>VFQN01001028.1_pt1 | contig 49127 bp, 87 predicted proteins | sample 3512371 | NCBI WGS metagenome assembly VFQN01 (sample SAMN10412370, study PRJNA504923) | tailings metagenome | isolation source: Replicate 2 from Balatoc abandoned mine | place: Philippines: Itogon, Benguet | collected 2017-08-28
GCCATCCCCGCCCCCGCCCCCGCCCCCGCCCCCCAGGGACTTCCCCCCTCCCCCTCCGCCCCCCGACACTCCCCCTCGCAGCCCCAACGCCCCCCGTGAGGCAGGCGGCACGGCTCCACCCCTCGCCCCGTTTCCTCCCTTCAACACCCCCGCCCCCGGCTCAAGCTGCTCCCAGGACGGCACCTCCACCACCATCGACGCCCCGTCCGCCAACTCACGCGCGTGCGGCAAGCAGGCCTCCTGCATAGACCTGGACCACGACTCCCGGCGCTGCGCCTACCGAACCGTCAGCGGCAACGTGTATCTCTACTGCCACGTGTGCATCCAGTGGCCCAGGCCTGGCAGCTCATGCGCGTACTCTGCGCTGGCGGCAGCAGCGGCGCCGCCGCCGCCGTCGCCCTCCCGCCGCCAGCGGGCCACGACCGGCGGCGGCTCGTCTTCCGGGTCCTCGTCCTCCGGGGAGATGGATGAGGTGTGCGCTGGTGACACCCTGGGCGAGGTCTACAGCAGCCTGGGCGGCGGTCCTGTGCGTGGTGGTATCGACCCCGTGGCGCCGTGGCAGCCGGGCAACAGCACGGAGTACTGCCAGTGGGTGCGGTGGCAGGAGGCCGACTTCGCGCCGCAGCGGGTGCTGTTCAGCGTGCGGTCGGGCGACATGTCTTGCAGCGTCGTGGGTGAGTGGGAGTTGGTGGAGGAGATGGGGAAGGGGCGCGGGGGAGGGGCGCCGTGCATGGGGCAGGGGCAGGGCTGGCACGGGAAGGTCCGCTGGGGGCTTGCCTGCTCTGTAACGAGCGCGGTCTCGTTGGTTCTCCTTGTGCTGCTGCCACGCTATCATGTACTTGCCTCGGCTCGTGCCGAGCGGTGAATGGTGATATTGTGGAGGTGCTCACATCCTGATCCTGATCCTTGTCTTCTCCTTCCAGATGCGAGCACATCCATCATGGTGCGCGGCGTGTCCGCCACGTGCTCGGGCCCGCGCTTCAAGCCCGACGGGGCCGTGGCCGGCTGCGCCTCCAACGACGGCTCCGTATTCAACCAGTGCCTGTGGTCCTTCGACGTGCCCCGTCCCGGCGGCACTGGCTTCAACGGCGACGACTGCTCGGAGGAGGACGACGGCAGCGGCGGCGGCGACACCTCGCCCAGCCCACCGCCGCCGCCGAAGGCCAAGCGCCCCAAGCGCGACGGAAGCAATAATGCGCCGCCGCTGCCGGCGGAGCCGGGCCTGCCGCCGCCGGCGGCGGCGCCGCCGGCGCCGCCGCCGCCGCGGGTGTCACCCAGCCCGCCGCCGCCGCTGGAGGAGAGCTGCAGCCACACCGGGCCCAGCAGCGACGCCTCGGCTGGCCAGGGCGCTTGCAATGAGCAGGTGAGGCGGTTTGGCGGCCGCGAGTGCGTGACGAAATGCTACCGCAGTAAGGCAGAGCGCTCGTTTCTGCGTCAAGCAGCCCCGTGCAACACGCACCGAACTGACCTGCTCCACTTCACCCCGCCCCTACGCAGGCCTCCTGCCTCAACCTGGCTTACGACAGCTCCCAGTGCTTCTGGCGCACCACATCCCAGGTAGGGTAGGGTCCTGGCACTCTGCTGGTGCGGCACGTGCGCTGTGCTGCAATACGCTGTATCCTTGCCCCTGGACGCCCTCTTAAGTCCGCGCAAACCCTGCACTACCGAGCACATGATCCTCTCACGCCTGTACTGCCCCATCCCCCCCACAGGGCGTCTTCCTGTACTGCCGCGTGTGCCTCACCTTTCCCCGCGGCGGCTCCACCTGCGACTTCTCCTCTATCGACTATGCCTGCCTGGGCGACGAGACGTCCGTGGTGCTCAGCAGCAGCACCTTCGAGAACGCAGCAGGCGGCAGCGAGACCGCGTTCCACCTGGGCCCCTCGCAGCCGTACTGCCAGCTGGTCCGCTGGTCCCCCAACGACTTCGACGCCAAGCCGCTGGCCTTTAGTGTGAAGGCGGGCAGCAAGCGCAACTGTGTGTTGGGCAAGCGCACCGAGGTGGACGTGACCGTGCAGGGCCTGGGCATGACGTGCGGCGACCCGCGGGTCAATAGCTACAACGGTTTTGCTGGTTGCCAGGGCAACGACGACGTCAAGAACGAGTGCCTGTGGAGCCTCACCGTGCCGCGGCCCGGCGGGCCCGGCTGGAACGGCAGGAACTGTGTCCCGCCGGAGCCGGAGGACAGCGGAGATGCCTCCCCGCCGCCTCCTGAACGTGTCCGGAAGCCGAAGAGGCAGGGCGGCGGCAAGGCGCCGGAGACGCCCGAGCCGGCGTCGCCGCCGCCGCCGCCGCCGGTGGTGGTGGAGGTCTCACCGTCGCCGCCGCCCCCGCCAAAGGGCAAAGGCGGTGGCGGCGGCAGTGACGGCGATGCCTCCCCGCCGCCTCCTGAACGCGCCAAGAGGCCAAAGAGGCAGGGCGGCGGCCAGACCCCAGAGGCACCCGAGCCGGAATCACCACCGCCGCCGTCGCCGCTGCCACCGATGCAGCCGCCACCGCCACCGCCGGAGGACAACGGCGGCGGCGGCGAAGGAGATGCCTACCCGCCGCCGCCCGAACGCGCCAAGCGGCCGAAGCGGCAGGGCGGCGGCAAGACCCCGGAAGCACCCGAGCTGGAATCGCCACCACCGCCGTCGCAGCCGCCGCCGCCCCCACCGGAGGACAATGGCGGCGGCGGTGACGGAGACGCCTATCCGCCGCCTCCCGAGCGCGCCAAGAGGCCGAAGAGGCAGGGCGGCGGCCAGGCGCCCGAGGTACCCGCGCTGTCGCCGCCGCCGCCGCCGGTGATGGTGGAGGCCTTCCCGCCGCCGCCACCCAAGCGGCGCCGCGACCGCGAGCCGCCGCCGCCACCCGACGGCAACGGCGGCGGCAGTGGCGGCGACGGGGGCGACCCCAACAGCCCCATGCCGGACTACGGCTTCCCCTTCTGCAACTGCCGCAAGCGCTCCATGGAGAACACGCCGTACCGCCTGGTGTACGACGAGTCGACGGACCTCACGGTGCGTGTGCGCAGCTGCCTTGCAAGGGGCCCCTCATTCAAATTCAGTTTATGAGCAGGCAACGCCAGGTCTAGGAGCACAAATGGGCAGCACAGGCTCGGGTAGCACCTGCCCTCCCGTCCAGCATCTGCTGCCCCGTGCTACCACACTCGTTACCAGGACGTCCATTACCGGGCCGAAGCCATATGCGCTTCGGCGCGAATGCTGGCCTGCGGGCCTGACCGCTGCCCCTCTCCCTCCCCATACGGTTGATGACGTGTGACGGCTGCTCCACTGTCCCGCTGCCCTGCCGCCCTACACAGACGACGTACGACGGCAAGCCCCACCCGTAGCGCCCTGTCGGCCTGCCCCGCCGTAAAACCTAGTCATAACGAGAGAATACTGTCAATTTAACTGATGTGCGTTGGTGTCCTGCCGCCCCACACAGACGACGTACGACGGCAAGCCCCGCGGCCGCCACTGCTTCCACGTGGAGCTGCAGGCCTGCGACGAGTCCAAGACCTGCTGCGGCTTCGAGTTGTCCAAGTTCGAGCTGTCCATCAACAACAACTGCAAGGACCTCGTGCGCATGGTCATGCTGAACGGGGAGTCCGTGCAGTGGACCTTCCACTCAGCGTGGGAGGGGTGAGTGCGTGTCCTTAGTAACGTAGTGAAGGGCGGCCGGCGTGTGACTGCCGGTGTGTTATGCAGCGCGCTGTTTGTGGCACGGTTTACACAGTTGGAGCCTGCAGTGCACCTGCCCACCGTGCAGGACCCGGCGGGGTGTGTCTTGACCCCAGGTGCACTCGCATATGCCGTAGTTCATCAGCTGTTTGTGCACCTGCCCTGGTGTCGTAGCATGTGAGCCTGCGCTAGCTGAGGGGCTCTCTCACCGTGTTTGCCACGTGTCTGCCACGTGTCATATGCCACGTGTCGTCTGCCACGTGTCCCTGCAGGGACACGGAGTACTCGTCGTTCAAGGTGATGGACATTTGCAAGACCAAGAAGGACATCAAGAAGCAGGGGCTGTCCATCTGCATCACCACCATTGACCAGTGCGCGTCCATCAAGGACTTCTGCTACGGTCGCGGCAAGTGGTGCCGCTACGCCTTCTACAGCCCCGACTTCGAGACGTGCTGCCCTGTGGGGGACACGCTTGCCCAGAAGTGAGCGCTCGCTCAGTAGCGAGCTCAGTAAAGATTCGTTAGGTGGACAGATTCCTTAGGTAGATAGATAGATAGGAGCAACGGTTATTAGGCCTATGACCATGCTTCCCAGTGGCGTGCGTAATGTGGCTGGCTATGAAACTGCCTGTGCTCAAACAGCACTCGGCTAGCGGTGATGGATCAGAGTTAGTACACAATTCTTTAGGTGGATGGGAGATAGATGCTTGCCATTCATGTGTCTCATGCCGCCATGCGCTGGAGAGTCTCTGTAGCCAATCTTTCTGCCGATTGTTGGCGGGCGTGGCTGTGGCAGCAGCTAGCCATGCGCAGGGATTTCCGTGTGCGAGCGACAGCCCCCCGTTTCGGCGTGCGTGCGATCGTGCTGCTTGCTCGTGCAGCTGTGCTCCGTGTGCACCCGAGTGTACATTCGCAGGCTGTACTTGCCAGCACGGGCAATCTGGTCACTTCAGGAACGGTGGATGGTGATATAGCCTTTGTAGCGTGTGTCTTGTTGCAGGCGTGCCTCACAGGCATGTGTCGTACAGCATGTGTTCACATCCTCCTCACCTCCTGCACCACCGCGGCACCCGGCTCGTTTCGCTTTTCCTCCCTTGCGCCATTCGGTGCATACGCCGGGTGTACTGTGCGTGATCAGCATCACACGTGCGTGCTAGTGTGTGAGGCCAAGACTCCTCTGCAGGGTGTATACTGTATATTGTGCGCCTCGGCTTGTGTTTTTCGTCTGGTGTAAACTGTTTATTTTGTGTGTGTGCAAGCTTCTGGAGCCCAACGCACCTTAGTCATGGCTTTGCGGTGTACCTTTCTGCAACTTGCGTGTGTGAGCCGCGTGGGGCTGTCTGAAACTGGAACTTGGCTCATGGTGTGTGGCAGTGTGTGTCTTATGTCTAGCCAGGCGTAGACCTGGGAGCAGGGTGGCTGCAGGGTGACTGCATTCATTATGCGGCCGTGCCTATGCCAGTAGAGGACCTACCACGCGTGGCAGATGGCACCAAACCTGGCCCCTCGAGTGTGTGCACCGAATCGGTCGAACCCAACAGCGGAGGTGTGTGTAGCGGATGCGGTGCGGGATGTAGGCCAGTGAGCCTTATACGGTAATAGGCATACAGGAGTAGCAGCTGAGTATTGCGAGGCACGGCAGGGCCGGGGAGCGGCATCTCGGTGACAGTGGTTGCTGTCGCTGATTCTAATTCTGACACTGGAATTGAAAAGCCGGCTGTGGGGGTTGTCCCCCGGAGGTGTGTGTGAGTGTCCGTTGCGGCACTGCCAGTTATGGATGCGTCTTTGCAAACTGTGTATTGTCGACGCCGGCTCCGTCTAGGCACGCTTGTCAAGGGAGGTGCTGCTTGGAGTCTGAACCAGGCCACACACCCCAAGCCAGCCCCCATCGCCGTGCATGCTCACGTTAGCGGTTGGGAGCGTCATTGCTTCCTGCTTCTGATCGCTTAGTGTTTTAAACGGAATTTGGCCATGCATTGGGGCTGGACAGCAACGGGCCTCCATGCGCAAGGTGTACCGTAGTTATCCAGTTACAGGATTCGAGCAAGGGAGCTGATTGAAAGCGTCCCTCGGTGCAACCCAACATCATCTTGGGTTGAGCACCACTAGTACAGTCCCTGCGTGATCCACTGTGCACCCACACTCCACGTACGGCACAGCGAGCTCTCAATGTACGGCACCAAATGGTGTTGCAGGTACGAGCGTACGAGCTCCCACGCATGGCCGCCAACCCGGCCGTCCGTTGCAGTTCATCCTGCCGTTTTGCAATCGTACTTGCCGACTCTGCAACAAACAGAGATCCGCACACTGTTGGATGTGTGCCCTGCTGCCCGAGTACGGTACAACGCACTCGGCGGCGTCAACTAAGTCTAGTGCGGCATGGCCAGCTGACCACACACGTGTGTCCGCACACACCGTATTCAACTCCTGCAGCCCTCCACGCAACACACCCCCGCACATACCGTACTGTACCAGTACCACCAACCGCCTTCACTGGCCCCGCCCCTGTTCCCAGAAGCTACACAGATGCACCCATCCCGCACCGAAATGATGCCAACTACAGCACAGGCACTGAGCCCTTACTTCCGCACCCTAGCCTACCTACGATCCTACAAAACAATCCTGCGTCCCTCCCACTCCTAAGGCCAACCCTTCTCACGGCCCCTCGGGCGGGTGCGCCCTCAGACTCGTACCGCTCAGCTGCGCCGCCGCCGTCGCCGCCAGGCTCGCCGCCGCCGCCATCGACCGCGACCGGTCAAACACGCCGCCGAACTGGTGCGGCACGCCCGGGCCCGCCGTCCCCAACGACGCCAGCGGATTCGGCGCCGCAGCCGCCGCCGCCGCCGCCGCCGGCGTCCCGTTCGCCAACGGCATCCCCGCCGCCGCCACCGCCGCCGCGAAGCTGAACGCGCTGCTGACGCCGCCGCCGCCGCTGAGGCCGCCGCCGTGGGCGGCGGCGGCGGCGGCGCCTCCTCCGCCTCCGGTCAGCTCGTGCGGCACCTCGTCCAGCGCCGCCACCGCCGCCCGCAGCACGCTGACGGCCTCCTTGGCGGCGCCGCGGCGCACCACCACGTCGTCCGCCTCCGTCAGCAGCGGGTCCAGCAGGTCGTCCCTGGGGGTGCAAAAAGGACGTGAGTTGGAGAACAGGCAAAGGGGAAGGTGGAAAGGAGCTCAGGGGGAGGACACCACCACGTCGTCCGCCTCCGTCAGCAGCGCGTCCAGCAGGTCGTCCCTGGGGGTTCAGGAACACATGGTTAGGTACGAAAACCGGGAAGGACGACAGGAGCTCGGGGGGAGCAGGTTGTCCCTCGGGGGTGTACACTGTACTGTGAGGCGCAGGGCACGTCTTGGGCGTCATGGGTCAGGGGAATGGGGTCAGAGGAATGGGGTCAGGGGTCAGGGGTCAGGGGAATGCAAAAATCCTTGGGGTTTAGGAGGTCGGGGATGGGGGAGGAGAGGCGTGAAAGGCAGGTGGGTAGTGTGTGTGAGATTGGAGGATTGCCTTTGGGGACCTGGCTTCAGCATAGGGGCAAGGCGGCAAAGCCTGAGCTCACATGTGTCTGAAAACCCACATGGGCTGTGGGCTGTGGGCTGGTGGACTGGAGAGTCGCGGTCTGGGGTACCAGCCTGCAAGCCGCGCCGAAAAGCGTGACGACGGTCAGCACGTGGACGGTGTAACGCACATGCCCTCACCTGTACAGCGACTTGATGAGGTGCTGTTGCAAGCCGCGCTTGGTGTAGTGCACCAGGAAGTGCATGATGGCCTTGGGAACCTGGGGGGGCGGATGCACATCGTATAACAGGAAGCGTATAGCACCGACATTACATACACAGCGCAGCAAAGTCCGCCCTCCTTGGGGACCTGGGGGAACGGATGAACAGCGTGTAGCAGCAGGTACATCCACGATTGGGAGGAGCGGGAGGAGCGTTCCAGGAGGTGCACCGACAAAAACCCCACAGCGCTAGATGGGGGAGCGGGTGGGCACAACGCATAAACACAAAGGTACGCTGACAGAAATGGCGCAGCGCTACAAGGTCCGCTCCCCCCCCTGGGGGGCTTTTCAGTACTATTTACTTTAGTAACTTCTTTCCCCCCCTGGACGCAACTTCTTATGCCCTCCTCACCCTGGCATAGCATGCCCACTCACCAGGTCGGATAAGTTCTTCCGCGAGATGGCGAAGTACGACTCCACCAGCCGCCGTACGACGTCCACCTCCGCCGCCTCGCTCTCCGTAAGGCGCACCCGCCCCGCGCCGCCCAACGCCTGCGCCGCACGTGGCATGGTTGCACATGTGTGCCTTCTTCAAGGCTTTGTGTTTAGCCGGGTTATTATGTGTGCCTTCCGACCAAGCTCCGTTCGGCAACGGCATCGCTTGGGTTCAAACCGATGAACATGCATGCCTTCAGTCGTCAAGCAGAAACCAGGGCTTCGTTGACGTGAAACAGCTTGCCACAACGTGCCCCAGCATGGACACGAAGCCACGGTAGGACATCCCACCCTCAACCCACGCCCACAAACGCCACCCCGACCCTTTTCCCCACCTGCCGCTGCAGCATGGCAAGTGGCGTCCCACAGCCCATGCCAACACACCCCACCGTCACACTGCCCGGGAAGAACCCCTTTTGGCTGTTTCCCCACCTGCCGCTGCAGCATGGCCAGCAGGGCAGGGCCCACCCCACCCCACCCCACCCCAGCACTGCACGCCCCTCCCACCAACCCATTCCCACCTGCCGCTGCAGCATCGCCGGCAGCGCCGCCACACTGCCCACCGCCCCCGCCGCCGCCGCTGCCGCCGCCGCCGCCACCCCGTCCTCCTGCCGCCCGCCGCTCACCGACCCGCCTAACCCACCCCCCACCCCCACACCATCGGGCTTGTCTCGTAGGAACCAGCTGAACCAGCCGGCAGCCAGCCCTATGTTGCCCCCGCTGCCGCCCGCGCCGCCTGCCCCCAGCCCCGCGCCCCCTAGCCCCAGGTCTCCCTCGCTCTCGCTGCGTCGGCGCCCCACAGACGCGTGCCTGCCACCCGATGGCAGTAACACGTCGTCACGAGTGGTGGAGGCGTCGGGGAGGCCCTGCAGGGCATGCGGGCCGGTACAAGGCAAGCAATAAGGACCAGCGGGCACCTGTGCGTGTGTGTGCGCCATGTACATGGAGCGATGGCCTCCAAGGTTCGTACTTGGGCAACACGTGCCTGCAAGGGAGCTAGCGCCAGGTGCCCTCCACAGCCAGCGCGTGAGACGATATCGCAGGTCGGAGAGCACCAGGGCAGGGCACTGTGATCGCACCTTAGCCCCACCGCTGGCGACGTGAGCCGCGGCCCGTCGCCTCCAACACCCCTGCCCCCGCGCCGTGGGCAGGGCACGGCGGCCGCACATTGAGCCCCAACCCTGGAGCCCTACCTTCAGCCCCACCCCTTGGGCCCCACCTTGAGCCCCACAGCTGGCGAGGTGAGCCGCGGCCCGTTCTCCAGCGCCACCCGACGCGGCAGCGCCCCGGAGGCCGGCCCCCCGGCCAGGACGACGGCACCGCCGCCGGCGCCAACGTCGCCCGAGCCCTCGCGCTTGCCTAGCGCCGCAGCCTGACGCGCAGCCCGGTCCTGCGAGGAAGCACAAACAGTCCCATCCCGGTGGCGTAAGGTAACTCCACCCGTGCTATGTACAGTGGCAGCTACCACCGACCTGCAAAGCAGTACCTCGGTTACGGCGGGTAAGATAACTCGCAGCCTCTCACGACGGGGGGGGCCCCGTATCTGTCCCTTCCCTCTCCTGCTGTGGGAGCTGGAGCAGAGGGCGGACCGCCACTACAGTAAGTCTACATTTTTACTTTCCCCGCCCGTCCTGCGCACCTGCAGCACGGCCCGCACTGCTCCGCGCCCCCCTATGAAGTCCGGGTGGTCGCAGTTTATGAAGTCGCACTCGCAGTCCACCAGGCTGCGCACCATGGTCTCCGCGGGTTCGGCGCCGCTGCGGATGAAGTCCACCACCGCGTGGGCCAGGTGCCGCTGCAGCTGCGGGAACCTGCGGGCGGGGGTGACAAGAGTGATGAGAATGTAGAATACTGATGCAGTATCCACATGTAAGATAGCATATTTGGTAGGAGATAGTGTACGGCGCATAGTGCATATGTGATACTTACTGGAAGCATAGTATTGTGGGATGCAAGGCTCGGGGCCGGGGCGTGGGCATGCCTCGGGTGTCGGTCAGCTTTGCCATGCAGTCACTGCGGGGAACCCGAAAGATATGCACGCCAGATCACGCTGGTACGTAGGTTGACAGTGCATCCGGTGTCACACGGTCGTCTTATGCACTATCGCGGACACAACCTCAGCAGCTACCTCCATGCTGGCCGAGGAAGCTACCACAAGGCCGCCTAGGTACCCCCAGCTAGACCGCACGGCTGCCGGGGGTACCGGGCAGGCGTTGATAGGCGTTCGTAGGCGTGCAGCCTGACGCGTCCCACCCCCAGAGCTTGAGGCCGTGCGGCTGCCGAGGGTACACGTCAGCGAGGGTTCACGGCGGCGGCGTCCACGTTGCGGCCGTAACGGAAGCGGGGACGGTGGACACCCTTACTTTGTAGCTGCTGCCGAGGCAGTCCTGCACATAACGCCCCAGCCTACCCAGCGGAGGGTCAGACCCTGAGCGTTGTGCAGGACTGCCTCGGCAGTAGCTACAAGGTGAGGATGTACACCGTCCCCGCTTCCACTGCGCCGTGGCGTTGGGGTGCCGCCGACGTGTGGCCCCCGCACCCGCGCGGCCTACACCTCAAGGTCTGGCGGTAGGTAGGCTGCACGCCTTTGGTCCAGCAGGCGTAAAACCACTAATCCCTTTTGGCCTTGCCCAACCCCACCTTCCCGCCTCCGGTGGGCACGCCTGCTCCGCAATGCGCACCAGCTCCTCGTGCACCCGCTCCTTGCAGGACAGCGCGGGGGGCAGCAGCTGCCCAATGGCGCGGCGGGCCAGCAGCTCAAAGGGCTCCTGCGCGCGGGGAGGAAGCGAGGGAGGAAGGCAGCGTTGCTTGAATGTGACTGGGACTGATGGGGCACGAGCCATGGGGCATGGGACTCAAGGTCATGTGGCAGCGCTGTCGAGGGTCCGTGGGTAGGCTGTACGGAATCAGTTATGCGCCCACCTGTGGTACCAGCAGGCTTCCTGTAGGTCAGATGGCAGTCGATGACGATGACGATGACGATGTCGATGACGGATGGGGTGTAGACGTCCGCATGCGGGGGAGCGAGGGCGTGCGGGTGCGTCAGCAGTACGGCCACCAGCACCGGTGGGCAGTTTGCCGCTAAAGATGGCAAGCTGCAAACGCTGCACGCTCCGCTCGGTCCACCGAAAGTGCAGCTTTACCCGTCTCCCCCAGCCCCATGCGCCTCAACACATGACGACACCCCCGTACAGCCACGCCCGCCCAAGCACGCTCACCCGCGAAGCCCATGCAGCCCGCCCTCCTTTCATCCCCAATCACCCACCTGACACGCCCGCCCCGTTGCGGATGACTGTGGACACCTCGGCGTCGCTGAGGTCCCGCGCCGGGTCCAGGCGCATGAGGGCGGGCAGGAAGTGCTCGGTGAACACCTCCCGGATGCGCGCGCCGCCGTTGAGCTGGTTGGCCATGTGCAGGTCCAGGTGGCGGCCGTCCAGCATGGCGGCGTAGCGCTCGGCGTAGTCGCACAGCAGCTGCAGCAGGTAGGCGCCCCTGGAGTTGGGGAGGAAACATGATGAGTCGAATCGTAATCAATGCCCCTTGTAGTCGTTGCGTAGTCACACAGCAGCTGCAGCAGGTGGGCACCCCTGCGGTCAGCTGCAACGTTCACACCGTCTTGTACCCCTGGCCAACAACTCACTTTGCGCTGCGGCTCTGCACGGGCTCGGGGTCCCCCAGCGTCCGTAGCTCCGACAGGCGCGCCTGGAGGGCGAGTTCAGCGCGCAAGCACAGGCGGGCAGGGTGCGTGAGCATTCTCCTGCGGCTGCCGCGGTGAGGGTTGTCGAAGGACATAGGATGCCAGCACTGTCATCAGCACTGACCTGCATACACCGCTGGGGTGCAACCCTCGTCCAGTGCCCTAAAAACCACGCACGGCCTGTTTGGCTCTCTTGCCAAACCCCGGCCCCGCAGCATCCCGGCCCCCTTCCGTCACAGCATTCTTTCCCTCCCAGCCCCACCTCGAGCGCCTCGTGAATGCGCTTCCTCAGCCCCGGCAGCAGCCCCCTGATGTGCTCCACCAGGATGGCGTTGAGCCTCCTTGCTAGGGTGGCCACGCCGCAGTGCTCAGCAACGTCGCGGTACTCGGGGCGGGAGGCGAAGAACGCGTCCTCGCGCCTGAGGCCGGGCCGGAAGCGCAAGCACGCTTCGTCTCAAGGTACGAGACACACATGCCGGTATGCGCCGCCAACTGGCATCTTTACTGTCACTCCCGCGGCCAAGCAGCGAGCCACGTCCTCCGCGGGACACGTGCGCTCCCAGGCACGCCTGTCCCGCCGACCCGGCTTCCTGCTGCACCAGCCTCACACAACCGTTTGCCACTCGTGTATGTGCAGCCCTCGCCGGCAGGCTTTGCCAGTGCCACCTTCCCTTCCCCCTTCTCCGCTCTCCCCGCATTTGCCTCCATGCCCTCCCTGTTCTCCCCCTCCCCGGTCACCACCTCCTGCACCCGCTCGTGGGAAGCCCCACCTTCATTTCCCATGGATGCCTGTCACTGCTTCCCGCTACAACAGCCTTACAACCCGCACGCCATCGTCGCGTTTGCGCAGCCCTCGCAGGCCGGCTTCGTCAGCGCCCCCTCCCCTCGGCCCTCTCCCCCCACGCCCCTACTCGCCCTCCCCTCCCCGCCAATATGCAATGTAAGTATCACATGCGGTTAGTACTTTGCCACCTTTCCCCTCCTCACTTCCTGCACTCGCTCATGGGCAGCCCCGCGGCGATGTCCGCCTGCGCGCGCAGCACCACCCCGATGTAGCCCAGCCGCAGCGGGATGTGCGCGTTGCGCAGGATGTGCGCCGCGTCCGTGCCGCGGTCCATGATGTCCAGCTTGGTCAGCACGCCTGCCGTAACACATGTTAGGAAGCGTCATGAGTGACCCCCGCCCCACTGCACAGCCTTCCCGCCTGTCCCGCTACACCCGCACCGCTTGCCACCTGTTCCGTGCATGACTGTGCCCCTGCCCCCCAGCTACACGATCCATACAGGCGCTCACCGGCCGGCACAGCCCTGCATACGGTAAGCATCTCCACGCGGCATGCGCACACGCACACGCCGCGGGAGGTTTACATCGTCAAGTTGACTTTCGACGTGATAAAATTGGAATTATGCCGCGCATCGCGTCAGCATCAGTCAGAGCGCCTGCAGTCCGCTGTGTCGGTCTGCATGAGCCTCATCAGTCAACCTCACAAGCCGCCGCCCAGACATGAACACACGTGTAGACACAGCCCCCGCAGGCCCCGGAACCCCCCGCCTACCGATGGTCCGCACGCCCTCCGGGTCCGCGATCTGCGCCAGCTGCAGCGCGTCGCTGGTTGCCAGGTCCACGTTGGCCGGCGACACGGCCAGGATGATGGCGTTGGGGCGGCGGATGTACTCCAGCACCATCTCGCGGATGCGCGCCTCGATGTCGCCCGGCTGGTCGCCCACGGGGATGCGCGTCAGGCCGGGCAGGTCCACCAGCGTCATGGTTCTGCGGAGAGGTGAAATAATGCGGCAAGAGGGCTAACAGTGGATGGCAGGGCTGATGTCCGGGTTACCGCACAGCACAGGGCTTTGGGGCTCACGGACGTTTGGGGAGGGTGCATCCAGGTGTGCCGGTCGGGGCATCGTACGTAGGGCTAGAGCATTTGCAGGTGGCATTGTGAGGCCTGATACTACCGTAGGCTATTGACTCACAGCACCCGCGGGCTGAAGATCTTGAGGCGGATGGGCTTGTCCGACACGTTCTTGTTGGCCCCCACCAGCCGGTCCGTCTCCTGCTGGATCTCCTGCCTGCGTGTTACACAGGACAAACGCACATGCAGGGAGCGAGGCATCACCGTGAAAGCGTTGCCGTTGCGACAGCCGAGCGAACATACAGTTCCTGCTGTCCTGCTCTCCAGGAGGAGATCACCCTGCGGCCGGGCCGCCGACTGTCGCCCATGGCCGGTCGCACCTGATGCGGTCAAAGTCGTAGAACATCTTCCCCGGCGCGTGCAGGAACTCGCCCCACTCCGAGGGCCTGCCGCTGGGGCTGGGCGGCGTCTTGATGAGCTGCAGCACCAGCGGCCGACGCGTGACGATGTCATTGCCGCGGGGCAGGAAGTCCCGGCCCACCTGCATGCATGTAAGCAAGTACCGGTGTAGGAGGATGCGTGACAGGAGGAAAGTAGAAAGTACCGGTGTGATGTGCGTTGGACAAGAGCAGTTGGGCGTGGTAACGTGCAGTACAGGAGGTGAAGCGTAAAATTGCTTTGCGTGCAGGATGCATTGGAGCGGCTGTTTTGTGGTGTTGGTGGAAAGCGTTGGGGTGGGGTGCGGCCCGGTCCATTGAGTGCGCGGGCACGGCCCTGCGCACACGTGTCGTGTGGGGTGGCAGACGACGCTAACTTCAGACCCTTCCCATGTGCTACTGCACAGAGGGTGTATTATGCAGCATCGGGGGTTTATCGTCTGTCACGTGCCCAGCCGGGTCCGGGAGGTGTGCAACGTCCGGGGGAAGGGCTGCAAGCTCCGGTTAGCCCTAACGAAGCCGCTGGCAGCAGGCCCGAACCCCCAAAACCTCGCACCGACCCACCAGTGCCTCGAGGACGCTGCTTTTACCGCTGCTTTGGCTTCCAACAACAGCAACTTGCGGGAGGTCGAGTTTCAAGTCCACAGTGACCTGCGTGATGCCGCAGCGCTCTCCTTGGACTTTGCACGAAGCACGGGTCGATCGGCATGGCGATAAATCATAACGCAACCTAAATTTTATTGTCTCCTTTCAGCAGCAAGACTCAGCGAAATTGGTTTGCGTGTGTTTGTCCCCGTCGCGCCAACAGGGGCTTCCGAAGGCCGGCGAAAGGCTTGGTCCCGGGTAAGTGCTCCTCACCTGGGTAAAAATGTCTTGAAGCTTGTTGACAATAGGGATTAAGGAGTTCCCTAAGGTTTCGTCCGGGTCGGGTGCCATACTTGCGCTAAGGGCCAAGCGCGGCCCGACCGTCCCTTCTTATCAGATGAACGAGGTTATATCTGTTACTCACGAAGCCTAGCTGTCCTCCAAACCCGAAACAGACCTGCGATTCTGGTCCCGGAGCCCAAGTGCAACCACCCTTACCCCCAACCACCCTTACCCCAGCATAAGATGCCCTGCTAGCGGCAAGGGCATTCTTACAAGCATTTGTGCTCAAAGCTCAAGTCAGTGGTAGCCAATACGTATACGGGGAAGACTGAAAGTAGTAGTGTAGCTGCGCTGCCTAAACTTCCGTTGACCCCTGCTACACCGCTCCAAGCTCCCCTCTAGCCATGGAAGCTCTAGACGACGCCGTGAAGGCGAAAGTCCTCCGGCAGGTCAGTCTGCATCATAAAGGCAGAACTTTGACTAGGGGAGAACGTGGGGGCCTGCAGCCAGGGTGCGGGGAGAACCCAGCTGCGTGCGGCGCCTCCGAGGCCTGACACCCCTCCCCGGCTTTGGCGACAGGTGGAGTTCTACTTCTCGGACAGCAACTTGCCGAAGGACAAGTTCCTGAAGGAGCGCATATCTGAGGACCCCGATGGCTGTGAGTAGGCAGCCAGGGCTGGGCCTGGCGCTCACACACCCGGCTGGGCCGCGAGTATGCTCCCCGACATGACACTAAGCTATCTGTACAATTACGCCTTGCCTGGGCTGTGTTATAACGCGCTTATTGGTGTCGGCGCGGCGGCCGCCTGTCGGGGCTCCCTGCATGTTTCGCGATAGCACGTCTACTGCACAAGCATACATATTTTGCTTCACATGTCAAGTAAAACCCTCTGGGTCAACGGTTGGTGCTTTCTGCGCTTTCGCAGACGTCAAATTGAATGTCGTCGTGGCGTTTCAGCGTATGCGCGACATGCTGAAGGTACGCCAGGCGTAACTGGGGCCCTACAATGTTACAGAGAAATCAACCAAGCTTGTGTCCACGAAACAAGGGGCGACGCTCGCACCACAACTCACGAGGGCACTGCCATCCTAGCCTGCACCCGGCCTACACTCTGTTGACCGTCTTCCCCCGCGCCACACCCTGCTCCCCAGCTGACGTGCTCAGACCCCTGGCTCCAAACCCCACCTTGCGACACCAGGGCCCTCCCTAAGCCCCAACTCCCAACGGCCGGCCTAACTTCTGGCACTTCCTTCCGCTCTGCCATACCCTGGTCCCCAGCTGACGTGCTCGGACCCCGCCTCGGTGCCCGCCGACGCCGTGGCCGCTGTGGCCGAGGTGCTGTCCACCTCAACCACCCTGGACCTGGATGACAGCAAGACGCGCATCAAGCGCAAGACGGTACGACACGGGCACACGCCGCGCGAGGTGCCCTCCACGCATTGAGGGGTAGTGCTCTGGAAGGGTATTGAACAGCATGACCCAGGCCTTTTTCAGTACCGGTAACGTGAGCCAGCGGGCGTTAGTGCGTACGAGAGCTCGATGGACCCAGCAGGGCTTATGCCTGTATCCCTTGACCCGCAGCCCCTAAATCCATGTACCCTCCCTGGACCCTCTACCCCTATACCTGTGCCCTTTCAGCCCATGGGCGACGAGGCGGAGATCGCCCGCGCCGTGGACTCCCGCAGCCTGTACGCGCGGCCCTTCCCAGTGGACACCACCATCGACGCCATCACGGAGTTCTTCGCAAAGGTGGGCGGCAGTGTAGCGCTGGGCATTGAGGGACGGAGTTCTTCGCCAAGGTGGGCGGCAGTGCAGTGCAGGGCGGCAGCACGGGTTGGCAGCTGCTTGGGACAGGGAGGCAAAGGGCGGCAGTGCGGGGCAGCAGCACGGAGCAGCGAGACTGTGTGGCGGCCCAGTGCAGCAGCGGTGGCAGTGTAGCGCTGCGGCATGGTGTTGCAGCGTCTGTCCTCAAGAAGGCCTCAAGGGGCGGTGGAACGGGTGCAACTTGGTCAGGGGGCATTGAGGGACGGAGTTCTTCGCCAGGGTGGGCGGCAATGGTATGGGGCATGCGGTGCAGGGCTGCAGCCCTGGGCGGCAGCACGAGGGGGCAACAGCATGTGACAGGGCGGCGAAGGGCGGCAGTGCGGGGCGGCAGCACGGAGCGGCAAGGCAGGGCTGCAGCGCAGGGTGCAGAGGCGTGGGCGGCCGCAGCACGGGTTGCAACAGCCCAGCCCAGCAGTACGGCGTAGCAGACTTGGGGCGCGGTCCGGACCGGGAGGCAAGGACGAAGCGGCAGTTCCGAAGGACCAAAGGCCTCATGCGGAGGCTCATGGATGGCCGTAGCAACGCATGGGCTGGGCTGGGCAGGGCAGGGCAGGGCTGGCCTGTGAGGAGCTGTCTGGGTTGGCGGAGGTCTCTTGCCATCTGCAGCACGACAGTTCCCGGCATGGCACAGCCCCCTCTTTGCATGCCCGTGGGGTGATTCTTCTTGTAACGATCGCCGCCCCTTAACCCGCCGCAGCACGGATCCGTCAACTGCGTGCGGACGCGGCGGCACATGCGGTCCAAGATGTTCAAGGGCAGCGTGTTTGTGGAGTTCACCACCGTGGAGGAGGCGGAGAAGGTGCGGACGGGCAGCACTTAGCACGCCGTTTGCGCTGGGACCTGTTGTGATTGGCCGCCGGTAGAAGACTCCCGGACCCCTACCCCCCAGGTGAAGGCCATGGCTCTGGAGTTTGAGGGCGCGCCGCTGCGCATGCTGAAGAAGCTCGACTACATCGAGGGCAAGAAGGCGGAGCGCAGGAACCGCGCTGCCGGCTTCCGGGTGGGTGGGCTCAGCTGGCGGTGACTGCACACACCCACAACGGACCGACGCGCTGCACTCCACCCCTGTCTGCACCGTATGTGTATAACGTGGGCAGCATCCCAGCAAAAGCCCACCCATGCTCGATCTATGCATATGCATTAGGAAGGGAGATAGTAAAGCGGTTCCGACTGTCCCCGCAGGACGGCGAGATGTCGGGCGACTCCAACGTGCACCCGGACCTGCCGGACGGCGCGCATTATAATTTGTTATTTATTGCTATTTATATGTACTTGTGCTCCCTCCGCAGGACGGCGAGATGTCGGACGACTCCAACGTGCACCCGGACGGCGCGCATTATTATTTGTTATTTATTGCTATTTATTGGTACTTGTGCTCCCTCCGCAGGATGGCGAGATGTCGGACGACTCCAACGTGCACCAGGGCCTGCCGGACGGCGCGGGCGGCACCGTGGACGTGGAGAGCAGCGCGAGGCCCGGGGGCGGGCCAGGGGCAGGGGGCTTCGGGCGTGACGGCGGGCGCGGGGGCCGCGACGGCGGACGCGGGGGGCGCGACGGGGGCCGCGGCAACAAGCGCGACCGCCGTCAGGTGCGGCGCGGAGAGTGGTGTGTTAGCGGTGTTTTGTGCTGCTGCGGCTGCTGTTTGGAAATAATGACGCAGGCTATTCCGGTGCACGACCAACCTATTACAAACACACGTGGAGGCAGCTTGTCTGCATTCAGGCCAAGCGCCCGACTGTCGACTCTACTGCGCTGTGGCCTGTCCCTGATTGTGCTGTTTGATGCATCGTGGCGTGCAGGAGCAGGAGGAGGAGCCCGAGTACGACGAGGGTGACCTAGGGGAGGGGCCCAGCGCCAAGCGGCGCAAGGGGCCGGAGGAGGCCGGGGCGGAGGGGCAGGGGGCGGAGGACGCGGACATGGGGGAGGGCGAGGAGGGCGAGGGAGAGGAGGGGGAGCCCGCCGAGCCCGTGTTCACGCCAGGTGAGAGGCGAGGGAGAGGGGACGGCGTCGGGCGTGGTAGCGTGGTAATGGGGGGGGGACTGTTTACAGCACGGGCCAGCGCAGCTTGTACCTTGCTGGGAGATCTAAGCAGAAGCAGGTCGTAAGATGCCCGTGCATGCGTACTTGCAGACTTGACAGGGCCAGGGGTGCATGCCAATGGGAATGAGCATGTTGAGACCTGGTGGGTGCTGTCCTGCGCTGTCCAGGCTGCCTGCTTGGGTTCTCGCTGGAGGAGGACCTGCCCGAGATGACGGGGCCACGTGTCATCGTGGACGTGTACGGCGGCAGGGAAAAGGTCAAGTTCGTCGAGGTGAGACAAGTCACACTTACGGCTGGGCGCGTTCCAACCATTTGTTGCCGTAGAGGTTGGCGTCATCGGAGTGCTGCTCTACACGGGTGCTGTTGGGTACTGACCGGATCGCATACAACGGATTGGGGCAGCCTGCCACCACCTGCCCAGCCCTTGCTTCCCGTTGCAAGACCCTCCCACAGTCACAGCCCTGTGCCCTGCCCCCCACCCCCCAGCTTAACGAGGACCGCAAGGGCGGGTAGCCGGGTACATCCGCTTCCACTCGTGCCTAGTATTTAATTTGTATAAATTCTTGTACATATATCTACAATTTATCACCGCCTTTTTCACACAGCTGAACGAGGACCGCAAGGGCGGCTACATCCGGTTCCACTCTGTGGAGCTGGCGGAGGCGGCGCTCAAGGAGCACGAGGCCAAGGAGGCGGACGCAAAGACCGTCGCGGGCATCAAGGGGTCGCTGCGCAAGGCGGAGGCCGAGGAGGAGGCCGAGTACTACAAGCGGGTGGGTGGGGCACGGGGGCAGGGAGGGGAGAGAGTTCATTCTAGGGGAGTACGATGGTGGGGCCTCCTGCGTGGGGGAAGCAGGCACTTTTCGTGGGAAGCGAGGCACGAGGGCGCGTGCAGTGGCGACTCATCTTGCGAGGGCGGCCTGGATTTGGAAAGTTAAAAAACGTTACAGTTCTGACGAGTACTTGCGTAATACGGCTCCCCCCTGCAGGCGCACGCTGCGGAGGTTGCCAAGGCGAAGCGCATGGCGGAGGGGCGGGGAGGCGGCCGTGGCGGACGCTTCGGAGGCCGCGGCGGGCGGGGCGGGCGGGGTGGGCGATTCGGCGGGCGGGGTGGCCGCGGGGGGCGCGGGGGCCGGCGCGGGAGGGGAGGCCGCGGCGGCCGCGGCCGGCATTGAGCCCCTGCAGTCGCTTGAGCAAAAGGCTAGGGTCATAGATAAGGTGGGTGGCTATGCAGGAGAGTTGACGCTGCTTGGTACGACGGTGCTGGGTGCATTGGCCTGGTACTGCTCTCTCCGTATGGTACGCTGGACTACTGCCGTACTGTCCCATGTGCAAATGCCGGTGGCGGCGGCCTTCTGCGTTGCGTTGTGCGGTTGGAACACGTTAATTCACTCGCTGCTGGAGCTGCGGCCCACCCAGTTCGGTCAGTCGCGAAGGTGACGGTGTCTAAGTGGTTAAGCATGTCTACGCGGGCGATTTGTACCCTTCGTAGCATGCCCACGCGGTCGGTTTGGACCCTTTCGGGGAGGTGAAGCGCGGCAGACCTGATGGGGTGAAACCGGACTTGCGGTCTGTACGGTCTGACGGCAGGTTGCACATCTGCGTCAGTGTGTCGGCTTTTGGGTTTGTACTGTAACCGGAGGCAGCATGCCACTGGTTGCACGCGGGCGCTTCGGCTTGCTAGGGTGTCGCTCACAACGGCGGTTTGCGGCTGTCGAGTGGTTCCGGAGTAACGCGGTCAATATCAGGGGAGCTCTCTGGTCCATGGCGTCGGAACGCTGTGTAAGCACGAGGGCACCCCTCTCGGCTGCGCTCCGCGTCTCTTTCAGTACTCGGCGTCAAGTGTGAAAAGCACGACTGCGCGCTTCCTGCGTTGAGCAGGGCGTCAAAGTTGCCACTTGTGTCACATGAGGTACGGTACATGGCGCTATCGCCCCAACACCAAAGCATGCCAGGGCATGGTACTGTCCCCGTGCGTGGAATAAGGGCCTCGTCCTAGCCATGCCCATGAGCAGCAGCAGCAGCCTCGGTTACACAAACGTCCCAAACTGCTGAACCGGGGAGGTCCTGCGCACCCCTGGCCACGTGCTTCCTTACCCGTTGCAGCCGCACGGCACCGTGTGCGTACAGGTCTGCAAGGCTACAGAGTCACCTCCGTCTATCCCCATGGCACCTCCATCTATGTTGCTTGGTCCTCGCATCACCAATCCGCCCTTGGCCATGCCAACCTGCCAGCTGCCCACTTCAAAGCCGACCTCCGGCCTACCCAAGCCCGCCCTCACACCACTTAGCGGTCATCTACCGGTACAGTGACGCACTCGCATTCTTTCAACACCACGACCCAGCTACCAGCATGGCATTCCGGCAGCTAGTCAACAGCCCCACTAGAACACTCGCCCTCTGTGCACCCCAACTCCCTTTTGCCGCAGGTCCTATCAACCGTCTTGACCACCAGACAGCTCCCCCGAATCCATGCCAGCTGCCTAGCTGCCGAGGCTAGCCGGCTCCCACGCCCGCAGCCCGCCCGTAACCCCAATCGCCTCGCCGTAGGCGAGCGTAATAAGCACCTGTTTCCCCATCTCCACATTATAGGCGTGCGATAAGGGCCTGCACCTCGTCCGTGGTGTACAGGTGGTACTTGGGCGCCACGCGCGCAATGTCCACGTTGGTGGACGTCACCTGGGCAGGAAGGGGCAGGGGGGCGGGCGAGGTACCGCTAAGCACGTGATACTTTCATTACAAGATGAGATGGCCGACACGGCGGGCACACACGCCAGCCCCCTACTTGACAGGTGTCCGGCGACTTGCATTCGTGGATTGCACCAAACCGTCCTTGCACTTGTCCGTGCCGGCCACCTGACGCAGCTCTGAACAGCGGCACGGTTCCCCCTTTGGCCATAGGCCGGGCACACTCCCGCGCGTCTCCTGCCCATGGTCGCCCCTTTCCCGCGGTTCTCCTCCATGACCTGCTTGATTCCCCGCACCTACGGCACACGTGCGTCGTCGCCCTTGGTCTCCCAGCCCGGCCCCCCCCCCCACTGGCTCCCGGTTCCCTCACTTTGTCGCACCGCGATTGCCCCCCTTCCCCCCGCGCGCTTCTGCCCACCTTCTCCTCCATGACCTGCTTGAGTGTGGACAGCGCCAGCACCTCCGCCTCCGCGAAGCTCATGTCCGGCTTGTACTGCTCCTGCAGCGTGCTCTGCGCGCCCTCGCTGCCGCTGCCGATGGCCTTGGCGCTGTACTTGACGTAGGTGCCAGAGGGGTCGGTGTGGTAGCTGCAGGGGGGAAACAGGGGGACAGGGACAGGTGAGGACAGGGAGAGATGAGGCAGAATTGGGCTGCAATAGCCCGACAAAGGTGCCGGAGGGGTCGGTGTGGTAGCTGCAGGGGGAGACAGAAAGGAGGAGAGTGAGGAAGGACTGAGTGGATGCAGCAGTAGCCAACTTCCCGAGCTAGGCGATGGGGGATAGACAGCAGGCAGGCGCTTGCCTTGCAGTCGGTGTAAAATCGCTGTCGCTGGAAGGAAAGCCTAGGGCACCGTCGACAAAGCTTGCTTACAAGGAGTGCAAACACCGTTCTCAGCAGCGCACCAAGGCCTTCTCCAACCCCGCACGCGTGCAACACAGTTCCCACGGCTGCTCCCTTCACTGCTACCGCTTCCTACCTCGCCCCGCTCCCACCCTTTTCCCCTCCGCCCTGTGCACGTTCAGCCCCAAGTCCCATTCGGCGTCCCATCGTAACCCTGCCCCGACCATCCCTCCCCGGCCCACCCCGCCCGCCCAAAGCAACCCATCCCCACTCACAGCGCTGGCCCCTGGTCGTCCCAACCGGCTATGAGGAGCGCCACGCCGAAGGGTCGGCTCTGCAAGAGCCAAGGCAACGTTTTAGTCAATTCACAGTGTCACAAAGGTAAGGCCGGCAACCCCACTCTGCGGAGTGGGGCTGCAGCAGTGAAATCCTGTCAGTGGTTGCAATGGGGTGCTGCCACGGCCACAGTTCCCGCTCTGCAAACCGCAAGCCAAGCAACTACCCCGGGCAAACCGACTGCTGGACATGCCAGCAATGTCTAGTATGATTTGTGCACCAGCGCACAGGAAGGCTAGCCCACTGCTTCAGGTTAACCCACAGCTCCCGGTTAGCCCTGCCCACTGCAGCCACGCACCATGGCGGCGCCGCCGTCGTCGTTGTCCTCCCCGAACCGCAGCGCCAGGTCGCACAGGGACTGCGTCGTGGACTCAATAGGCATGGCCTCGTTGTACGAGAACCGGTGTTGCTGCGGAAGACAGGGAGGGGGGCACAGGTCAGCTGCCTTCGCTTACCGCCACGCGGCTATTTCCACAAGGCCGCGTGTCGGCCCATGGGTTAGCAAGCTGCTGTGGGTTAGCAAGCCGCTGTGCCGGCGCCCATGGGCCGACACGCGGCCTTGCCCATGGGAGCCGGCACAGCAGCTTGCTAACGAGCGGCATGGCCTCGTTGTAAGAGAACCGGTGTTGCTGCGCGCGTGAGGGCAGGTGCGGACAGGAGGGAGGGGGGCAGGGATCAGCACGAGAACCGGTGTTGCTGCGCGCGTGAGGGCAGGTGCGGACGGAAAGTGAGGGGGGCAGGGGTCAGCACGAGAACCGGTGTTGCTGCGCGCGTGAGGACAGGTGCGGACGAGAGGGAGTGGGGCAGGGGTCAGCACGAGAACCGGTGTTGCTGCGCGCGTGAGGGCAGGTGCGGACGAGAGGGAGTGAGGCAGGGGTCAGCTGTCCGCGCGTGCCGCCACGCGGTTTGGCCCACAAATGGCGTGTCGGCCCGTGGGCCCGGCACAGCTGGTTGCTCTTTACACAACCCGTGGCGTCATCCAGCGCCAGCTCTTTGCAAGAGCTGCAAGCTGTAGGCTGGGGACATGCGTTGGCCTTTGAGCCCACGTACCTGGGTCTCCGCGCGCGCGTGGTCTATCAACGTCTTGGCGTCCGCAGTGAGGCCGCTCATAGCACACGCCATGTGCTCATCGATCTCCATGACTTTCTCAATGCTGCTGGGCTCCTGAAAAATCAAAGTCATATACGCGTAAGGGACGCTGATGTGGTGCGGAAGGGGGAAGCGCAGCAGGGACGGGGTGAAGCTTACCAGCAGGGGGGACGTAATGCGCTTCTCCACTGCCAGGACTACACCCTCCTTGGTGCAGATACCGATAGCTGTAGAGCCAAGCTGCGAGTTCATTTACGTTATCAGGTGATGCTTCTCATTGCCTGGTAGCAGTCCCGCGCATTGGGATCTCGCCCTCGCCCCTCGCGTAAGCGATCCCATGTGCTGGAAAGCCAGCTGACAAGCAAGCTATCTAAATACTGTGTATGAATGTCTTTGTAAATGAGGCCAAATGCCGCAGGTACCTTGATAGCCTCGAGGGCATACTCCACTTGGAACAGACGCCCCTCTGGACTGAACGTGTTCACTCCACGATCATACTCGGATCGTGTTAGAAACATGATAAGTTGCTGCTGAAAGGAGCGTTATGCCTTAACAGTGAGGACAGAGTCAAGATTTCGAGCGCAGTGTCCTGTAAATCTGCCAGTCCTTCACGTACTGTGCACAATTTCGCAATAGGACCAGTTTAATAATGATGCGGCATTACGACTGGGCGACAGGCCACGCGAGCGCGCCTGCCCGCTGTACGATAACCCTTCAGTTGCCTCTCCGGAACCAGGCACGTGGCCACCAACGGCAGTCCCTGCACTGCCCCTCCTTGCATCCAGAAGCATTGTGCTCTAGGTAGCATGGAAACTTTGCGTAAGGGCCTGCGGCGGCTAGGTAGGATAATGTTGGTACCGGTAGCCTTCAGGCGTACAGGGGAGAAGCTATCGGACTGCTGGGAACGTTGGAAGGCTGGATGGGACTGCTGGATCAGGCTGGACGCCTGGACCATGCCATAACGACCTATGGCGCTGTGGGCCGCACACAAGGAGTATCGAGTATGCATTCGGGTGTTCAATATCGATACTTAGCTCGCTGGTTGCACACACCCCTTGCTCAGTCAGCTCCTCCATCCCTCCACCGTGCTGCCGCATTTGGGCACACGCAGGGACCCATCACGCACTGCTGCACCCCTCGCCCCCACCCCACCCCCCGTCACACCACACTCCTGCCTTTGCCGCCCTGCACAAACCACACGCAAAAGACGTACAGTACAACACAACCCTCAACCCGCCAGCAACGCCCCCACCCCACGCACAACCCCAGCACCCACTCCCACAAGCAACTCCCTACCTCCCCCCGCCCGCCCTCCATCACCGCCCACGCGTCCCCCGCAGCGTGCTGCCCCGTATCCTGTTCTCCTGCGCCAGCCCGCCATGCGGCACAAACTGCCCTAGCCGTACATTTGGCCGCCACTGCAGCATGTCCGACTTTGCCGGGTCGTCCGCACCGGGCGCTTCCACGGTCCGCCGCCCCCTCGCCCCCCGGTCGTCGAACGCCTGGCTCCATTTGGCCTGCTCCGTGTCTGACAGCGGCTTGTACGTCATGTGGGCGTACAGGTCCCGCCGCCCGTCGAACTTGCTGGCCGGGGGCATGTCCGGGACGGGCTTCTTCCCGTGCCGGCCCCAGTCGTCGGCTGTGGGGAAAGGTTGGAAAAGCACCACAGGGGGGTTGGCTTCCTAGCAGCTGGGTCCTCTCAAATGCGCAAGCCAGCCACCGGCGGTGCCAATCAGCCCCAGTACGAGTCAAAGCTTGCAAAGGACACGGTGGATTACTGCTGCATCTGTTGCAACTCAGCGCGGCCTACCTGGGCCCTCTCCTCGCAGCACGTGTTGGGCAGAGTCCGGCACGGGCGCGGGCACCTGCTTGGTGTGCCGCCGCGGGAGCTCCCCTGCCGCGGGGTCGGCGGCGGCGGCCGGGTGCCCCGGCGGCGGCGGCCGCACCACCGCCCCATGCAGGTGGTCCACCGCCCCGGGGCCCGACGTAGGGGCCTTGCCTCGCGCTGGGTCTATGAGCCTGCGCGATATCGCGGAAAAGCATTGCACTGCCGAGGTCAGGACTGATTGACACACATGGGGTGGTGTGCGCCGCACTAAGGTGTCGGTGGGATGCTGCAACACGTGCACAAGTGGTATCTGGTGCAGCAAGGGCGCAGTGCCACTTCGGCCAGCCAGTCACGAACCAGCTCACACCGACTCATACCGTACGCGTTAGCCAAGCTCAGGGAGGCCACGCCAAGATGCATGTTGGCCCTCCCCACCACCCCGTGACCCGTACTCACATGTGGCCGCACCAAGCGTCTCCAAGCTTGTCCGCACCCTTTGCGAGGAGGTTGAGCCGACTGCAGGAGGGGCGGGAAGGCGAGTGCGATGTTGAGCTCACAGTTGCAGATCTCAGGACAGCATGCGGCTGTACCACCCACGGTCACGCCCGCCCAGCAGGCCGGTCCACCCAAGCTTCTCCGCCTTGAAAGGTTCACTACCGAGCCCTCCCCAGGGTACCAGGTGAAACACAAGCCCCCTTGGCGACGCAGTCCCTGGATCCCTGGTAGGCGGCTCACTTGGGGTCATGTAGCACTGTTTGCGACACAATGTCCGTCAGGTCTCTCCGGCCCCGCAGCTGCTCCGGCCCCGGCGCGGACGCTTTCCCCTTGGCCGGGTCAATCATCTTGTGGCCCAGCCAGCTGTCGTCCGCCGGCATGCCTGCGAGGACATTCACAAGCGCAAGCGAGTTGAACACCAGCACGGGTCAACGGTAAGCATCCGGCCCTGCAGCAGCGGATCTATCATCCTGTGGCCCAGCCAGCTGTCGTCCGCTGGCATTTCTGCGTACAACACAATCAAACATGGTTTCAAAGCTAGCAAGGGCAACCGGTCAGCATCTGGCGCTGTGGCGTCTCCTACACCACGGAACTGAGCTGCTTGCTGGTATGCATAAGGACGCTGCGACCTGCATGGACACCAGCCCTCCGACGCCACCCCAAGCAGCTACGATGCCCGGTACCCAACAAGCACATGTTCGCACGCGTACAGGCACCACGCGCCTACCCCACCCTGCCCCTTCCGCCAACCCACCTGGCGCCCGCGCATGCAGCACATCGAACAGGTCCCTCCGCCCCTTGCTGTCCTGCGGCGCCGCCACCGGCCGCTTGCCCTTGGTGGGATCGATCTGCGGGTGCCCTATCCAGCTGTCCTTGCCGCCCTGCTCCGTCATCTGCAGCACCCCGAACAGCCCGTTGCGGCCGTCGGGGCCCCGGGGCGAGGCCGGCCGGACCTTGCTGGCCGAGTGCACCCCCTGCTGCTGTGGGTTAAGGCCCTGGTACCCTTCCTCCTTGAGCAGGGAGGTGTCGCCCCAGCCGTGCCGTGCGCAGCGCTCCTGGTACACTCTTTGGTCCACTCGGGTGGTGCCTGGCGGTGTTACGTGTGGGGAGGAGGATGAAGAAGGGGGCTTGTGAGGAAGGGAAAGGGGCAGAGAGTGGCTCCTGGTGTTGGGCAGCTGTGGCAACGCACAAGCTCTCTGTGTACACGACGAGTTGCAGTAGGGCAAGTCCTGACGTAGGAGGGGAGGCGTGTCTAGGAGGGCGGGTGCTACCGGTACCTTTGCCGTCTTGGAAGTCGTTGTAGGGGAATAGGGGGTGGCGCGTGTCCAAGAAGGGGACGTAGTTTGTGCGGCAGAACCTGGGGGTTTGGCATCGCGTGTCACAGAAAGGTTTACCAAATGGAGTCCAGCACTGTGCAGTATACCATATTGGCCTCCTTCCCCACGGCTTCCTCCCGACCGGCCACTCCGCCCGCACATAAGAGTGGAATGTGGGCATGTAACCACATGCAAGTGCGACAGAGCTGCACTGAGCTGTGCCGCAACCGGCAGAATGGGTACCGGTACCTAAGGCCAGTCTTAGACCCTGTCGCATGGCAGCCCGCTACACGTGCACTGCTTGGGACAGTACTGGCGCGGGAGTCGTCCGGCCAGGTGTGCTGCGTGCCCCTAGTCCCCCTCTCTACAGCAGAGCTGTGCCACAGCGTGGACAGGACTCCCGCAGGACGTATCAGGCAGGCGCGCTGTGTGCTCGCTGCATCGTGCCGCAGTGTCACACGCACAGGGCGCCAACGTGCCGGTGGTGGCCTACCTAGGAGGCGGACCACCCGCATCTTGTATAGTGCTGAGGCTTTGGCTGCCTCTAGCGCTCCGGTAAGTGTTAAGGTCCTCTGCCCAGCTCCGTGGGCCTTTCCTCTCGCCTGCTGAACCGCCTCGCCCAGCACAATCGGCTGCCATTTGGCCTGCGACTCTGCTAAAGCGTCAAGCCTTTACTACTGGTGTCTTAGGATGTGGTTAAATGACCTTCGCGCAGCAGTGTGCCCTTCCGTTTGTCAGTCTTCTGTCGCAATCCTTTGGAGTAAAACTGGTGCTTGAGTTAAGGCACATACGCATGAAGTTTTAGAATCTTGTGATGTATGAAATTTCAGCTGCACATGTTGTTGGGACTGTCTCTAGCTCTGAAGTAACCGCTTGCCCTTAGAGGAAGGAGGCGACAGCTCGTAAAGACACTTGCTGGTGCAAAACACGATATGCGTGAGTTCGCGTCCAGTAAGACTTGTCGCCTCATACCCTATGACGCGCTGCGCGATTGCCAATTGTGCTGCTTGCTGCTTGCGGAGCAGGGGAGTTCCACGGGGAGTTCCCCAGGAGTTCCCCAGCGTGTTGGCTGACGAGCAGCCCCTTGTTGCCTCAGAGTTGCTCGCTAGCACCGGGCGGCGGGCGCACGTTCACCAGACTGGACGGTCCCGTACAGCATACCGGTAATCTCATGGCAGGTGCCAAGCTCGTGTGGCAACCGAAACGCACGCAGACAAATGTCAGCGACAACAAGACGGAGCGACCGACGGAGGGGCGCCGTGCGCTCCACAACGCCTTTGTGCACGAACTGCTGTGTGCATGACTTGATCAAGTGTGGACCACGCAAGCTGTTGAGCTGGAAAGGGGGACAGCGGCCACGAGCGAAAGCAGCGCCTAGGCGATGCGGAAAAGCTGCAATATTACTTTGCCGCACCACGGCACCAGGCGCTGAGCATCACCAGGGGAGCTCTCCCCCGAGCTGCACTGTGACACCGAAGCACCGTCAACAGCACGGCAGCAGCGCAGGACCTGGACACCAACGGTACTAGCCTTGGACCAAAAGGGATTAATCCTTCCCCATTTGGCAGCCTCCAGTGTCCAGTCATTCCTACGGTGTGCTTGATCCAAGATGATCCGAGATGATCCGAATCCAGCTTGATCCGAGATGATCCGAATCCAGCTTGATCTGAAGGCTTGTGTGCCGGGTCCAACCACGTCCGCAGCCCAGCCGAACGCCCCTCACAGATTTGCGTGTTGAGCTTGCCAACCATACACTACGGTAACATGAATGGTCCAAACCGTGAGACGAGCTCCGTTGCGCAAGGGCAAGCACCTCTCGCTGCGCCACCTCAAAATGCCCACCACCCGCCTTTCCCATGCCAACGCCTTGCCGCAATCAACCAGCTCCTGGCCTCGGCCAGCCAGTAAATGTTGACCCGACTACCAAGTCACGTGCTATCATGCCCGCCTCGCGGTTCCTCCCCACATGCCGGCAAGACCCGCACGCCCGGTCACACCCGCGCCCCCGCCAAAACACCCTGCACGCCAGCCTGCACCCAGCCACCCGCTGCACAACTTTCACACCGGTACCGTTGCATAGCTCACACCCCCGCATTGCTCGCATCCTGGCATCCTGCTGCTCCCCCAAGCCCCGACCTCTATCACTCGCACATGCCCTGCGCCACCGCCGCCCTCTCGTAGTACCTCTGCGCCAGCTTGCCCTTGCCCGCAGCGCCCGCCGCCTCCGCCGCCTCCTCCAGCAGCTCCGCCGCGCGACCCGGGTCCGCGTCCAGCCCCTCACCGCCCTCCATCAGGATGCAGCCGTAGTGGTACAGCACCTCATACCTGGTGCACAGGCAAGCAGCAAAGGAGTGCCGGTACACCACACCGCTGACGAGAAGGAGACGTAAGGACATAAGAGGCCCTCGCCGGCCTCCATCAGGGTTGCAGCGGCACCGGAACGGCATCTCAACGATACTTAACCCACACTTCCCACTTCCCTTGCCTTAATCCTTACCCCACAGCCCCGCACCCCTGCCCACCTGGGCATGGCCGCTCCCGGCAGCGCGGACGCCTCCTCCTCCGCCTGCATCTTGAGGCGGGCCAGGAAGGCGCGCGAGGGCCGCAGCTCCTCCAGCTTGGGCACCCGCAACCCCGCCAGGGTGGACGACAGCACACGCTCAAGGTCCAGCTCGGACAGGCCTGGGGCACGGCGTGATGCGCGAGGAAAGCGTACAGCACCGGCAGACGGCACGCGCTCAAGATCCAGCTCCGACAGGCCTGGTGTTAATGAGGTAAATGGTGTTCACCGCAGAGCGGCTAGTAACGGAAACGGAAAACCAGCAGGCCCGTGGACATTAGGCCCGTGGACAGGCCTATGGCCCGTGGACAGGCCTATGTTGGATAGGGTGGGTGCGGACGCAGCTGTTCCGAGGGGCTAGAGAGGTGTGACCGGCGCGCCCCGGCCTGTTAGCGGGGGGACGGACCATTTGCGGTACTAAACGTCGCGGGCGACCAAGGGTCTGCCCCGGTGTCCAGAAGCTTGCTGGAGCACGCCGCTGAACCACGGCACGGGCAACCGAGCAGCGTGTGCCACATCAACACGTGTCAGCGCCAGGCCAGAAAGCCATGGTGGCAACGCTAAGTGACCCTCCCACCTCCTTCTATAGGCCCAACCGATGCAGTGTGCTGACCTAGAGACCAATACGTGCCGCATCGCGTCAAGCCGTCACCCCTGTGAACCCCCACCCGCACGACCATGCTCCCCATGCGCACGCTCCGGGACCAGGGCCTTCCCGTGTTGCCCCCACCTAACGCGCGCAGCTACTCGTCCCTCGAGCCCCTGCTGCTGGCCCCTGCTGCTGTCCCAGAGACGGATTGCGCCGTATCACCGTTCCGAGGACATTCCCTGTGTCTGCCCCCACCTGACACGTGCAGGTCGTCATCCCCCGGGCCCGTGCGGCTGGCCCAAAGACACGGATTGTGCCGTATCACCGTTCCGAGGACCTGCCCAGTGTCTGCCCCCACCTGACATGTGAAGGTCGTTGTCCTCGAAGCCCGAGCTGCGCCTGCCGTGGCCGGGCCGGATGCCGGACATCTCGGGACCCTGCGTGCACAGCAACATCAAAGACAAAGGTTTGGAGCGAGGGAGCCTAGAAGTGAGCACGTCCTTGACCAGCCAGGACGCCACCGCCACGCGCGCTCGCCCACAAGCCCTCCTGTAAGCAACCACAGAACCCGTGCCTGTCCAGCCAGCGGCACGTCCACCACATGTCCTAGTCCTAAACCCTAAACAAAAATCTCGTGTAAAACAAAAGGGTAAACGCTCATTTGAATTTGACTTTCAGTACGATTACAAACTGTCACAGTAACCGCAGAACCCGCGTCCGTTCCAGCCAGCGGAATGTCCACCACCTCACTTGTTCCACCAACGCTAGCCCACCTTCAGGACCCATGGCAATCGTCCCCCTGCCCCCAGGTGCACACCCCGCGCCCGCCCCACCGTGTCATCGGACTCTGCACATCAGCATGACCCAGGTCGCTGCCGCCCGACCACTGCCAACCGCACAAGCCCTCATGTGGTAGGCCACCCACAATGCCCTCATGTGGTAGGACACCCACAATGAACGCGTCTTTCACAGCCGGAAGCACACGACCAGCGCCCATGCACCTAAGCAGCCATCGGCAAGCACTCCTTCAAGAGCCCTTGCAGGCTGTTCCCCGGCTCGATTCATTTATACCCCCCGCACACGCACGCAGACACACATACCGTGTCATCGGACTCTGCGCCCTCCTCGTCGTCCTCCTCGGCAATGGCACCGCCGTCCGCCATGCCGTCCGCCGCCTCAGCCTCCGCCGCCTCCGACAGCACGTCGGGCAACGCCAGCGCCGCCGCAAACCACTTGGCAGCCTGTGGGAAAAACAAGCGGCGAGAATTTGACACCAGTGGGTACGTTACAAGCACACCGGTTGCCGACCACAGCACCGCAACAGTAAAGCTGGCATAGCAGGTACAACACACACCAAGTTACACGGAACTAGCATCTGGTGCCGGCGTCCCTTGCGTCCATTCCCCGGTGAGGACTCAGGCATCCTGCTGCATCCTTGCCCCTAATAAGCCCTTCCCCACCCACCTGCGCGGGGTCCTTGTTTCCTCCGAGCACCTCCTCCCCCAGCAGCCCCTGCCCCGTGCCGTACGCGTACGCCAGGCACAGCGCCGCGCCGCGCACGCCCGCCTCCGCCGCCGCCGCCACGCAGCGCCACGCCACCGACGTGAAGGGCCGGAAGTCGCGCTGCTTGGACGCCACCTGGACACAGGAACAATACGAATAATAAACATATAATATAGTACTAATATTAATAAAATGTCAGCAGAAGAGGGTGAAGTCGCGCTGCTTGGACGCCACCTGGACACAGGAACAATACGAATAATAAGATAAATATAGTACGAATAATAATAAAATAGCGGCAGAATGGGGTGAAGTCGCGCTGCTTAGACGCCACCTGGCGGTGCAGACGCAATGGAAGCAAGTCTCATGTCACGCAAGTTACGCACGTGAGGAGATTGGTGCGGCGTGCGGGCGCCTGCGCAGGGGTTGGTTGACATCACGTGTCAGGGATGGGTCGTAGCAGGCATGCAAAGCCGCAGCAGGGGGCGTAGTGTAGCCCGTGTGCGGTAAATTGGGCATCCGATCCGGCAGCTGCCTACCGCACCTTGATCAGCTGCGAGAACTGCGGCGCGCTGGCCTCGATGCCGCAATGTGCGCGGGCCAGCACCAGCAGCGCCAGCAGGCAGCCCAGGCGGGCGGCGGCGTGCAGGTGGAACAGGCCACCGCGGAGGCAGTCCTGGGGGGCAGCGGAGCGGGATACAGCGGGCCGGGAAGGTTACGGCACGGGAGCGAGGTGCATTGGGCCCTGTGCACGTGGCCAGGAACCCTGCTAGGAGGTTGTTGGGGAATCGGCCTTCCGGCCTGACAGTCTACCGTATACGTGGCCCACCGCACGTCCCGTACATACAACAGGTGACGCCCGCCCTCCCCACCTCCGGGTCCTCGTTGGGCTTGAGCTCCGGCAGCAGCACCACCTCGCCGTACAGCTTGGCGATCTCCATGTGCACCAGCGCCTCGGGGCTCTCCTCTGGGGCGGGCATGAAGTGTTTTCGCCGTTGCGATGCGCTGTTACGGGAACATATGGTGTCGGGCCCATTATCACCCGCAAGGCGCCAGAAACACGGCTGTCTCAACATCGTCAAGCCCGCTGCCTTCCTACATCTCCAGCCCCCCGCGTGTCTTCTATATGAAGCCCCGACAGCTGTTGTGCCACTGCATCGCCACGCTGCAGGCTGCGCCCCTTTGAGGCTGCCCTCCCCCGTGTCCCTCCTACTACCACTACCTCCACCTCGCGTTACTAGTACTTTGTTCCCCCGTGTCCCCTGCCCCTGCTCACTGGGCACTTTCTGCAGCCCCGCCAGCAGCGCCTCCTCGCTCAGCCCCGACAGCGTGGCGGAGGCGGCGGCAGCTTGGCGGCGCTTGCGCTCGGATGCGGCATGGGCCTGTAATACACCATGAGAAGAACGAGTAAACGTAAGGCGTTATTTTCATTCATCATCTAAGCAAGTAAATCGAGACAGCGATCACGTCGCACCCCATGCGCGCTTTGCGTGCCCGCGCCCCCTCCCTCCCTGTGCCTCGCTCCTCCCTACACGCCCTCCCTGTTCATTCTCCTTACACGCCGGTCCCTCCTTGTTTACCCAAGAGCACTCTGTGCCCTGCGTCGCACCTTAATGTGCTGGCTGCCGCACCCACCTGCCAGCTGACTGCGCGGCCCAGGTGCCGGCCTCCTTGCATGCCCTCCTCCCTAGGCACCAGGTCCCTCGTTGCTGCTCACAAGCCGTCAACCTGATTCCAAGACCCCTCCCTGCTGCCCAGCCCATCACCTGCCAGCTGACTCTGCAGGCCGGGGTGCGCGCCCCCCTACGCGCCAGTCCCCTCACTGTCGCGGAGGAGCAACCCGCACCCAGCTTCGCCCCCTCCCTGCTGCCCCGCTCATCACCTGACAGCTCACAGTGCGCGCCGCCGTCACGCCCTCTTCTCTACGCACCAGGTACATCTCTGTCGTTGACATTGACCTTTTCCCGCCCTGCCCGCTGCCCCCCTCACCTGCCAGCTCACGGCACGGGCCAGGGTGCGCACTGTTGCTGTGCATGCTCTGCTTCTCTCCCCGCCCTGCCCTCTCTGGTTTCTCGCGTTTTACGCGTACCCCGCCCTGCCCGCTGCCCAACCCACCTGCCAGCTCACGGCACGCGCCAGGGTGCGCGCCAGGGTGCCTCCAGGCCGCACGCCGCTGGCTGAGGCCGAGGAGCGCTCGCTGCTGTATCCCTGGGAACGGATGTCCTCCTCGCACCTACGGTTTTGGTAAGAGAGGAAAGTGTTTTTTTAAGATGATGACTTCATGACAAAAGCGCGGGGCCAGGGCACGGGCCTGCCCCGCCCTGCCCAGCTGCCCGGTGCGCACCTCTCGAAGGGGTTGAGTCCCAGCCGCCGGCACAGCGGGCTGCGCTGGTCACCCTCCGCACCTCCCAATCTAGTTGCCGTCCCATGCTCACCTCTCAAGTGGGTTACGGCCCAGCTGCCCACCCTCTCAACCCAGCTGCCCGGTGCGCACCTCTCGAAGGGGTTGAGTCCCAGCCTCCTGCACAGCGCGTTGCACTCGTGCGTGCGGAAGAACAGCCCCATGCCGCGCAGGCCCAGGTTGCCCTCGCCGTAGCCCTCGCCGTCCAGCGTGTGCAGCTGCGGGTCTGTGTACAGGTCGCCCACGCCCTGCGCAGGGGGAGTACAATCACTTGCCTATTTTAGCAATATTTTTATTTTTTGTTATGTTTCGGTTTCCGTTCTTTATAATTCCTTATTTAGATTTTATAGGTGTACAGGTCGCCCACAACCTGCGCACAGGAAACACAGCGTTGAATCCACTGCTGCATCTTCACAATTGATGGGTGTGCAGGTTGCCCACGGGCTGCAAGCAGCAAAGCAGAAGCGAGCCTACACTCGTAACAGCTCGGTCTGGGCAGGTCACCCACGCCCTGCGCACGGAGGGGCAGCATGCAGCACTGGGGGCCTTCCGGGTGGAGAGTGCAAGACAACTTGTGCGCAATGACGCGCAAGCCCCGCGCCCCACACCTGCACGTCGACGCAGATCTTGAGCCCCTTTGTCAGCGCCCACGTAAAGTGGCTGAACGCGTGCGGCGTGTTGCGCAGCAGGTCGTCGCCCTGCCGTTGGGGGAAGGGGCGTGATGTACTTGATCGAATGTACAACAACATGACACAACACGACCGGGCGGGGGCCATCGAGCAAGGACAGCCCACAGTGGAAGGGGTTAGAAAGCCTACGTGCCACGTGCCACGTCAGCATCTCTCTCGTCAACCAGGGCAGCAGGTTTCATCGATGTCCTACCTGCACGAAGCCCGAGTTGCTGCTGTATGCTGCTGCGTCCCCGCAAGTGCATCGCAAAACAGCAGCGTCTCCTTCGGCAAGCCGGGCGGCTGGTCTCCGTACCGTACCTGCACGAAGCCCGAGCTGCTGTTGTATTCTAATTCTATGTGTATGCTAGTTCTTATGTCCCACCTGCACGAAGCCCGAGTTGCTGTTGTACTTGACGTAGTCTCCCTCTATGAGCTGCTCCACGCAGTACAGCGGCGACTTGGGGCGGCCTGTGAACTGCAGGATGACGCACTGCATCACGTCCACCTGCGCAAGGGGGCAACAGAAAGGTAGGGAGCAACAGCAGAGTGCGAGCAAAGTTGGAGGTAGCCACGTCCACCTGCGCCAGGGAGTGTAGTGAATGTAAGGAGCGAAGGCAGAGCGTAGTGAGCAATAGCAGAGTGTTCACTGCTGGCCCAGCAATTACCAGGCAGGTAAGGGGTAGGCACATCCACCTGCGGGCGTGTTTACTTGCGGAGTGTGCTCGCGGAAGGGGAAAGGAGGCTAGGGGAGCATGATCCCGTACCCCTTTACCTGCTTGGGCGGGTCCGTCTTGTTGTACATCTCCCCCAGCATCTTGGCGTCCATCTGTACGAGCAGGTCGTTGTAGTACACCCCCCCCCTTACACCCTCCTTCTTGTAGCACTTGGCCACCTGAGGTGTGCGAGCAAGGGAAGTCTTGTACCATGCGCACAGAAACTTGGCGTAGTGGCACAAGCACGAAGGGGCCCTGACTTGCAAGTTGGCATACTGCGGGGCACGGCCCAACCAGGTATGAGCACAGCGCCACAAATCTTACCAACCCTCAACCCAACCAATTCTTCCCAACTCCCACTCCTTCAACCATGACCTCAACGCTGCCCTCCGGTGACATACCTCTCTGCCTTGCCGCCGCCGCGCCCCCCCCCCCCCACCCGCTTGCCTACGCCCCCACCCACCACGCTGGTTTCCCGGTACCCCAGTTCCCAAACCCACCACGCTGTTTGCCTTGAGACCAGTTCCTTGCCCCCGCACCTTGGCCCCCCACCCCTAACCCACTCCCCCACCCACCACGTTGTTGGCCTTGTGCCAGTCCACGCTGTGCCTTCCCATGCCCCCACCCTGTGGGACCGCTAACCCACGTCCCCCGCACCCACCACGTTGTTGGCCTTGTGCCAGTCCACGCTGTGCGTGAAGGTGGACAGCTGCTTGGCGGCGTAGCACTCGCGCATGGCGCCCGCAGCGAACGGCTTGGCCTCCATCTTGATCAGCACTGCACGAGCCATGCCAACACGTGAAACATGCGTCAACGCGCGGACACCCGGCGGAGAGGGTACGGTATGGTCCGCACGTGCTTCAGCAACAGCATGCAATTGTTGTCTGCAGCTGTACGTGAAGCTGTACGTGAAGCTGTGTGTGCAGCAGAGGATCCACCGCTGCATCGCGGGCTGCTGGTCGCCCGTCCGGCTGGCAAATCCAGGTTGCCATGCATCCCCCCCCTCCCCAACCCCCACCCCCCGCACCTTCGTCCGTGACCCACTGCCCTGTGTGCGGGTTGTACCTCTGCCGCGTGCAGCGCTCCATGGGCAGCGTGTGCAGGTTGCGGGTGGCCCACGGGTCGGTCGCCGCCTTGGTCAGGTGCACGGCGCGGTGCCACAGCGAGCCGCTCTTGGGGGTGGCGCTGCGGGGACGCGGGAGGGAGGGAGGGGAATTCATCAGGGCGGCCGATCGGCCACAGACACAGCGAGATGAACGAGCCAGTCACACGGTCCGCGACCGGGCCACAGAGATTCAGGGCCCGTTGCTGATTGGCTCCGCGTAGACACGGTGCAGCTGGGTACCCCTTGGGTGGCACTGCTGTTCCCTGACCCACATGGCACATCCCTCCTTCCCCCATGTACTTTGCCGCGCTGTGGTTACCCCCATGTACTGACTTTTGTCTGTTACTTTGCCGCTCTGCTGTTAACCGCCCTCCCCTGCACCTACCCTAGGGACAGGGCGCTGCTGCCCGACGGCGACCCCCCCTCCCCCGCCGCCCCCGCGCCGCCGCCGCCGTCCCCCTTGGCCGCCGCCCTCTGCGGCACGTCTATCCCCACCGTGGCCATCCCCGCCTCCGCCGCCCGCAGCACCCCAGGCGTCAGCCGCAAGACGCCGCCAGCAGCAGCGGATACCGACACCTGCACCTTGTCCGCACTCGGCGACGCAAGGGCCTCTGCCTCTACCCCCGCCCCTGCCCCCGCGCCCGCCCCTCCGCTCGCCCCCGCTGCAACGCCTGACGCCATGGCTGTGATCTGCGCCACCGGAATCGCCACGGACAGGTCTGATGCCTTGTCCCGGCCTGCCGTCTTGTCCTGGTGCACATCGGGTGAGCCATCCTTTTCGTACTCACTCTCCTGGTCCGCCTCCCCTGCGTCCGAGGGGCTGATGAGGGACAGTACGCCGCTGGGCAGTTGGGAGAGGGTGGCGCTGGGCATGGTGCGGATGGACTCTAGGGTTTGTTGTGGGGCAAGTTCGCGCAGCTGCTGCTGCTGGTGGATGGGGGAGGGCTGGCCTGGGGAGGCGCCGGGGGCGGGGCTGGTTGAGTGGCTACCGGTGGTGGGTTCATGGGAGGTGGTGTGTGCGGGTTGTGGCACGGACGCCGCGATGGAAGCGATGGGTGCGGGGGTGGTGGGGCCAGGCTCGAGGGGGGTGAGGCTTTCGAAGGGGGAGGAGCCGTTTTGGGTGGCGGAGGGAGGGGGCAGCGGGGTGCGGTGGGTGTCGGGCGTAGGAGCTGGGGCTGGTGACGCGGCAGCGGGCTGGGGTGCGGTGGCAGGGGGTGCGGCAAATGTGGCGCCTGCCAACATAAGCCTCCCAAGGGCCTGCGATGTAGAGATGGTAATAGCAGTTATGTTCGTATTCGCAAGAGCGATGGTAAGGCGTCGCCGCTTGTTGACCGCACTACGGAACATGTGTACCTGCATGGCGTTGGACAAGCCATGGGCCTCGGCAATCTTGCTGTAGACCGCTCTGAGCTCCTGCTCAAGGTGTTCAAGGTCGGGACTCGACGCCATCTTGTCCGTGTGGTTGAGCAGTAACGCGTCAGCTATCTCGGCATTGCCGGCGGGGCAAGCAACGCTATGAACCGGAACACCTGAACGTAACCTTCATATGTCCATCATGCCAGCCTAGGGATGCTGCATGCGCAACCCAATACTAATCGCCTTTGAACGAAATGGTCGTTGGTGTGTGCAACTGCCGAGCGGGACGAGCGTGGAGACTTCAACACAGGGAACATATGTGGCGCATACACAACACATATTATAAGTGCCTGATATCATCAAGCCGCGGCTCAATCTGTGCCGGCAACATAGCCACCCTGTTGTCCATCAGCCGAACATCTGCACGTTACTGCAATCCCTCTGCGGCACTAGGTCCTCCTATTGCTACTATTACGCGGCAAAACTGAAATCCTGCGTCAGGGTCGCCTAGTGAGCCGTGCCCACGTGCCGAGCCCAGCGAGACTCTGGACTCTGGACACTTCAGTGTGAGGCACGGAGGCTAGACAGCCATGGGCTACCACAAGCTCCCAGCCATAGCAAATAGGCTTCGAGTAAACAGAGGGTTCGACTCGGCATGGTTCACGGGGCCTGAGCAGTACGCCAAGATGTTGCAGGTATGTGGGGTGGCTTGCGGGGTGAGCAACCAGACCCTAGCTGGCACGGGGCTCCACACACGGCGAGGGATAGGATGGAGGATCGCCAAGCAGCCACTTTCGTCGTCGTACACTCCTTCACGTACTCACCCATCCCATCACCCCCACCCCCACTGCCGCCATAACCGTCAAACGCTCGTGGCATCCCCGCCCCAACACACTGACCCACATCCCGGTTGCCTCCCTCCCTCCCGTCGCCTTGCCCCCGGACCCCACCCTCCACCCCCACCCCCAGCGCGACTGGCTCCTCTCCAAGAACGCCTGGAGCTTCGTGCAGCGCAGCTCCCGATCCAACCCACGCACCAACAAGGAGGACCCAGCAGCAGCAGCCCTAGCCGCCGCCGACCCCTCCCGCCCCCGCTACCCCAAGAAGCCCGCCCCGCAGCAACAGGACGCCCGCGACTTCCCCAACTTCCGCCCCGCACGTGTGTTCACGCAGCACATGCCGTACAAGTCCGTCGTGTCCGTGTTTGCGTACACGGCGCCCAAGGAGGGGCCGCAGGCCAAGTACGGGCTGTTCATGGCGGAGCGGAAGCAGCAGCAGCAGCAGGGGGCGCCGCAGGGGCAGGAGAGGAGGGAGGGGCAGCAGGGGCAGGGGCAAGGTCAGGGGCAGGGGCGGTGAGTGCAGCCGGCGGGCAGCTTCAGGGGGGGGGCGGCCGCGATGGGGTTCCGTGAGTGAAAGGGGGGGTGGCTTTAGTGCGGGACTGCAGGGGTGGTAGGGAATGTGCAACGCGGGAGACGCCTCACGGGCTGCACTGGATGCACGGCGTGCATGAACGAAGATTGCGCTAGTGCGGTGCAAGCGGGACGGGATGTGGTGCGTGCTTGGAGGTGACATTCTGCTGTACCACACGTGGTCGTCCTGGGCTGTGTGCTGTGGCGTACGTTTGCATCGGTTGTGGTCATGTCCGACAACGGCATGCCATTTGAAGGTTTTGAGCGCTGCAAGACGTGTTCGCGGCACCGTGCGAAGCGTGGCCATGCGGCAAAGAGGAACTGTGGAGTAGCCTTTTGGCATTTGTTGTTTGCATGGGTTCATTGGGTTGTGCACCAACGGGTGCTGCGTTTCAGGGCTGGGCCTGCCGGGGGGCAACAGCGCGGTACCACTGCGGCATCTGGGGTGATGACGACTGGATGGCAGCCTTCCATGGCAAGGCTGTGGTTGCTGGCGGACGTGGAGGTTGACAGCTGTGGCAAGGCCAAGCGCTGCCTGGATATCGTGCGCTCCACCGCTCCTTGGGCCATGCAGGACTCGTACATACCGGGTGTAACGCCATGCTAGTACCTGCTAGCATCGCCAGCATTCCCAGCACAAGGGCATGGCAATGGGCACAAGCCACGTGGTTCACACGGGCGAGCAAGTAGCCTGCCCATGCGCCTTTTTCAGCCAGGACCAGGCAGGACAGGAACACGACAAGTCCACAACAGCTGCTACAGAGGGCCTTTACAAGCCTGCCCGTGCGCCCTTCCAGCGCTGGTAGGACCAGGTAGGACAGGAACACCACAATAGCTGCGTCAGAGGGCATTTACCAGCACTCGTCCGGGTTCGGAAACGGGTCCTTGCTTCGTTGGGGGCTGCTGTAGCCCGTCAGTTCCAGTGCAGGCCGCACCCAGTCGTGCCCGCAACACGCCTTGCCGCGCAGTGTCGTTGCGCACTAGGACACCTTTCCTCACCGCACCCGTTGCGGTGCGACTTGTGCCAGTCCCGACGACCCGTCACTGGTATCCAGCAACCCGGTATCACACCTGCCGACCTGCCGTCCTGCGCAACGGCCACAGCGGTGCATCCACTTTCCACCGCACCTCACGTCGAGTGCAGCAGCCCCCAGCGCCCTTGCCCGGCACCCCGAGCACCCATGGCAGCAGCTGCAGCGCACTGCGCCTTCCCCCGCGTGCAGAACCTTGCCCGCTCCACGCGTCACCAATGCCACCACCAGCGGCCGCACACACGTGTTCGGTACACCCGGCCCACAGTGCTAGTCCACCACCGACTACCGGATTAGTTACACCTTACTGCCAGCCGCCTATGCCTCTGTCCTCGCCGCACCTCGGTCTGTTATCTGTCATCCCAGCACCGCACCGATACACAATCCAACCAAGCCCACACCCGTTCCCGATGCGCACACGCCGTAGGCGCCGGCAGCGGCGGACTCGCCTCCCCAGCCCCGTCCCATGCAGCATAGCCTCCCTCCGGGCGCCAGCGCCCTCAGGTCACCCCCTCTCCCCCACACACGCCGCCCGCTGTTGGCACCGCCGCCCTCACGCCGTCGCCGTAGCAGCGGCCCCGAGCTCCGTTTCCCATCTTTGCCGCCCTGTGGACGCCAGTGTCCTCGGCCCCCGCCCCTGCGGCCCCTAAGCCGCCCTTCCCACGTCACCTGGGCTGCACCGCTGCAGACTCCCCGCCTCGACCCTGGCACCCTCTCGCCGCCCATGGCGCAAGTATGCCTCAGCCCCCCCTTCCGCGGCCCAATGTTTCCGTTCGTCTCTTTGCCGCGCTGCGGTTACCCCCCTGCCGCGAACGCGCCCCCCGGCTCCGCCCCTTACGACCCTCCTGGCCCTTTGCCGCTTCCATCACGCCGCCGCCCTGCGTGGCAGCGGCCTCTCCTCCTCAGCCCTGGCCCCCCTCACGCCGCCTCCCTGGGCGGCAGCGGCCTGGCCGCGTAGTGCTGCCTCGCAGCCGCCAGCCTGTCCAGCACCACGTTGACTGCGGGGTCGGCGGGGCGCAGCGCGTTGGTGTCCGCGGGGCCCAGCACGCGGCCCCCGGGGGCGTGCTGCGCGGCGGCCAGGCCGCTGAGGCAGTAGCAGGTGTGGTAGTAGTCCACGGGCTTGCCGGGCTTGTCGCGCAGGCCGCCCTTGGAGGACTGGCAGCACCTGCGGGAGGAAGGAGGGAGAAAGGGGAGCAGAGTGCTGTCAGAGGGTTGAGAGGTGGTGTGGTGGTGTGTTATAGCGGGTTGGGTGAGGGGAAAGGGAGAAGGGCAGGAGTGTAGGTCGAGGTGGGTGGGGGCAAGGGAAATGCAGGCGGAGCGTATTGACTGGGTAGGGCGAAGGGTAAGGGAAGGTAGGGAGGGATGCATGCAGTATGCGTGCGGCCGAGTTGCAGTATGCGTGCGGCCGAGTTGCTGGTGTGGCTGGCAGGGGTGTTGCTTTGTGGGGAGCGTACCTGAGGATCCACAGCTGCAGGGCGTCCCAGTTGCACAGCGGCGCGGGCAGCGGCGGCGCGCCGGGGTGCTCCGCCGCGTGCTGCAGCTGCTGCTGCAGCACCATGTCAGGGTCTGGCGGGGGGCAGATGTTGGAGGCAGCCACGTTGCAGCATGCGAACTGCGTGGTGGCCAGCTCGGCGGACTGCGGGGGGGGGGAGGGAGAGAAGCGTATGAGTAGGGTACGGTATGGTATGGTACAGTACACTACCGTACGGGGAATCAATCAGCTCGGCGGCCTGGCGGGGGAGGGGGCGTGAAGCGGGGGTGAGTACAATCACAATGCCGCGGGTAACGATGGAAAGTTCACGGTGGCTCTTGTTGCGGTCTGGGTGGGTGGGGGGAGGGGGCGGTAACCGCACATCGGCAAAGTAAGTGGACCGTAACCCTGCGGCCTGCGGCTTGGGCGGGGGAGGGGGAGGGGGCGTGAAGCGGGGTCGATTACAGGTACCATGCCGCGGGTAGCGACGGAAAGTCCACAGTGGCTTTTGTTGCGGCCTGCGGGGGCGGGCAACCGCAGAGCGGCAAAGTACGTGAACCGGCAAACCTGCGGCCTGCGGACTGCGGGGGAGCGAGGGTGCAGCCGGAGTGATTGCAGGTACCACGCCGCGGTGTTACGGCCACGGCGTTACGTTTACAGTGGCTTTGTTGCGGTCTCTCAATGACGTCATCGCACACACGCACTCCCTTTCATGCACCTCGTGCGCCGCCCCCGCTGCGTCCTGCAGTCTGTTGTGGCCCATGTAGGTCCCCTCCTCCCCCACCTCGTGCGCCGCAGCCGCCACGTCCAGCAGCCGCCGCGCGTTGGCCGCAACACCATGTGCGTTCTGTAGCCCCCCCCCCCTCCAACGCCCCCAAAACACATGTTTATACACACGCACCTCGTGCGCCGCCGCCGCCGCGTCCAGCAGCCGCCGCGCGTTGGCCGCCTCCGCCGTGGAGTACCTGCTACTGCGCTCGCGGAGCAGCGCGTCGGCGGCGTCGTTGGCGGTCAGCGCGGCGCCGCGGGCCACCTCGTAGGCCCGCATGCGGTCGTGCATCTCCTCCTCGGCCTGGGGAAAGGGTGCAGGATTGGTGCTTACCGGTAATCTAGTTTTATAAATTCCAAGCATCAAATCTATCCTGAAAGCCGCCCCACTGGGGCTGAGGCCTGAAGGCAGAAATTCAGGGGTTGGGGCTTGAAGGGGAGTTGTTCAGCAGAATGGGTCGTAGTCTTGTAGGCCAGCATGCGGTTGTGCATCTCCTCCTCGGCCTGGAGAAAGGTACAGAAGGGTCAGATGCTTCCAGGAAAAATTGCATGTACTTGGGTGGGCCGGAAGGGGCGCGAGGTGCTCATACGAGCCACACCCCAAGTACCCTGCTCACCAGGTCGAAGGGCGGGATGGCGCCGAGCATGGGGGGCGCGGGGTAACTATAAGCAGTAACAAAGGGACCGAAGGGGCCTGAGTTCCGCGGGCCACACCTCAAGTGCTCACCAGGTCGAAGGGCGGGATGGCGCCGAGCATGGGCGCGGGCGGGGCCACCACGTCCTGCGCCGGGGCCGCCTCGGGGGGCACCTGGGGGGTACGCGTGGCGCGCGGGGAAAACAGTGCAAGGCGCCAGGGAGTCAGGGATACGTAAATACCTGTTTGTGAGGGTGCGGGGAGACGGGACAGCAGTGGCATGTCAGGGGAGGGAACCCTGCTGGTCGCATTCGCACTGGTCACTCCAGGAATTAACGACAAAAGGAGCACGAGGTACCGGTTGGGTATCTGCCGGGAGGTCGCGTACCGGTACCGGTATGCGGCTCTCCTTTTTCTGTCGCAGGGTAGGTTCACGGACCAGGGCCACACGGAGCCCATGCATGGTCAGCTACCCAGCTCAGCGTCTGGGTTGCTGCTCCCCCGGCCACCCACCAGCGGCGGGCGCAGGGCCTCAGGCGGCAGCGACTGCAGCAGCGGCAGCACTCCGCCCTGCCAGAAGGAGTAGCAGCCGTCCACCAGCTTGTTGGTGCGGCCGTTGAAGCCACCCTCCATGGAGCCCTGGAAGGAAAGGGGGCGGAGGTGGTTGTGGACGGCGTGGACGGGCGGCGAAGAGAAGGCATATGCCCATCGAAGCCCTCCTCGAGTACCTTACCAACCGTCGGGTCACGAGACACGCCAGGCCGGGAAACACACTGCGAGCATCACACTATGCTCCTGCAGCTGCCGCGCACGCTATTCAGTACACGAAGGCCATTGGCGGCCCCCCACCCGCCCTCCCGTCACACGTGCCCCCACGTTAACCCACCTGCCTGTGCACCAGCCAGTGCAGCAGACGCAGCACGTCCAGCGTGACCGCCACCGTACTAGATATGCTTTATTAGCACTTGTCCCCCCGCTCACCTTGTCCAGCTTAACTCACCTGCCTGTGCCTCACCACCACCAGCGCCTCCCTTGATCCCCTCCCGCCACCCTCGTCCCCATTGCACACCGGCCAACCCGTGCTGCCCCTTCCCCTTCACGCACACACACGTTAACCCACCTGCCTGTGCACCAGCCAGTGCAGCAGGCGCGGCACGTCCAGGGCGGCCGCCAGCAGCTCCGGCCCGCCCGCCAGCACCAGCGCCGCCGTGCCGCAGAACGTGTAGCCGCCGTGCGCCTCGTTGCCGGGCTCGCCGCCCAGACCGCCCTCGTACGTCTGTACGGACGGGGTGTACGGCAAGAAGTGAGGGCAGGGCGGACGGAGGCATTGGTGCATACCAGCGAAACATCATTCTGGCCAAGCTGTTAGCTGGAGCTGTGCGAACACGCGATGGAGAGATCATGTACTCAGCGGGCCCAGGATACCAGGTGCTTGCACTTTCATGCAAAGGACAGGTGCCGTACGCGATGTGGGTCACGCATTACAGGCCGAACAAACCTGGCGGCCAGGCACACCTAGCTCTGCCCCGTCCAGGGATGCTGCCTTGCACTTGTAAGACAGTGTCGGCTGCCGTATTGAGACAAGGCAAGGGGCATTCCTAAGATGTTGGGAAGGCGCAACCCGTAGTGCTTATTGTAGGGGACGAGCCTACAGCACCACGCAGGAGGCTGCGGCGCTTCCCTTTGACCGCTACCTGGAGCATCAGCTCTTTCCCTTCCCCCGCGCCCAACCCCCCATGCTGTCCCCTGACCTCTACCTGTGCGGCAGTCGCCAACGCCCCCCCATCAACGGGGCGGATGGGGGCCCCACGTCCTCGGCGCACGCAAGCTTCCGCATGACACCCTGAGAGGCCAGCCTTTGGGCCTACCGCCCGCCCTCACACCCCCCTCGCTCTCCACCGGCCCAATGTTTCCGTTCGTCCCTTTGCCGCTCTGCGGTTACACCGCCCCCCGCCCCCCGCCACGCTGTCCCCTGACCTCTCCGTGCGGCAGCCGCCAATGCCCCCCATCCGCCCCAGTGATGGGGGGCGTTAGCGACTGCCGCACAGAGGCCAGCCTTTGGGTCCCGGCCCCCCCCCCTCCCGCTGTCCCCTGACCTCCCTGTGCGGCAGCCGCCAATGCCCCCATCACTGGGGTGGGTGAGGGGCCACGGGCGCGGCGCCTACGCGAGTCAGCACAACGTCGGGTGGGGGCCTTCCAGGGTCCTGCCCGCGTGTCGACCTGGCACCTCCGCACGTAGACCACCCTAACCTACCCCACCCTAACCTAATCTACCGTTTCTACCATTCCTACCCTAACCTACCGTCTTTAACCTGACCTACCCTTCCCTTTCCCTTATGCAGACCTGCCACCTCATCACGTAGTCCACCATGCCAAGCGAACTGAAGACCATCGCCAGGCCTACCGTCACTGGCCTTCTGTACGCGGTGTTGGTGGCTCTCCTCTCCCAGTCCCATTCGCACACCCGGCATCTCCGTACGTAGACCACCGTGTCAAGCGAACCCAAGACCATCGCCAGGCCTACCGTCATTGGTCTGCCATATGTAGGACCGGGCGTGCCCCCTACGCCCTAGCCCCATCCGCCCACCTGGCGCCTCCACACCTAGGCCACCCTCCCCTCTTTCCTCATGCCCACCTGGCACCTCCGCACGTAGTCCACCCTTCCCTTCTCCCTTATGCCCATCTGGCACCTGCTCACCTAGGCCACCGCCCCCCCCCCTGCCCCTTCTCCCTTATGCCCGTCGCACCCACCTGGCACCTCCGCACGTAGTCCACCATGCCCGACCTCCGCAGCAGCTCCTCCCTGTCGTCGTCCAGCCCCAGCAGGTGGGCGGTGGCCATGGCGGTGTAGCAGGCGCGCAGGTCGCCCTCGCCGCCTGAGGGTGTGAGTGGAGATAGCATAAGGTGAAGTGGAGCTGGCACAGCGCGGGTGGATACGCTATGCAACGCAGTATGAGAAGGTGTGTTGCGACGCACCCGGAACATGCAGGAGGGCTAGGGTGCAGCTGGAATGCGGCCGGGTTGCCATGGACCTGAAGCCGTAATGCAATGTCGTGACCTGCATGAGCTTTTGCTGGTTTATACAGGTGCAATGGCGGCAGCTGCGAGAGGTGCAGCCCACCAGGCGCTATGCGAAAGGCGGTCGCCTAGCATAAGGGTCGCCCATGTGCCCTGCACTACGTCCCATGGGCCACCCGCGCCACTTGCTGTTGCCTAGTGCCCTGGCACGCACCATCGTGCACGCGGAATCCACCGCCTTGCTCCGGAGGGATGCACATGCGGTACAGGAAGTCTCTGGCAGCCACGCGGTCCACCATGTCCAGGGCTCTCCCGCCAAGCGTCACAGCTGCAGCCACGGCCGCGTACGTCGGGGCCAGGTGCGCCAGCTGCATCGGCCCTCCGCCAAACCCGCCCTCGGGATGCTGACATTGGCGTAGGAACTCAGCAACATCGTCGGCGCGTATGTGAGGTGGTAGCGGCGCGTTGAGCAAAGCTAGGGAGTGCACAATCCAGTAGGCAATCCACGTCCGGCTGGCGTCGAGGACAGCGAAAGAAGAGCTGAGCTGTCCAAGGCCTCCGTGAAGGTACGCTATGTGCAGGTCGCGGTGCAGCTCTATGAAGTCTTGGTCCTCCTCGGGGTCGACGCCGTCGAGCTCCTGATACAGCGGCAATATCTTCTTCTCTAGCGCGTTCTGTGCTTTACTAGTAGCAGTTGCATAGTTGTCATCGAACATTTGTCATGTATGTGCTTCCCGCACTGGACTGCGCGTGTCTGTTTAGTCCGGAACTGGTTTTCTCGTTTGTTTGCGGGATCTATGCCTTTACTGCAGAAAACAAGTGATGCCGTGCCATTACGCCAGCAGCATGTCTGTCGGCTGACGACCTTGGGCGTAACGACGTGTAGTTGTGCCATTCAAACGGGTGGTTTCGAAGCCAGTCTCCCAGGCAATGGGCAGTACATGAGCATTATTTGTGCTACACCATGGACCGGTCCAGTTGCATACATGATAGTCTGGGCGCTTAGCATGACCGAAACGGGAGGGGGCCGCGTGGAAGTGTAGCCAGATGGTAGGCTGCAGACGTCGTAGTCCCTGCGCACAGGGGAGACGTCTGCCGCTCACAGGTCTTTCGGTGCTTGCCATGTGCCCAACCCTCAACCTGCGGACAGCTGGTAGCTAGCTCTGATCTGTTAATGCTGTCTGGGCAGTCCTAAGCGTATTGGGGGCTGCTCATGTTTTGGGTACGGTACCGTAACAGGACGGCTGCCCCGCCTCCGCTGCCCCACGGTGTCTTCTGCACAGACGGAGCCTGATAGATCAGCTAGTCAGTATGTCCTACGTGGCAGTGGTCTCTGTAGCAGTGTGCGACAACGGCGTCATAACCCTGTGGCGGTTGAACTGCGACTATGCATGCAGTAACGTTGCACTGCTGCTTAGGGTGCTTTGTACGGCAGCAGTACAGCATGCTGGGTGAGCCTGGACAGCCTCTTTCGCTCCTCGGGTAACCCGTGGAAGTTTGTAAAACTGCCTAAACCACGTTCACCTCGTACCATGCCCTTACTTGGCTGCGCTCATGTCACAAATGCGTCACTGGGCTGTCGGTAGCAAGGGAGACTTCCTCAACACATGGCACCACAGAGTTACCGCGCTAGGGGCGCGTTGCTTATCGCTCTCGCATTATGCACTGTCATAGGCCGTGGCGATGGCCTTACGGAGGGCTGGCGTGGGCTAAACGCGTTTGAGCGCACGAAGCACCGACCTGAGGGCGACTGGGGCTGGGGACACGTTTGGTGAGGGCTTGACGACTTCAACTATTGCAATATGTAGCAAATAATAGGTGGCAAATGCTTAGCGCGACTACAGCGACCAAATGAGCTGTCCGATGTTACAACTCTCCATTGAAATGCGCAGGTCTACCGTGGAAGTAAACAAGCAGTCGGTTACATCGCTGCTTGGCAATGTGTTGGGCACTTACAAGTTCACTCTGCCACGGGTACAGCTCCAGCGGGGCGTTGTGTATGTCGGGGGCGCTACCCGACTGCGTGCGCTCGTCTCCGCCATGCTCTCTCCCCGCCCTCCCAAGCCCTTCAAGATTGGAGTGATAGGGGGAAGGTAAGCGAGGGGACCCCGTTGCACTTATGTGTGCCTGATGCGGGCTGAAAAGGCACGTGTGCCGCACCAGCGCACGCAAACGGCAATATATGCCCAAAGGGCTGAAAGCAGTATGCCAGCCGGCGGGATGCTCGCTGGCTTCCCATTCATGTCCACTGGAACTCGTGGTTGGGGAACTACTTGAATTTGCGCTATTACTGACCTGTAAACCCTCCCAATGTGTATGGCTGCCCCCCTTTCCCTGCTCGGCCGCACGGCGGGGCTGATGCTAACCCACAGCATCAGCTGGGGCCAATACACCAGCAAGCGCGGAGAGACGGACTGGTTTGCACTGGTCTCCAAATGGATGGTACGTGCAGCTGCGCCAAGACTCACTCGTCTGCACCCACTCTCCCTCTGCATCCACACACGACAGCGACAGAGGGATGCGCGGCTGGCTCAACCCACATGTACGCCCACATGCCGCACAGTGTAACGCTGGATCACGTGCCGCACCACCTGTGCGTGCTCCTGTTCCTGCACCTGCTGCTGTGCTATGCACCTGCGCCCCCCCCCCCCCCCCCCCCCCAACGAACCCCCCCCCCCCCTCCCACCTGCGACGACCCACCCACCAACATACCACGTAT
>VFQN01001030.1_pt1 | contig 49033 bp, 29 predicted proteins | sample 3512371 | NCBI WGS metagenome assembly VFQN01 (sample SAMN10412370, study PRJNA504923) | tailings metagenome | isolation source: Replicate 2 from Balatoc abandoned mine | place: Philippines: Itogon, Benguet | collected 2017-08-28
CGACGCGGGAGATGCAGTGGTAGAAGGCGTCGCGATCGGAGGGGAGTTTGAGGCGTGGGAGGCGCATACGGGTAGGGTGTTGGAGGGGAAGGGGGGTCACAAGGGGGTGGAGAGAAAAGCGCTGGGGAACCGGAAAAAGCGGTTGACAGGTGTGATTGGGATGAGGCTGGCGGCCGCCATACAGGGCCTGTCCCCATGTTCAGGGAGGGGTCTGTCCCTGCATTGGAGACAGAGAACCTGTCCCCAAGTGGACTCATGGAGGACCTGTCCCCGCGCCGAACAAAGAACCTGTCCCTGCATGGGTGCGGTCCCTGCATGGGTGCGGTCCCTGCATGGGTGCGGTCCCTGCATGGGTGCGGGAGGCGAAGCGAGGGATGAGCGGAAGGCGAGGGCAAACCAAAGGCCGGACCTTGCGGTCCGGCCTTGCGGGGTGGGTGACGGGGGTTTGGGGGTGGTCCCGATCCCGTGTGTGGGGGCTCAGCGGGTGGCGCGGTAGAACCGCTGGGAGCCGCCGGTGGCGGGGTCGAGCGTCACGGTTTTTTCCGGGAGGCTGGTGTAGGTGCCGTTGACGGCGTCCGCGGATTGGAGGGTGCCGTCGGTGGAGATGGTGATCTGACCGTTGGCGGCGCGGGACACGTTGAGGGTGGGCCGGGTTTGGACCGGGCCTTCCTTGAGGGTTTCGAGGGTGACGGCGTTCAGGATCGCGTTGGGGTCGGTGAGGGCAGGGTCGGTGCGGCCGTTGACCGTGAGGATGATGACCATGTTGTCGCGCTGGGTATCGATGTCGACGGAGGCCATGGCGCCGACGTTGCCGGGGTTGGCGCCGCCCTGGAGGTTGGGGGGCGAGAAGTCGAGGGCGGCCAGCTCGCCGTCGACGTAGATGTTGAATCCGCGGTTCATGCAGCACTGCTCGTAGAAGAGCAGTTGGAGACGGTAGGTGCTGGCGGGGGTGAGGTTGGAGAGGGTCACGCGGATCGTGCCGTCGTAGCGGATCGATTGGGTGAGTTTTTCAACCACATCATCGGCGGCGCTGTCGCCGTATTCGGGTGCGCTCCAGGCGGGGATGTTGTTGAGGGCGACGACCTGGATGCCCGGGGCGTTGTCGGCGGTGAAGTCGGCGTCGCCGGCTTTTCCGGCGGGGCCGGCGGAGCTGACGTTGAAGGCGTAACGGAAGTTGCCCTGGAGATCGAGGCCGTCCTCGGGGTCACCGCCGTAGAAGGCCTGGGTGAGGATGTTGGACAGTTTGGATGCGGGTCCGGAGCTGAGGATTTCGAGGCCGTCGGGCAGTCCGTCCTCGTCCGAGTCAGCCTTGGTGGGGTCGGTGCCGTGGGTGTTGATTTCGGCGCCATCGGAGAGGCCGTCGCGGTCGGTGTCGGTGCTGGTGGGGCTGGTTCTGTGGACATTGACCTCGGCGCCGTCGGAGAGGCCGTCGCCGTCGGTATCGGCGGCATTGGGGTCGGTGTTGGCGGCGAATTCGCCGGCGTTGTTGAGGCCGTCGTTGTCGGGGTCGCCGTTGGCGGATTGGGAGAGGTCGCCGAAGACTTCGATTTCCCAGGGGTCCCAGAGGCCGTCGTTATCGGAGTCGAGGGGGTTGGCGATGCGTTCGAGGGTGGCGCCGTTGATGATGGGGTTGCGGTCGACGATGGACGGGTCGGTGACGGAGCGGCCGTCGAGGACGATGACGGCGTCGGTGGCATGGGCGACGAAGGTGTGGGTGAGGACGACGCCGTTGGTGCGGGGAGTGGCACCGCCGGGTCCGGTGAAGCCGCCTTGCCATTGGAACGGGGCGAAATCGCGGGCGGCGGGGCGCTGGTTGATGCTGATGTCGAAGCCGCGGGCCCAGAGGCGTTCGCCGAAGAGGAGCTGGAGTTTGTACGAGGCGCCGACCTGGAGTTCGGAGAAGGTGGCGGTGACGGTGGGGATGGCGGAGTTGGCGGCGCTCCAGCGGATGTTGGACATCACGGAGCTGAGGACCATTTGTTCGGCGGTATCGCCGAAATTAACGTCGACATTCCAGCCGTTGGCGACGCTGGAGGATTCGACGAGGAAGGCTGCGGCGGTATCGGGGGTGAAGAAGGCGTCATGGATCTGGCCGCCTTCGGGTTCGTTACCGAAGCTGATGGCCTGGACGAAGGTGCCCTGGAGGTCGAGGCCCTGGCCGGGGTCGGGGCCGGTGAAGACGTGGGCGGTGGTTTTGGAGGGTTTTTTGGCCGGATCGCGGGGATCGGTCAGGAGGCGAACCTCGGCGTAATCGTTGGCGCCGTCACCGTCGGTGTCGGCTTTGGTGGGATCGGTGTTGTGGAGGATGACCTCGGCATAGTCGGAGAGGAGGTCGCCGTCGGTGTCGGCGTTTCTGGGGTTGGTCCTGTGGGTGTTGACCTCCTCGGCGTCGGAGAGCAGGTCGCCGTCGGTGTCGGCCTTGTTGGGGTCGGTGTCGTGGGTTTTGACCTCGGCGCCGTCGGGGAGGCCGTCCCCGTCGGTATCGGGGAGGGTGGGGTTGGAGCCTGCGGCCAGTTCCTCAGCGTTGGTGAGCCCGTCGTTGTCGGGGTCGGCGCCGGCGGTTTGGGCGAGGTTTTGGAAGTACAACTGTTCCCAGGCATCGGAGAGGCCGTCGCCGTCGGAGTCGCCGGCGCTGCCGACCTGTTCGAGGGTGATGGCGTTGAGGATGGCGTTGTGGTCGGTGTAATCGGGGCTGGCCTGGGTACCGTCGAGGACGATCTGGATGGAAGCGGTGGAGGCGGTGAGGGTGTGGGTGATGAGGGCGATCTGGTTGCCGATGTTGATACCGCCCTGTTGTTCGCCGGGGTTGAAGTCCTTGACGATCAGTTGGCCGTCGATGAGGACGTCGAAGCCGCGGTTGCAGCAGGCTTCGCCGAAGAGGAGCTGGAGTTTGTAGCTGGCGCCGACCTGGAGGCGGTCGAGGGTCAGTTGGACGGTTTTGATTTCGGCGTTGGCATCGCTCCAGCGGATGTTGCGGGTGGCCAGCTCGAGGTTGTCGTCCTCGGGGGTGTCGCCGTATTCGACGGGGTACCAACCGGCGGCGGTGTTGCCGGCGACGAGGGTGGCGCCGTTGACTTGATCGGAGATGAGGCCGAGGAAGGTGGCATCGCGGATGGTGACGGAGAGGGCGGGGTCGGCGCCGATGGCGAGGGCGTAGGCGAAGGTGCCCTCGAGGTCGAGGCCTTCGTCGGGGTCGCCGCCGAAGACGACACCGAATGAGGTGGCGTCGGGGTCGGTGATGACCGGGGTGGCGGCCGGGGCGTCGCCGGAGCCGGCGAGGCTGAACAGGAGTGCTGCCAGTGAGGCAGCCGGGTATGGGGTTTTCATGGGTTCGAACGATGATTCCACGGCACGCAATGAGACCGCGTCTGTGCGGTGGGGGACCTGCCGGGGAATGCGGGATGGTTTTCATCATGTCGCGGATGCGGGGGTCAAGATCAATTCAGGATGGATTATGGAAAGAATCACGAGGGTGGGGGTTTGGACGGGGCGGCAGAGGGCGGGGAGTCTGGCGGGTGGGGCGTGGAGGAAGGGGGCTCGCGGCGGGATGGGATCCGCGTGTAACCTTGGGCCGCGACCTCCTCAGGAACGGGGTGTATGAGTCACGAAAACGCAGGAGCGAATCAGAAGACCGTTCGGGTGTGTCCGGTGTGTGGGACCGCGTTGGGGGAGGGTGGGGAGGCCGGGGGGTTGTGTCCGAGGTGTTTGTTGGAGGGGGTGGCGGCGGCGACGGAGGCCGGGGAGGGGGTTGGCTCGGGTTCGGGTTCGGGTTCGGGAGTGGGGCGTCCCGGGCTGCCGGATGCGGCGCGGTTGGCGGAGGTGTTTCCGGATCTGGAGATTCACGGGTTGGTGGGGGCGGGGGGAATGGGGGCGGTGTACAAGGCGCGGCAGCCGCATCTGGACCGGTGGGTGGCGCTGAAGGTTTTGCCGGAGTCGCTGGGGGCGCATGCGGCGTTTGTGGAGCGGTTTCACCGGGAGGCGCGGACGCTGGCGCGGCTGAACCATCCGAACATTGTGACCGTGCACGATTTCGGGCGTCGGGGCGGGTACTGTTATCTGCTGATGGAGTATGTGGACGGGGTGAATCTGAGGCAGGCGATGCGGGCGGGGCGGTTCACGCCGGAGCAGGCCTTGGGGATGGTGCCGCGGATCTGCGAGGCGTTGCAGTTCGCGCACGAGGAGGGGGTGCTGCACCGGGACATCAAGCCGGAGAACATTCTTTTGGATGGGCGGGGTCGGGTGAAGATCGCGGATTTCGGGATAGCGAAGCTGGTGGGGGAGGCGGCGGAGGATCCGGGGTTGACGGTGAGCGGGGCGGCGCTGGGGACGCCGGCGTACATGGCGCCGGAGCAGATTGAGAATCCGTCGCAGGTGGATCATCGGGCGGACATTTATTCGCTGGGGGTGGTGTTGTACGAGATGCTGACGGGGGAGTTGCCGCTGGGGCGGTTTGCGCCGCCGTCGGAGAAGGCGCCGTTGGATCGCCGGGTGGATGAGATCGTGATGCGGGCGCTGGCGAAGGAGCGGGAGTTGCGGCAGCAGAGTGCGGCGCAGGTGCGGACGGAGGTGGAGGGGGTGAGCGGGGCGGGTTTCGCTCGGGGTCCGGGAGCGGGATTGGGAGCGGGTGGGAAGGTTGGGGGTGAGGACGTGGATTATGTGTTGTGCCATCCGTGGCTGCCGCGGATGGGGCAATGGCTGACGGTGTACGCGTTGGTGGTGGCGCCGGTGATGTGGGTGATGGGGCTGTCGTTTATGGAGGGGGCGAAGGATCCGAGTCCGTATGTGCAGATGCTGGTGTGGTTGCAGAATGCGTTGCTGGTGGTGGGGGACGGGGTGTTGGTGGGGTTGATGTTTGCGGGGGGTTTGAAGCTGCGGGCATTGAGGGTGGCGGGGCCGCGGATGATTGCGGGGGCGATCTGGGGGAGGATCGGGCTGGGGGTTGTGGTGCTGGGGTTGGTGGGGTTGGTGGAGCGGTTGGGGACGTCGGGAGTGGAGGAGGAGTTGGGGATCACGCCGGCGGACGGGTTGCTGGCGGTGACGGGTGTGGCGGCGATGGTGTTCGAGGTGGCCTCGCTGGTTTGGCTGCGGCGGAACCGGCATCGGTTGGCGCTGGTGTTCGCGCGGTCGGCGCCGGCGAGTGAGGATGCGGCGATGGAGGTGGCGTTGACGGCGCCGGTGGAGGGGGTTGCGGGGCGGGCGACGCTGGCGGCGGTGTTGACGTCGTTGAGTGTGGTGTTCGGGTTGGCGGGGATGGGAGGCGGTTCGATGCTGGTGATGGCGTGGGTGCAGGATCGGATGGGGAATGTCGGGGGGTTGGGTCCGGTGGAGATCGCGATGGGACTGGTGGGTTTGGTGGTGGTGGGTGGTGGGGGTGTGACGGGGGCGGTGCTGGGCTGGGGAGCGTTGCGGGCGATCCGGGAGAGTGGGCGGAAGCTGGGAGGGTTGGGGCGTGGGTTGGTGGCGGCGCTGGCGTGGCCGGTGGTGTTGGTGGAGGCGCTGGTGCTGGTGGTTGCCGGGTGGGTGTTTTTCCGGGTGGGGGGAGCGACGATGCTGACGATGTTGCTGGCGCTGGTGGCGGCGTTGGGTGCGGCGGAGCTGGTGGTGCGCGGGGTGTGGCGCTGGGTGTGCGGGGTGCGGCCGGGGCAGCGGGCCGGGCGGTTGCCTGGCAGTGCGCGGGGGTTGGTGGTGGGGTCGGCGCTGGTGGTGTTCGCGGCGTTGTTCCCGGCGTATTCGGTCAGTTGGGCGAACCACCTGCGGTCGAGGATTCCGGCGATGGAGGTGGTGATGCGGCCTGATGGCGGGGTGACGGGTGGCGGGGTTGGGGAGTGGGCGGTGGGTTATCCCCCGCGGGGAATTGTGTGGGTGACGGCGACGGTTTATCGGGACGGCGTGCAACTCGCGGAACCGCGGTACACGGCGCACGTGGTGAACGGATCGGTGTGGGAATCCGATGCGGGAGTGTTGCGGGTGGCGGGGTCGGAGGCGCTCGGGGGTGAGGTGGGGGTCTGGCGGTTGGAGGTGGGGACGGGCAGGCACACCGTGGCGTTTCGGTCGGCGGCGGAGGACAGCCGCGGGGTTTGGTGGCGTGGGGTGACGGGGGGAGGGGAGGGGGTGACCGTGGGGGTGGGGTCGACGGCGGAGGTGCGGGTGTTGGAGGGTGAGTCGGGGGAAACGCGGTGGGAGGTGCGGGTTGGGGTGCGGGTGGAGCCGTTGTCGCCGGAGTACCTGTTCGAGGGGGCGCTGGCGGGGGAGGGGTTGGACTGGCGGAAGACGGCGGCGTACGGGGTTTCGCTGGAGGAGGGCAAAGGCGATGAGTGAGAAGCGTCAGGGGATGGGCGGGGTGTTTGCGACGACGCGGTGGACGTTGGTGGCGCGGGCCCGGGGCGAGAGTCCCGAGGCCCGCCTCGCGCTGGGGGAGTTATGCGAGGCGTATTACGGGCCGGTGGAGGCCTTCATACGGCGGGAGGTGGGGGACGAGCAGGAGTCGCGGGATCTCACGCAGGAGTTCTTTGCGCGGCTGCTGGGGGGATCGGGGGTGGGCGGGGCGGATCCTGGGCGGGGGCGTTTTCGGTCGTATGTGTTGGGGGCGGTGAAGCATTTCCTGCATGCGGAGCGGGTGCGGCGCGGGGCGGCGAAGCGCGGGGCACGGGCGGAGCACATGCCGTTGGAGGCGGGGGTCGGGACGGAGGCGGGAGTGCAGGTGGCGGATCCCGGGGCGGTGCCCGGGGATGTGGCGTTTGACCGGGAGTGGGCGCAGGCGTTGCTGGGGCGGGCGCTGAGGCGGTTGGGGGCTGAGATGGGGGCGGAGGGGAAGGGCCGGGCGTACGAGGTGTTGAAGGGGTGTCTGCAGGGGGCGGGGGGAGTGCGGCCGCAGGCGGAGCTTGCGGAGGAACTCGGGATGAGCGAGGCGGCGGTGAAGGTGGCGATCCACCGGTTGCGGAAGCGGTTCCGGGAGGTGGTGCGATCGGAGATTGCGGAGACCCTGGCGGACGGGGGTCAGGTGGAGGAGGAGATGCGGCACCTGATCCAGGCGCTCTCGTAGGGGGTGCGGGTGGCGCGGGTTGGGAGGCTGGGGGAGGCTGGGGAAGGCGGGCGGGTCGGTGGGTTGGTGGAGCAGTGGATCAGTGGGTCATGGCGTAGAAGACGATGTTGATGCCCATGGGGAAGGACTGTTTCTCGGCGTAGGTTTCGAAGAACCAGGGGCTGATGCCCTCCTCCTCCCAGCCATCGCTCAGGTCGGTGTTGAGGCAGACGAGCATGGCGATGCGGCCTTTGTCGTCGAGGAAGGCGCGGTAGTCGGGGGGCTGGGGGTCCTCCCAGGTGATTTCGTACTCCCAGGTTCGGCGGAGGCCGGGTTCGTCCTTGGTGGCGTGGGCGGAGTCTTCGCTGGGGACCTGGGGTTTTTCCTTCAGTTTGAAGGGGTGATTGAAGATGGGGTGGTCGAGGGGGAGGGAGATCCAGTTGCGATCGGGGAAGACCTTGGAGAACTCGCCCATGAGGTGGTTCCACATCCGTTCGCCCCAGAAGTCGTCGACCATGAGGAACCCGCCGTTGAGCAGGTAGCGGCGGAGGATGCGGGCCTCCTCGTCGCTGAGGCTGATGCTGCGGGGATCGATGATGAAGACGAAGGGGTAGTCGAAGAGTCGGGGGTCATCGATGTCGAGAACGACGCCTTCGGGGTCGGCCTTGATGGAGCTGAGGCGTTCGATGCGGTAGGAGAAGTTGAGGTCGGCGCCGGGGTAATCGACGCGCCAGCCGCCGCCGCGGCTGGAGCGGTAGCGGAGTCTGGCGAAGGTGAAGGCCTCGGGGCGGAAGGCGGGGTCGACGGTCCATTCGGGGACGCCGGCGCGGCTGTCGCGGGAGCGGTTGGGGGTTGAGGCGGGGTTGGCGGGGCGACTGGAGCCGCGGCGAGCGCCGGGGCCGCGGGATGCGTCCTGGGATGGGTTTTGGGCGGAGGCGATTCCGGCGAGCCAGGCGAGGGAGGTGAGGAGGGCGAGGGTGATGGCGAGGGCAGGGAGGCGGTGGCCTGGCATGGCGGGAGGGGGTGGAGGGTGGGTGGAGGCAGTTGGGGAATCAGGGGGCGGGGAAGGGTTCCTTGTCGATGCGGATTTCGCGGCCTGCCTGGATGCGTTTGATTTCGGCGGTGGCGCGGGCGACGTCGTCGCGGGAGAGGAGGACGGTGACATCGACGGCGAGGGAGCGGGAGGCGCCCGGGGCGAGTTTGGGGACGCGACCGGCGAGGCGTTCGATGCGGCGGTTGAAGGGGTAGCTGGTGCCGGGTTCGAGGCCGGTGACGTAACCCTCCTCGGTGGCGGCGAGGTTTTTCCAGAGGGTGAAGTAGGGGAGCTGTTCGATGGAGAAGCCGAGGGCGACGCCGCGGTCGGCGCGCGGGCCATGGATCATGGCGAGGGAGCGGCCGGTGGAATCGGCGGCGGGTTCGATGCAATAGACCTGTTCGACGAAGCCGCGGGTGGGGCCGGAGTATTCGGTGAAGCGTTCGACGTCGCGGGCGGCGTGGTTGTTGAAGGGGGTGACGCGGCGGATGGCGGCGGCGAAGCGGCTGCCGGTCTGGAGGAGGGGTGCGCCGAAGTTGCAGTGGTAGATCATCTGGAACTCCTGGTCATGGGCTCCGTGGTTGGTGATGGAGTCCTCGATGCGGAAGGCCGGGGAGCCGGGGTCGGTGGAGATCTCGGTCCACAGTTCCAGTTTCGGGCCGTAGAACATGCGTTCGTCGATGCGGCCGCGGACGCGGAGGCGGAACGGGGGGTTGGGGTCGACGAGGACCTCGACTTCGCTGGCGGGGATATTGGCGATGCGCCCGTGGAGGGTGAGGTTCATTTCGGCGCGGTCGCCGGTGTTGTTGATGAAGGAGTCCTTGCCGGGGTGGCCGGACCATTCGAGGCCGCAGCGGACCATCCATTCGTTGAAGCCCTCGAGCCAGCCGAGGCCGCCGCGGCTTTCGAGGTTGATGCCGTGGGGGTGGACGACCTCCTTGACGGGGGAATCCCAGCCGAGGCGGACGTCGCCGGCGGTGGCTTCGAGGATGCCCATGCCGCGGGTGGGGATGACCGTGAAGGTGAGGAGGCCGTTGTCGATGACGATGACGTCGACGCCCTCCTGGCGTCCGCCGTGGAGGGTGAGTTTGCGGATGCTCCAGGGGGTGGCGAGGCCGAGGTCGCGGTGGGTGAGGGTCCACTGGTCGGTGCGGATGCCGCGGGAGGTGCTGGTGATGATCTGGCGGAAGGGTTCGGCGGCTGGGGACTGGGGGTTGGCGAGCATGGCGGGGAGGAGGAGGAGTGGGAGCAGGCGTTTCATGGGAAGGATGGGGGTGAGGTTACGGGGGTGGGGGGTGGGAAGGGAACCGCGGAAATGGGGTTGTGAGCGGGGGGGTGGGTTGAAGCGGCGGATTGCGGGGCGGCGGAAAGCTCCCTACAACGCGTGGACACGGACGAAGCGGCACCATGAGCGACGCGCGGCAAGACGAGGTGGGCGGGGTGGGGGGAGTTGGGGAGGGGTGTGGGTTGGAGGATCAGTTGCGGGCGAGCGAGCAGCGTTTTCGGGATTTGATCGTGCGGCAGGCGGACGGGGTTTTGGTGGTGGACGGGGAGGGGCGGATCCGGTTTGCGAATCCGGCGGCGGAGCGGCTGTTCGGGCGGGGGGAGGGGGAGTTGGAGGGGACGGAGTTCGGGTATGCGGTGGATGGGGAGCCGATGCAGACGGTGGCGTTGCGGCCGCCGGGGCGGCCGGTGGTGGTGGCGGAGATGCGGGTGGGGCCGACGGAATGGGAGGGGCGTGCGGCGTGGGTGGTGACGTTGAACGATGTGACGGGGCGGGTGAGGGCGGAGCTGATGAGGGCGTGTGAGACGGCGGTGTTGGAGTCGGTTTCGCTGGGGCGGGGATTGGGGGTGGTGTTGGCGGAGGTGGTTCGGGGGATTGAGGCGGTGCTGGTGGGGAGTGTGGCATCGGTGATGTTGGTGGACGGGGAGGGGCGGCGGCTGCGGTTCGGGGCGGGGTCGCATTTGCCGGATGCGTATCGGCGGGTGATCGACGGGGCACTGATCGGGCCGGAATCGGGGTCGTGCGGGGCGGCGGCGTATCGGCGGCAGACGGTGCGGGTGGCGGATGTGGGGGTGGATCCGGTGTGGCGGGTGCTGGGGGGCACGCTGCTGGCGCATGGGCTGCGGGCCTCGTGGTCGACGCCGGTGTGCGGGACGGACGGGCGGGTGTTGGCGACGGTGGGGGTGCATCATCGGGATGCGAGTCTGGTGGTGGACGAGGACCGGGTGTACGTGGAGCGGGCGACGCACCTGGTGCGGTTGGCGATTGAGAGGGACGAGCGGGAGCAGGCGTTGCGGGCGAGCGAGGTGCGGTTTCGGGCGATCGTGGAGAACGAGCCCGAATGTGTGAAGACGGTGTCGGTGGACGGGCGGCTGCTGGACATGAATCCGGCGGGTCTGGCGATGATCGAGGCGGAGGATCTGGAGAGTGTGCGGGGTCAGGCGGTGTTGCGGCTGGTGCATCCGGACGATCGCGGGCGGTTCATGGAACTGCATCGGCGGGCGGCGAAGGGTGAGCGGGGTCAGGAGCGGTTCCGGATCGTGGGGTTGCGGGGCACGGAGCGTTGGATGGAGACCCATTCGACGCCGTTGCGGGGACCGGACGGTTCGATCGTGTCGGTGTTGAGTGTGACGCGGGACGTGACGGCGCGGCGGCGGGTGGAGGCGGAGTTGGCGGCGTCGAAGCGCCAGATGCAGATGATCCTGGAGTCGGTGGGGGAGGGGATCCACGGGTTGGACGTGCAGGGGCGGGTGGTTTTCGAGAATGCGGCGGCGCTGGCGATGTTCGGGTGGGATGAGGCGGAGGTGCTGGGGGCGGACGCGCACGGGTTGATGCATCACCATCGTGCGGATGGGCGGGAGTATCCGGCGGAGGAGTGTCCGATATGGAGGACGCTGCGGGACGGGCAGGTGAGGCGGGTGGAGGACGAGGTGTTTTTCCGGCGGGACGGGCGGTCGTTTCCCGTGGAGTACACCTGTGCGCCGGTGCGGGATGAGAGTGGGGCGATCACGGGGGCGGTGGTGAGTTTCCGGGACATGACGGAGCGGGTGGAATCGCGGCAGAACCTGCGGGAGAGCGAGCAGCGTTTTCGGGCGTTCATGGACAACTGTCCGGCGTCGGCCTTCATCAAGGATGCGGACGGGCGGATTGTGTACGCGAACGACGCGTGGGTGGCGCAGTTCGGGTTGGAGGCGCCGGAGTGGGAGGGGCGGACGGATTTCGATCTGTGGCCGGAGGCGACGGCGAGGAAGTTTCGGGAGAGCGACCTGGAGTGTTTGCGGCTGGGGGTGGCGATTCAGCGTGAGGAGACGGGGATGACGCCCGGGGGCGAGGAGCGGCACTGGCAGGTGGTGAAGTATCCGGTGCCGACGGGGTCGGGGGTTGGGGTGGGGGGCATGGCGTGGGACGTGACGCATCGGAAGCGGGCGGAGGCGAAGCTGCGGGAGCAGGCGGCGCTGTTGGATCTGGCGCAGGACGCGATTCTGGTGCGGGACCTGGGGCACCGGGTGGAGTACTGGAACAAGAGTGCGGAGCGGTTGTACGGGTGGAGGGCGGAGGAGGTGATGGGGAGGTCGGTGCGGGAGTTGTTGTATCAGGAGACAGGGGCGTTCGAGGCCGCGACCGCGGCGACATTGGAGCGGGGGGAGTGGGTGGGGGAGATCGTGCAGTATGGGAAGGGGGGGCGGAAGCTGGTGGTGGAGGGTCGGTGGACGCTGGTGCGGGACGACGCGGGGCGGCCGAGGTCGATTCTGGCGATCAACACGGACGTCACGGAGCGGAGGCTGATCGAGGCGCAGTTTCTGCGGGCGCAGCGGATGGAGAGCATTGGGACGCTGGCCGGGGGGATTGCGCACGACCTGAACAACGTTCTGGCGCCGATCCTGATGTCGATCCAGCTGTTGCGCATGCCGATGGAGGAGGGGGAGCGGGAGGAGATTCTGAACACCATTGAGACCAGCGCGCGGCGGGGAGCGGATCTGGTGCGGCAGGTGTTGTCGTTTGCGCGGGGGATGGAGGGGCGGAAGGTGGAGGTGCAGGTGCGGCACCTGATGCGGGACATTCTGAAGATCGTGAACGAGACGTTCATGAAGACGATCAGCGTGCGGAGCGCGATGGCGGAGGGTTTGTGGGCAGTGACGGGGGATCCGACGCAGTTGCATCAGGTGTTGCTGAACCTGTGTGTGAATGCGCGGGACGCGATGCCGCTGGGGGGGACGCTGACGTTGTCGGCGACGAACCTGATGTTGGACGAGCAGTACGCGAAGCTGAACGCGGACAGCCGGCCGGGGCCGTATGTGATGCTGGAGGTGGAGGACACGGGGTCGGGGATTCCGGGGGAGGTTCTGGAGAAGATCTTCGATCCGTTTTTCACGACGAAGGAGCCGGGGAAGGGAACGGGGCTTGGGTTGTCGACATCATTGGCGATTGTGAAGAGCCACGGTGGGTTCATCCGGGTGTACAGCGAGCCTGGGCGGGGGAGCAGGTTCCGGGTGTACCTGCCGGCGAAGGAGCGGGCGACGGAGGTGGTGTCGGAGCCGGTGCCGGAGCTGCCGCGGGGGCGGGGGGAGTGTGTGCTGGTGGTGGACGACGAGGTTTCGGTGCGGGAGGTGACGCGGCGGACGCTGGAGGCGTTTGGCTATCGGGTGATGACGGCGTCGGACGGCGCGGAGGCGGTGGCGGTGTATGCGAAGCACCGGGAGGTCATCGCGTTGGTGCTGACGGACATGATGATGCCGGTGATGGACGGGCCCGCGGCGGTGCAGGTATTGACGCAGATGAATCCGAAGGTGCGGATTCTGGCGGCGAGCGGATTGAATGCGAGCGGGCTGGTGGCGAAGGCGGCGCACGCGGGGGCGCGGCATTTTCTGCCGAAGCCCTACACTGCGGAGACGCTGCTGGTGATGGTGCGGAAGCTGATGGACGAGGAGGTGTGAGGGGGGGTCAGGGGGCGTTGAACTGGGCGGAGGCCTGGACGGTACCGAGGCCTTTGGGGACGGTGACGGTGAAGGTTGCGGTGCCGTTGGCGAGGTTCTGGGGTGTGGCTTCGATGGCGCTGTTGGCGGTGGTGATGCGGAGGCGGACGGGGGTTCCGTTGGGGATGCCGGTGCCGCGGACGACGATCTGGACGGGGCCGGCATCGGAGAAGACGACGTCGGGGTTCTGGAGGTTGCCGGAGGGCGGTTGGGCGACGTTGGCGCCGTCGATGCTGATGATGGAGAGGGAGCCCAGGTTGTTCAGTTCGCCGCTGGCGGCGGGGAGGCCGACGATTTCGGCGGGGTTGCGGGGTCCGGTGAGGGAGCGGACGTAGCCTTCGACGCGGATGCGGCCGTTGGGGTTGTTGGCGTTGCCGCCGAAGGCGTGGAGGGTGCCGGAGCCGGAGACGCGGTCGGCGCGGAGGAGGATGGCGCCGCCGGCGCCGGTGCCGCCGTAGCTGGCGTTGCTCCAGACGCGGTCGCCGCCGTTGGCGCGGATGATGCCGTTGAGGATGATATCGCGGGAGGAGGCGATGAGGATGGCGCCGCCGCCGCCGGCGCCGTTGCCGCCGGCCCAGACATCGGAGGAGGCGCCGCCGCCGCCGCCGGAGCCGCCGGTGAGGGGTTGGAGGAAGGCGTTGCCGTAGGAGGAGTCGGGGCCGACGTGGGAGCCTGGGCGGCCGTCGCGGAGGTTTTCGGGGTTGGTTTGGATGGCGGTGCCGGGTGCGCCGCCGCCGGGACCCTGGCCTGGGGAGCCGACGGAGGAACCGGAGGAATTGGAGGCGATGGCGCCGCGTCCGCCGTCGAAGCCGCCGGGGCCGCCGGCGGCGGGGGTGTTGGGGGGCAGTTCGTTGAAGCCGCCTTGGCCGCTGAGGTCGAGGATGCCGTCGATGGTGACGTCGCCGGAGGCGAGCCAGCGGACGGGGGTGTTGGCGGCGTTGCGGTTGAAGCGGACGGTGATGCCGGCGGGGATGTGGATGGTGGTGAAGTTCCAGGTGCCGTCGGGGCGCGGGGTCATGTCGAAGGTCTGGACCTCATCGCTCCAGCGGGACCAGTTGGTGCCGTCCCAGAGCCAGGTATCGGAGGCGAAGTTGTCGACGCCGGGGATATCGCCGCCGAAGAGGACGCCGCGGGCGCGGGCTTCGTCCCAGACCATGCGGTGGTATTGGCGGGCGAGGGTGGGGTGGGGTTGGATGGCCGGGGAGCGGTCGGTCCAGTCGGTGCCATCCCAGGCCCAGAGGTCGAGGCGATTGCCGCCGCTGACGAGGAGGAGGGTATTGCTGGTGCCGTCCTGGATGAGGGTGGGGAAGTTTCTGGCGGCGGGGGTATGGAGGGTGGAGCGCTGGGTCCAGGTGGTGCCGTTCCAGACCCAGGTTTGGCCGAAGTTGCCGAAGAGGACGCATTCCTGGCGTGGGGTGTGGTAGGCCATGGCGCTGGAGGCGGAGCCTGGGGGTGAGGCGAGGGGGGAGGCCTGGGTCCAGGTGGTGCCGTTCCAGAGCCAGGTTTCGGCGCCGCCGCCGTTGCCGCTGAAGACGACGACCTGTTGGCGGGCGGCGTCGTAGGCCATGGCGTGGCTGTCGCGGGCGCTGGGGGCGGCGGCGGTGGTTTTCTGGATCCAGTTGGTGCCGTTCCAGGCCCAGGTGTCGTTGAGCCGGCCGGTGTTGCGGGTGCCGCCGAAGAGGAGGATCTCGCCGCGGGCGGCGTCCCAGACCATGCCGGCGCTCCAGCGGTCGGCGGGGGCGTTGGCGGGTTGGAGGCGGATCCAGTCGCCGCCGCGCCAGACCCAGGTGTCGTCGAGGCCGAGGCCGGAGGAATGGCCGCCGAAGAGGACGATTTCCTGGCGGACGGGGTCATAGGCCATGGCGGGGGCGGTGCGGCCGCCGGGGATGAGTCGGAAGGTGAGGGGGCCGTCGGCGCCGGTGGAGCCGCTGGAGAAGGGGAGGTCGGGGTCGACGGCCAGGGCGTTGGCGGCCATGGCGAGGAGGGCGATGACGGGTCGCAGGTTCATGGGCGTGAGGGGCTGGTGATGGGGATGCGGATGTGGCTGTGGATGCGGGAGAGAATGGTGTTGGTGGTTATTCGGCTCGTTGGCTTGTTGGCTTGTTCGCTCGTTGGATCAGCGGTTGTCGTAGCTCACCACCGGTGAGACGGCGGTGGCGGGACCGGCCGGGGTTTCGGGGGTGGCGTTGAGGAAACTGGCGAGGGGCGAGAGGGAGATGATGGGTGTGCCCGGGGCAGGGGAGTCGGGGGTGGCGTTGAGGTAGCTTGCCGCCGGGGAGAAGGTGGTGATGGGGGTGGCGGCGGGGATGGAATCGGGGGTGGCGTTGAGGAAGCTGGCCAGGGCGGAGACGGTGGCGATGGGGGAGCCCTGGGGGAGGGTGTCGGGTGCGGCGTTGAGGAAGGAGGCGGTGGTGCCGACGACGAGCAGGGCGGGGACGGAGGTGGCGAGGTTGGGATCGGAGCCGGAGGCCAGTTCGCCGGCGTCATCCCAGTTGTCGCCGTCGGTGTCGGGGGAGAGGCCGTTGAGGCCGCGGTCCTGTTCGGTGCGGTTGGTGAGGCCGTCGTTGTCGAGGTCCTCGAGGTCGTCGCGGATGCCGTTGCCGTCGGAGTCGGGGACGAGGGGGTTGAGGCCGTGGACGAGTTCCCAGGCGTTGCGGAGGCCGTCGCGATCGTGGTCCTCGGCGCCGTCGGGGATGCCGTTGCGGTTGGAATCGGGGTTGTTGGGGTCGGTGCCGAGGGCGGCTTCGATGGCGTCGGGGATGCCGTCGCCGTCGGAGTCGGCGCCGCCGACGATCCAGAAGGTCCAGGGGATGTCGGAGGGGATGGGGATGCCTGCGAGGTCGGCGATGGGGGGTGAGAGGCGGGCCTCGTAGAGGCCGCCTTCGAGGGGTTGGTCGGGTTGGAGGACGACGGTGTTGCGGTCGCCGATCCAGCGGATGGAGGCGGGGATGGGCGGGGGATCGTCCTGGGTGCCGAGGCGGCCGTCGGGTCCGGCGGCGCGGAGGCGGAAGGTGCGGGAGTCGAGGGTGGCTGGGCGGATGGGTTCGTTGAAGGTGGCGGAGACGGAGTCGATGTTGCCTTCGACGGCGCCGGGGTTGGGGAAGCGGCGGATGACGCGGGGCGGGGTGGCGTCGGCGACGAGTTGGACGGTGATGGGGCCGGTGGAGGCGGAGTTGCCGCCGGTGTCGGTGGCTCGGGCTTCGATGGTGAAGGAGGAGCGGGAGGAGGAGCGGAGCGGGGTGATGAAGCGGGCTTCGAAGGGGGCGTTGCCGTCGGACTCGATGGTGCGTCCGTCGACGAGGAAGTCGACGTGACGGACCTGGACATCGTCGAGGACGGCGGCGGAGAGGCGGACCAGTTTGCCTTCCTCGGCGAGCGGGGGGTCGAGGGGGAAGCTGGCCTGGAGGGTGACGTTGGGAGGGGATTGGCCGAGGTCGAAGGCGAGGTAATGGACGACCTGGAGGCCGGCGCGGCCGTCGGCGACGTAGGCGAGGCCGTGGTGGAGGGTGACGGCGGAGGCGAGGCCCGGGGTGGGGAAGGTGGCGAGGAAACGGTTGGTGGAGCCGTCGGTGCCGACCTGGTAGAGGGCGACATCGTGGGCGCCGTCGTCGGTGCTGTTGGCGTCGACGGCGGCGAGGGCGAGGCCGGTGCCATTGGGGACGATCTGTTTCCAGCCTGCCTGGGGGGTGTTGTTGACGCGGACGCTGCGGGGGAGGGCGGGATCGGTGATATCGAAGACGTTGAAGCCGGAGGTATGGGTGGCGAAGGCGACGCCGTCGGTGGCGTAGAGGCGGAGTCTGCGGCCGCCGGCGCCGACGCTGCCCGGGGACTGGATGCGGGAGGGCGCGAGCAATTCGCCGGCGTCGATGGGGAGGACGTTGAGCCAGCCGACGGAGAGGGCGAGCAGGGCGTCGCGGTGGATGAAGACGTCCTGGACGGCGCCGGAGTCGAGGTTGCGGCGTTCGATGAGTTTGCCGGTGAGGAGGTCGAGGACGGCAATGGAGCCGTCGTCGAGGCCGGCGTAGGCGATGTCGCCGAGCAGGGTGATGGAGCGGGCGAAGGAGCCGAGGTTGAAGGTGTGCCGGAAGGAGGGGGTGGCGATATCGGCGAGGTTGACGGCGGCGACGCCGGCGGAGCCGTCGGCGACGGCGATCCAGCGGCTGGAGAGGGCGACGGCGATGGCGCGGCCCGGGGTGTCGAGGGTGAGGAGGCGGGTGGGGGAGAACGGTTGGGAGATGTCGAAGAGGGTGATGCCGGCTTCGTCGTTGGCGGTGACGACGAGGTTGCCGTGGGCGGCGATGTCGATGGCGCGGCCGGGGGTGGGTGCGGAGCCGACGACGCCGGTGTTGAGGGGTGCGCCGTCGATGGGGTTGGAGCCCTGGCGGATTTCGGCGCCGTCGCCCACGCCGTCGCCGTCGGAGTCGGGGTTATTGGGGTTGGTGCCGGCGATCAGTTCACCGGCGTCGTGGAGGCCGTCGCCATCGAAGTCCCAGGAGACGGGAGGTTTGATGAGGATGGGCGGGAGTTGGAGGCGGGAGCCGGCGGGGCCGGTGGTGATGCGGATGCGGCCTTCGCGGAGGGTGGCGTCCTGGAGGATGGCGACGTCGTAGGTGGTTTGGGGTGCGAGGATGAGTTCCGCGAAGGCGACGCCGGCGGCGCCTGCGGGGCCGCGCTGGGTGACCTGGCCGGTGGCGACGTCGATGATGGCGAAGCGGTGGGGTCCGAGCTGGGGGATGAAGCGGGGGTTGGGGTTGCCCTGGGTGGCGAGGCGCGGGGCGTGGCGGGCGAGGCGGCGGGCGATTTCGCGGCCGCCGGGTCCCTGGGCGAGGCTGTTGGCGGAGCCGCCGGCGTTTTCGCAATCGGGGGGAGGCGGGGGGGGATCCTCGCAGACGCAGGCCTTGTCCTGGGCGTCGCCGAAGGCGCCCTCACCGCCGCTGGTGACGCCGCGGTGGTAGAGGACGGCGAGGGTGGTGCACTCGGAGCGTTTGAGGCCGTCGAGGCACTGGCAGGCGGCCAGCATGTCGGCGAGGAACTGGTCGTCGGTTTGCTGCTTGGGTTTGCCGCAGGTGTTGTAGCCGATGTCGTGGGCCTTGCAGGCGGAGAAGAAGCTGGCGCAGGGGAAGAGGAGGCCGTTGGGGTTGTCGGGGACGAGGTAATCCCAGCCATCGGGACCGCAGCCGTTGTAGTTGTTGGGGTCGTCGGGGGTGAAGTCGGGGTTCTGGCGGCAGTTCTGGGCGCCTGCGGAGGGGCCGCTGGGGTTGCAGGGGTCATCGCCGCCGAGGGGTCCGCCGCCGGCGCCGACGCCGGGTTGGGTGCCGTGCCAGCCCGGTTGGAGGACGCCGACGCCGGGGTCGGTTTCGACGAAGCGGCCGTCGGCGGAGACGGTCATGGGGCCGACCATTTCCCAGCGGCCGGTGTCGTGGTTGAAGCTCCAGAGGGCGCTTTTTTCGCCGGGGCCGAGGATGCGGCCGGTGCCGGGGTGGGGGAGGTTGGGGAAGCGGACGGGGACGGGTTGGTCGAAGTTCTGGGGGCCGTCGGTCTGGATGGTGATGACGAGGGGGAGTTCGAGGCCCGGGGGGAGAGGTGAAGGGATGCGGTCCGGGGCGACGGGGGCGATGCCGACGCGGCCGCCGCGGGTGCCGTCGTCGGCGACGAGGGCGTTGGGTGGGACGCGGATTTCGACGCCTTCGAGGGAGGGGTTGGCGGCGATGACTTCGGCGGGGAAGGCGACGGGGGTGACGGCGTCGGGTTGGACGGTTTGGAGGGTGCCGGCGCGGACGAGGGGGAGGTAGACGACGCCGGTTTCGCCGGCGGGGTTGTCGGTGCGACCGGGTACGGCGTCCCAGGTTTTGCCGACCACGGGGTAGTAGTTGCCGTTGGGCCAGGTGCTTTCCGGGGAGGTGCGTCCGTCGATGTGGACGAAGAACCGGCCGGCGGGTGCGGGTTGGAGGACGAAGCGGCCGTCGGGGCCGGTGACGGCGCGGAGGGTCTCCTCGGCGCCGTCGACGGTGATGGTGACACCGGCGAGGGGGCGGTTGATCGAGGCGCCGCCGGGGCCTTCGGCCAGTTCGGAGGCGAGGACCTGTCCGACGACGGCGGTGTTGGCGACGGGTTGGTTGCCGAAGGTGTCGAACTCGAGGATGGCGGTGCCGCCGGGGCGACCATCGCGGTCGGCGTCGACGGTCTGTCCGGCGGAGTCGCGGAGGGCGTTGCCATCGACGAAGACCCGGACGCGGGCGGCGCCGGGCATCGGTTCGAGGTAGAAGAGGGTCAGCTTGCGGAGGTCGCCGGACAGTTCGGTGCGGGTGAGGAGCCGGCGGCCGGAGGCTTCGGCGTAGAAGGCTTCGCGGGGAACGGAGAGGTCCTGGGCGAGCGGGCGGTTGAAGGTGAGGATGGTTTCGCGGTGGACGGAGACGCCGGATTCGAGGGCGTCGGGGGATGAATCGAAGGTGGTGACGGCGCCTCCGTTGGGGGTGAGGGGGTCGGTGCCCTGGAGGTATTCGTCGCGATTGGAGATGCCGTCGCCATCGAAGTCCTGGGAGGCGTCGGAGGCGTCGAGGGGGTTGAGGGCCTGGGGCAGACCCAGTTCATAGACGTCGTCGATGCCGTCGCCGTCGAGGTCGGTGGGGGCGGTGACGGGGCGGGACAGGACGCGATAGAAGCGTTGGGAGGCGGGGGTGGCGGGTACGGGTTGGGGGTCGGTCAGGGGGACGGAGACGGTGGTGGCGCCGCCGCCGAAGGTGGTGGCGACCGGGGTGCGGATTTCAGTGACCGAGGAACCGCGGTAGAGGATGAGGTAGGCGCCGGGGGCGGGTTGGACTTGGAGGGCCGGGCGGCGTTGGGCATCCAACTGGGCGTCGAGGATGGCGAGGTTTTGGGCGTGCAGGGGAAGCGTGGCGAGGCCGAGAAGGAGCCACAGAGCCATCAATGCAGGATGGGAGGGGGCACGCATCGGACACAATCGGGGCTCCGTGGGAGTGGGAGTGATCCGGAAAGTGCAGGCACCTTATGCCGATGCCGCGCGTGCCGTCCAGTCCGGGTTTTGGGGAGCGGGCTGTTCCGCCCCCTTGCCGTGGCCCGCACGTCGGCCGCGTCGGTGTCCGTTCCAGGATCTCCCAGGGTCGGGTGGAGGCGCGTGGATCGCGGCGAGGCGAGGCGTGGCGCCGCGGCTTGGTCCGTGACGCAACTTTGCGGGGCATGTGGCAGCCATCGCCCATGCAGACCACCAGGACCCGGCTCGCGCGTGGCACCCCTGAAGCAGTTCGTCGACTTGGTTCGCTTGAGCATGCCTCTGTCGTGTTCTCTGTTCGGGTCTGTAGGCGCCGAGGGTCCAGACGTGGGGAAGGCGCACTCGCACCTGGTCCATGACTGGCTCCCAGACGCGCTCCGGATCGGTCCACAAGATCGCCCGCGGCCGGACGGAGTCGTGGCTGTTGTAGTCCGCGGCTTGCTTGAGGGAGTGGGCGATGAAATCGAGGGGGGTCATGGGGTTTTGCCGGTCTTTGGTCGGGACAGGCGCGATTGGGCGAGGCGCACGCTCCGGCGTTCGACCCGGCACATCCTGGCGTAGGAATCGCGCCGGAGCGGTTTCCTCAGCGGCAGGAGTTCGACGAAATGGCTCCAGCCCAATTCTCGCGACAGTGTCGCAACAATCCCTTGCCCATAGCCGGAACGCTTCTCTCCGAGGATGGCGGTGAGGATGCGCTGGCCGATCTTCCTATGCACCAGAACCGGCGCCGTGTTGACGCCGCGGACCACGGTCTCGCGCACCATTAGAATGAGCCTGCGCACATCGGACGCCAGAACCTCGGGACTGGACATCGGCTCCGGCTTGGCCGGCCGCTTCGGTCTTTTCAGCTTCATTCAGGGGCTCAAATGCAGGGCTAGGATTGGCCAAATTGCGTAGCGAAGCCCTTGGCGTATGGCATCCTCCGGCGGGCGCCTTAACTCCTGGATAAGTCTTCGTTCTTCCTCTAAGGCCCGGGCAAACGACGGGGAATCCACCGGGCGTATTCGGACCGTTGCTGAACGCGACAGTTCCAGGATCTCGACGCGGTCATCTGGGGATAAAAGGGTGGTTTCCCCGAGTCGCACCGCGTAGGCCAGCAGGTCGGCACCAACCTCTTTCACGCGATTGACGGAATCCAGCCGGAAGATTTGCCGAAGGAAGGCAAGGAGTACGACGTCGTCACCGATCCTCTTTCGGAAATCGCGCTGACTATCGCCCCACCTGAGGTGGGCTGATCCTGTCGGGAGGGATGGGTTGGCGCATCGATGGAGGAGGTCTGCGATGGGGGGGATGTTGAGTCCGAGGGGAAGAACGGGATCGGTGGTGGGTGCCGAGAACAACCCACCCTCGTAGTCGCCCACTAACCGGAGGGATCCATCATTGAGTCTCAATACCTCCGCCACTTCATCGACGGAATGCACATCGCCGGTTCGATGGACGAACCGTGTCTTGGCGATGCCGGGGGCCGGTTCTGCCTCGTTTTGGCGAAGGAGGAACTCCCGCACGTGCGTCCATCTTGCCAGTCCGGCCGGTTGTTCCCGAATGGTTCGCTGGTTCTCCGCGTAGCGGTTGTGGAAGGACAACCAGTCGCTAAAGCCGGAATCGACAAGGGAAGTAAGGCGCTGAACTTCCGATTCCGCCAGTGGAGAGGCTGGGCTGTTGATGAGAACGGTTTGTAGTTCCTCTGGCGGAATCAGGCACATGACGCGCGAGAACACGGTCTCGAAGCGGTCCGGCGAAACCAACGTGTGGGCGATGGTATCCAGGCGCTCTCTCGCGACCCTCCAAGCCTGTGTTTCCCGGCTGTTTCGCACGACAAGAGTATCGACCAAGATGGTTTGGCGGGAGCCGAACCGGTGAACGCGGCCGACCCTTTGCTCCATTTCCATCGGATTCCAGGGCACATCGAGGTGCACAAGGCGCCGCGCGACCTGCAAGTTGATGCCTTCACCTCCTGCCCGAGACGAGATCAGGAACCGCGGACCATCCGGACTACGAAAGCGGTTCACTTGCTGGTCACGTTCCACTTCCGACTGGCCACCGATGATAATGGCGGGTCGAAGCCCGGTACGTTGTTGGAGCCAGGTAGCCAGGGCCAGGACGGTCTCAATGGGTTGCGCGAAGAGTACCACCTTCTCGGTGCCTGCTGCCTGCAACACCTCGTTCCAAAGGCGTTCCCACTTCAGTTGGCGGGGTGATCGAACCCGTTCGATACCCTCGTGGATGAGTGCGGCGAGGGCAGAATGGTCAACATCGTCCTCTTTATCGGACTCCAGGGACTCGATGTCGTCCACGTCATCGTCGGCAGCCTGCCGCCGAATTTCGGCGACCAGACGGTTGAAGACCAATTCGACGGGTTCGTCAGGAGGGCCTGAGCGGTAAGGGCGTAGCGCGGCAATGGCTTCCCGAAGCGGGGAGTGGTCGAGGGTCCAGCCCGCACGAAGTGCCTGGCGTACCAGGTAGCCGAGTCCGGCGTTGGGGCTGGACACGGCCCATTGCAGGGCTTGCGCGCATTTCCAGCCTGCGGCGCGTTGGCGCGCTTGATTCCCCGCGGTAGGGGGCGGCCGGAAAAAGCCATGGATGGCCGCCAGCCAGGCCTGATGCTCTGGGTCCAGGTCCACGATGATCGGAGGGTTGACCCGGCGGCGGGGGAAGAGTGGGTTCCCGTCCCAGTCCCGAACGTCCTCTTTCGTTCGGTAAATAACTCTTCCACGCGCGGCGTCTTCGGATTCGCCGGGGGCCTGGAGGAGTCGGAGCAGGTTCTCGAAGCGCGCTGCATGGGCCTGATGCGGGGTTCCCGATAGAAGCAGGAGGCGGCTTTCGGCGGGTTGCGCGGCCACCAGGTCGCGGACAAGTCGATATTTCAGCACCGGGTCACCGCCGCCGGCTGCCCAGTCGCTGAGATGGTGGCATTCGTCGACGACGATGATGTCCCAGGGTTGCAGCCGAACCAGTCGATTGAGGTGATTCGGGTGAACCGCCCGATGAATGCTGGCGATGATGCGGCTGTCGCTTTCCAGTCGGGCGTCGCCGTCCTGCGATTTCCACTGCCGGAAGTAGAGCGAGAGCCGTTCAAACTCCCGGGCGACGTTGGACACCAGTCGGGCCGGCGCCAGATACAGCACTCGAAGGCCGGAATCGGATGCCAGGAGTTCCTGAATGATGAGGCCGGCCACCACCGTTTTTCCGAGTCCCACTTCGTCACCGATGAGCACGCGACGGCGTCCGGCGCCGTCGAGGATGTGTCGGACCAGACTGACCTGATGGGCGAGGGTCACCACTTCGCGCGAATCCAGGCGACGCTGCGGGTCCTCGGTCACGAGGAAGAAGGACTCGTAACGCGACAAACTCCGCTTGGTGTGGGCGCTCCAAGTGTCGCTCGGCGGCAGCTCTCCGGTCAGCAACTCGGCTGGCGTGGGCAGTCGGCGAACCTGATAGGGATCAATGCTGGTTCGGGTGGGTCCCGGGATGGTTGGCTGGCTTCCCCAGAGGCGCCGGGGAAGGGAGGCGAGATCGAGGGTCTGAATGCCCCAGTCGTCGGTGCGACGGAGCACGGCGTGAGGGCTGTCCTCGAACGTGACCAGGATCTCGCTCATGCGTTTGCGAGCCAGGAGGTGGCTTCGAGGGGTGGCATTGCGGCGATAGCGGAATCGATCCGAACGCTGAGTTCAACAGCTCCGGACTCCGCATTGGCCAACCTTTTCTCTTGGCGCTGGATGAGCGCGTTGGCGGCTTCGTTGAGCGGATCGCTGTGCTCACCGAAGGCGGTGAGGATTTCCTTGTCCACCTCGCGAAAGCGTCCGACGAGCAGTTGGACCGCAGGCTCCGAGGCGGCCTCAACGACATCTCCGGCAAGTTCCTCGAAGAGGCTCAGGATCCGATTCTTGACGCCTGTCCCTGAGTCGAGGTTGTTCTCGACGAACTTCTTGCACTTTCCACGTATGGGTCCCTCGATTTGCCGGATCAGGTCCTGTCGCACCTGGTTGCGCAGGTCATCCACCGCCTCTTTGCCGACGGCATTGACCTGCTGGCGGTGTTGTTTGACCGCATCGACCAGGGCCTCGAGCAGGCGGGTGGAAATTCGCAGGCCCTGGGTCCGCGCCCAGTCGAGTACCTGGTTCACAGCGGCGGCTTGGAAGTCCGCGAATTCACGGGTTTCCTTTCGAACTTCGGTGAGTATTCCTCGACTCCATACCTCAGCGACCGGCTCCTCGAACCGCAACGCGAAATCATGTGGCAGGTTGATGTGACGACTTCCGATGAAGGTGCCTTCTCGTCGTACGGCGGCTTGCAAAGTTCTCCAGTGGGCTTCGCCGATGTGTGTCCGAAGGTAGCCGTTGATTTCTTTGCGTGCCGTCTCAGAGGCCTTGGTGACTCGCATTTCGATCTGGCTGGGAATGGTCTTCCGTAGGAAGTTCCGAAACCCGCCTCGTCGGGTGTCGAACTCGCGTTGCAGTGCCACCAGGAAGGCAGCGAGGTCGCGTTTGAACTCGGTGATCTCAGCCTCAGCCTGCCGTTCCTCATTCCGCTGCGCGCTCAGCACTTCGAGCCGGGCGCGCACCTGGCCAAAAAAACGTGATTCAGCTTCTGCAGCTCGCTGAGTCTGTTCTCGCAGACAGCGCTGGGCGATGGCCGCAATGGCCGCGCGCAGGGCTGGAATGTTCGAAGCTTCGACATCGGGAAGGAACGGTCGGGCTTCGTCGGGGTCCGGTTGGTAGAGCAGTCTGTATTGAGGGGCTGAAACCGGGAAGACCTGCAGCCCGGCGAGGATGCTCTGGATGACGTCCCGCTTACCTTCAGTGAGATCTCCGTCCTCCCCACTCCAGACTTCCATCAGAAAGGTTTGGAGTCGTTGATTGATGTCGTTTCGGCAGCGGTCGACCTGATCGCTGAAATGCTGAGCCTTGGTCCTCTGTGCGGTTCCGTTAATGGCCTTGTCGTTCCGCCAATTCTCCTCGGCGACATCATCAATTTTGACGACGACCACAATCAGCGCAACCGGGTCGGCGGTCAGGTCATTGCCGGCATGCAAAAGGCGGTTGAGAAATCCGCTATTGCGCAAAAGCTCAGCATCCTCGCGCCGGACACCCCGCGAATCTGCCACCAGCATGACCGCTTTGGCGCGGTTTCGCAGGTAGTCCGAGGTAACCGAGGCATAGGCGTCGCTCAGGATACCGATTCCAGGCAAGTCAATGAGTTCAAGCGAATCCTTCAGGATGGGCGAAGGCCACTGAATGGTCATTTCGAGGATCATTGGAGCCAGGAAACCGCAGGCATGATCTCGAAGCTGATGGTTGAATGAGGCGTCCCCAACGCTGTCGAAATGGCGATCCTTGCCATTGGCCCCGAACTGAAGGGCTTCCTGAAGGCGGCGGAGACGGGACAAATCTTCCTCGAGCAACTCGACCTGATACTTCGCCTTTTGTCCAAGAACCCACCTCAGGCCATCGACCAGATACTCCAGTGGACGGTCGCTGGACTGGGCGCCGCTCACCAAGAGCCTGGCTCGTCCGATGGCCTCCTCGGTCCGGCTTCGCTTTTGCTCATCGGCATCGAGGTCGATCGTCGGCACTTCGCCATCCTCCTCGCTCTGTGTGAGCGGAGCCCCGGCCTTGGACGATCGATGAATCTGGGACTCCAATATGAAGCGGGTTTCGTTGACCTGCTGCCTCGCGTGGTAGCGCACTCGGAACGAAGGCCGGTCGCCATGAACGACCCGGAGGGCATTGGCGGTCAGGGGGCCCGTGCCGCCACCCGACGGTACAACGATCCCAGTATCAGCAATCAGGGTATTGACCAAGGTGCTTTTCCCTACCCCAGCTTGTCCCAGAAGGCATATCGGGAAGAGCCGGCCCTTTACCTTCTCCAACTGCTCCACCTGGGAGGACTGCCGATCGTACTCGGCCAGAACCGGGGCGGTTTCTGTCTTCTCAAAGATCGGTCGCACCAGATTCCGAAACCATGCGACAATTCGATTGGTGGACGGGGTGGGTTCGCTCATTGGGAGGAGGGTCTTGGGTTGGGGTTAGTGGACCGATCGTTTGGCAGCCAGGGTGAGATGGACGTTGTTGCAGCGGTGGCCGGTGAAGTCCTTCCCGGGTTTAGGGTGGGTGACGAGCTCTTCCTTGCACCAGAACCAGGGGTACTCGGCCTTGTCACGCTGAGGCTCTTTGCCGCGATCCTTGTCCCACTTGATATTCGGTTTCGCGCCCAACACGCCGGCACCTTTTTTGCCCACGTCCTTGGCGGTGAGGAAGGGGCGGATGTTGAGCCGGACGCCGTCATTGAGGTCGGAATACAAGCCGATGGCCTGCTTCGCGAGCGGCTTCCAGCGGACGAAGAGGTCGTAAGGCGCCTCACCTTCTAGGATCATGGCGAGTTCAGCCTGCAAGGCCCGCGCCGCGCCCAGGCGGGCATCGGCGCCCGGCTTCTCGGCCTTGGCGTCGTCTTCCTGCTGGCGGATCCAGTCGCCGAGGTAGCTGTAGGTCAGCTTCTGCAAGCCGGCGTGGTTGAGACGATGGTAATTGACCAAGGCGTGGAACCCGTCCTTACGCCCATCCCAGATGTGCCAGACGAAAGGACGCTGATGAAAGAGGTCGCAGTGCTGATCGAAGAACTCGCCGCGCAGCCAATCTTCCAGGGTCGCGGACCTGCTGCCCTTGGCCCCGGCTCCGGAGAGCAGGGCGCGTTCGTCGAAGCCTCGCAGAGCCGTCGCCAACAGGGTGCGCAGCCGGTTCGCGGCGGGTTGTTCGCGGTTAATCGGGGGAAGACAGACGACTCCGTCGGCGTCCGCAAAGGTCTCCAAGCCGTCCGGGTCCATGGCAGAGCAATCGGGGAAACTTGAACCGGTCTGGCGTGGCCAGCGGTAGCCGACCAACCTCGCCACCGCGACGTGCAGGGGTTGATCGGATCCCTTCGGGTGGCCGTTGAAGAGCCACTGGGTGGGGTCCCTGGAGTAGGGTTTTGGAAGGCCGTTGGGGTATTGCTTGGTGGTGAGTTTCTGCCAATGGGCGAGGTCGAAGGGGATTGTGAGCAAGGAGGTAATTGTGACCATTATCGCCAGATCAACCACCCGTACTTCGGCATGAAAATCCCGGGATGAGCAAACCAACCAAAGCGCGGGTAGTGTGATCTCGTTCCTTGGTAAAAGGACGGCTGTGTTGGTATCGAACTTTTGACCAACGTATAGCATGGCTGGCAGTCTGCCCATCTGTGAAATTGCTACTCCGAGTCTGCCCCACTCTTCATTTCCACTGAAGTGGTCCCCAAACGTTGAACCAGACATCGCGGAATTTAAGTTATACTTCCGGGTCTGAGATTGGGGGTGTGAGAAGGGTAGGTTGCCTCGGCAGCGACCGTCGCAGGGGCTCTCTGCCGCGTCCAGTTCGGAGGGAGCGCCGGAGGGGCGACCGGAGAACTGGACGCGGCTGGCGCGGCGTTGGCGGCTCGGGTTCGTCATCGCTTCAATGGCCCCGCGCCGTATGCGCCGGGATCTAGGTACCATTCTCCCGGCGTCGCGTAGTCCATCGCTTGGTGCGGGCGAAGCAGCTTGTACTCCTTGAACCACCGCCCAAGCCCACGACCGAGTTGCAAGCCGTCCAGGTAGTCGTTCAGGTAAACGTCCTCGTACTTCACGCTCCGCTTCTGGATGTCCGCCAACACCGCTGAGCCGGCTTCCGCGAATCCGTCGCGAACCCAGACCGTGACGCCATCCACGGTCGGCGGGTTGTCCATCCCGTCATGAATTTGCACCCGGCGCCGTTCAGTGGCGGCGCCCTGTGGAACCGCGAGTCCGCTGAGAGCGTTCTGGACGGCCTTGCTGACCGCTTGTCCGCGGACGGCATCGATCTGGGGTCCGTTCGCCAGAACGGAGCTGCGACGCTTCCTGAACTCCGACTCCCATGAAGCGCCTTCGGTCGTTTGGAGCCGGTACTCGCCCTCAATATCCATCAGCACCCCTTCCTCGGTGAGGGTCTTCACCAGAGCAGGGATCCACTGGCGCAGTTCCACGCTACCCAGGGCTATGTCGTCGCCGAGCAGGTCGGCGAGATGTTCGGGTTGGGCTTGGATGCCAGTGTCGGCGCCGTCCCGGGGAACTTTGTTGATGAGGAAGATCAGAGCGCACCGGCGATTGCGCAGAGCGCCGTCGGGTTGCTTCTTCTGCTCCTCGATGATTTCCTGGAAACGCTTCTGCATTTCGCCCGTCTGAACGAGCTGGGTGGCGATTTGGTCGTACAGGAAATCCGCGGGCACCACTGAGCCGAGCGTGCGGTCCGAGTAGGCTCGGCAGGCGTCATGGGGGACCCGGAGTTGGGTGCGCATCTGGGCGGTGGTGCCGGTGGGATCGACGCTGTGGAGGACCCGTTCCCAGAACCGTAGGCGCACCGGCAGGAGCGGGTAGTCGGCGACGTAGGCGTCGAGATCTCCCGATTGCGTTCCGATCCTGGTGGCTTTGAGCTGGCGGGTGGTTTCGCCTTCGTGTTTGGCGATGAGTTCCTGGACGACAGGCTTGGCGGAGTCCTTTTTCTGGAGGATGACCGTGCGGACGACGTTCTCCACGTCGTTATCGCGGAGGTGGCACTCGATGGCGTAGCGGCCCATCAGTTTTTGCAGGATCGGCGTGTCACTGAGCGCGCTTTGGCCGGTGCCGAGGAACATCACGCGGCTGTCGATTTGCTTGCTGCACGCTTCGGTGACCTCCTGGATGTCGAGGGCGAGGTCGTTGTTGGAACCAATCAACTGGTGCACTTCGTCCAGGACGATCAGGGTGCAGGGGAGCTTCCCGCCTTTGCCGAGCGCCTCACGGATCGTCGCGAGCATGTCGGTGATCGACAGGTCTTCCACATCCCGAAAATCGCTCCGAAGTGCGGGCCCCACTGCGGCCGTACTGCCGAGGTGCGGGTAGCATTTCAGGTAAGCCTCAGCGACGAGCCGGGAAGAGTAGAGACGTTGGATTTCCTTCTCCGTGGTGCCGCCCGCCGTCTGGATGTGCTGCCGGAAGGCCTTTTCCTTGCCATCGGCTCGGAGGTGGAGAAGGAACTTCGCTGCCGTATAGATCTCGGGCAAGCCTAGGCATTGGAAGATCATCCCAAGCAGGCGCAGACGCACGCTGCCGGAGCCGGCTTTCAGGGTGCCACCGGCGGAGTGGAGCCTACCGTGGGTGGCGGCGAGGGTGCTGAGTTCCTTGAGCAGGGCCGTGACGTCGGAAGGCAGCTTGGTGAGCGAACGGGCTGAGACGCCGTCGGGGAACCTGTAATCGGTCCAGAAGTAGCGGAGCACCTTGGCCAGGTGGGATTTACCGCTGCCATAGAAGCCGCTGATCCAGGCCGCCTTCTGTTCCGGCTGTTTGAAGTTGCCGAGGAAGCCTTCGAGAATCCGGACCAGGCCGTTCTTGTACTCGCGGTCGCACACGATGGTCCGCAACTCATAGCGGACGGTCTCCAGATCGAGGTTGTTGTTGCTGGAGACGCCTTCATTGACGAGCGTCCACCCATGCGGATCTGCTAGGAAGATTTCGCGGTTCTTCATGGTTCAGCGTTCGGGAAGAATCGGAACGGCCAGATAATTCCAGCCATCGCGGGCGCCGAGAAAGCGGTAACTGTTCCCTTCGCGTTCCCCAGGGAAGAAGACGAGCAGGAAGCCGGGGAATGACTTTTCGAGGTCGCCGAGCACGTCGGAGACGTGACGAGAATCGAAGAGGTCCATGAATCCGGTCAGGGCGAAGACCGTGCGGGAAGGTTCGGCGGCGCGGGCCATTTCGGAGCGGATGAAGGTGACGAGGCGTTCCTGGGAATCCGTCTTGACGTAGGACTTGATGTCGCCGGGGTTCTCGAAACAGATCGGTAGTTCCTGGGGATCGACGGCTTGAAACCACGCAGTGAGTTGTCCGTGAAGATCGATGGCGTGCCATGGGAGGCCGGCGTCGCGGGTTGCGAACTCGAACTCGCCGAGCTTCGTCTGGAGCCGGCGTTCGTTATCCGGCGCGTAAACCGCGAACGAAATGCGCTGTGCCGGCGGCAAAACCGGGGAGTGGTTGAGCTGGATGTGGCGCCGATAACTCGCGATGAGATGATCAAGCTGCGACATCGCTAATCCTTTGTTCTTCGGGCGTCAGCAGGCGGCGGAACTCGAATTCGACAATGCCGCCAGCGAACTTGAACCCGATGAGACCGCGGGCGGAGGCCAGGGGGAGTTGCGTCAGGAGGACCGAGGAGTCTTTGGCGACGAGCAGACCCAAGGGGGATTGAACAAGCTGCTGGCCTCTCAATCCGGAGAGGTATCCCGCGAACATCGCGTAGGCGCCGGCTTCCGGGCGACACTCGGGTAGTCGGCGCACCTTCCTGACCTTGCCGGTCAGGTGCCCTGCGTTCGTCCAGGACGTGTTCACGTCCTGGGCCATGGAATTCTTCCTGGCTGGGCTGAAGCGACCGGGAAAGCAGGCCTCCAGATGCGCCTCCATCGTTTCGCGACGCAGGACCTCGCCGACGCCGAGGCGGTGGATCAGTGCGAAGCTTCCTCGGACCTGCGGATTCCGGGCGTAGGCGCAAACCAAAGCCAGCAGTGGAATCGAAGCGGGATCACGGGGGGAGAAGTCGCGGAGCACACGGAACAAGGCCTGGGCCATGTCGAGCCCGTAGAGTTCCTGGAGGTGTCGGAGGCTTTTCCGGCGGCTTGCGAGGGTCGGCTTGTTCAGGATGTTGTTTTCCACGACCGCCCGCTCGATGTCAGCCCGGTGGGCCGTTGTCACCGTCTGCGCCAGGACCGCCTGCAGTTCGGTTAGCATCATGGAGCGGGCGGCGTGCCCACCCACTTGGTTTGGCCGCAGGCCGAGATGTTCCATGGCTGACCGGCTCGTTGCTGCGCCCTGGCTGTCTGTCGATGGACGGAACACCTCGGCGGTCATGGGGAGATGTGCCGGGTGAGGACGGTGCCGCGCCGGTGGTCGTGCCATGTCGGTTGCCCAGGAAAGACACGTTTGCTCGGTGGTTTCCCGTGGGGTTGGCGGTTTCGGGGCATGAAGTTTCATCCTCGGGGCTAGTCGTCACCGTGCCGCAGAGACAGCCCGTCGGACGGCTTGCTCGATGAAGGCGGTTCGGCTCGGGTAGCCGCCGCGCCGGTTCAGCTCCTTAATGGCCTCCGCAGTCTCGGGGGGAAGCCGGACGGCGATGGTCCGCCTTTTGTTGTGCTTCGGGATTCGAGGACGGCCCATGGGCCGTCCCCTGCGCTGGTAAAGCATGGGCTGTTGAGCTCCTAAAATGGCGAGCCCCGCTGGACATGCGCAATACCTAAAGCCCCTCAGGATTGCCGCCCTCCAGCGTGGTGGGGGAACAACGATGCATCCACGGGCCAGCCACGGAAGCCTGAGCTGAGTTCGCCGCTGAACTCCTCATGCCGTTTTGCTTTGTCCACGAAGCCACTGGTGGATTCCACTTTTGAGTACTGGATTGCTCACGACGGCATGGGATTCGCCGTGTATCGACCCCAGCCCGACTTTCGCAATTGGACGAGTTTTTCGGCGATTTTCGGGGGTGCCGCACGCGACAATGCCAATGAAGCTGGGCTTTTCTGGCCTCCAAAGTCGTTTGGTGCAGACCTACCCCCTTCCCGGATCCGGCGTGATCGGCGTAGAGTCGCGCCGATCTGCATGGCCAGCGCGTTTCTCCACGTCCACCGGCGGCGCAAGAACGGCAAGGAGCACTGTTATTGGAGCATCGCCGAGAAGGTGCGGGTCAGCCGCGGACGCTGGGTCCAGCGCCAGTTGCTCTACCTCGGGGATATCAACGACAGCCAGCGGGCGGCTTGGACCAAGCTCGTCGAGGTCTTCGACACGGCCGCGGACCGAACGGCGGAGCTGGCGCTCTACCCGGCCGGTCGCGACGTTCCCGACCATGCCGCCGAGTATGGGGTCCAGGTTTGCCTGAAGGACTTCCGTCTTCGACGCCCTCGCCAGTGGGGTGCGTGCTGGATCGGGTGTCGGTTGTGGGAGCAGTTGCAGTTGGACGCGTTCTGGGCCGAACGACTGAGCGATTCGCGCGAAGGAACCTGTTGGCGGCACGTGTTGCAGACGCTGGTGATCAATCAGTTGGTCGATCCGGGAAGCGAATGGCGGCTGCATCGCCAATGGTTCCATGACAGTGCGCTGGCGGACTTGTTGGACGAGGACTTCGCGCTGGTGGAAAAGGACACCCTCTACCCGCGCCTGGATCGGGGGATCCCGACGGAGGAGGTCCTGGCTGAGATGCGGGCCAGCGATCCACCCGTGTCGTACCTGGTAGGGACTCCCAAGGGGCGCCTGACGCGCTACGAGCAGGAGCTCCAGAAGCGTCCGTGGCACGAGGTGCGCGAGGGCGTCACGGTCAATCTCCTGCCGCAGGAGGGTGAAGTGTACGTGCTGGCCGAGAGTCGGGACCGGGTGTGCAAAGAGCGGGCGATGCGACGCCGGCAGCTCAAGGGACTGTGGGCCCGGTTGAAGGAACTGCGAGACAAGGAGCTCAAGCGGGACGATCTGCTGGTCAAACTGGGTTCGGCCGGACACCAGTTCCCCGCAGGGTGGCGACTGGTGAAGGTCACGGTCAGCGAGGACGACCCTCGAACGGGGCGCCCGAGCCTGGCGTTCACGCTGCGCCGCCAGAAGCTGCGGGAGGTTCGGCGACGGGAGGGGCGCTACCTGCTGCGCAGCAACCTGCCGGCCGAGGACCCGGCCCGGTTGTGGCAGTTCTACATCCAACTCACCCAGGTCGAGGCGGCCTTCAAGGATCTGAAGCGGGACGTGGGGCTACGACCGATCTTCCACCAACTCGAACGCCGCATCGAAGCCCACGTGTTCGTGGCGTTCCTGGCCTATTGCCTGCACGTGAGTCTACGCCACCAGTTGAGGGCCAAAGCACCCGGGCTGACGCCGCGGGCGGTGCTGGAAAAGTTCGCGGCCATCCAAATGCTCGACGTGCATTTTCCCACCACGGATGGCCGCGAGCTGGTTTTCCAGCGCTACACCCAGCCCGAGCGCGATCACCGAATGCTGTTGGCCCAGCTTGAGTGGGAACTGCCATCCAATCGCCACCTCGCATCACCGCCAAAGGCGAAATGCTGCGCGACTGAACTACGGCACGATCGCCGTTTTGGTGCAGACCTTTCGGATGCTTGGCCGCATTTCCAGCCACTTGCACACCTCCGTCTCGTCCAGTTGCGAAAGTCGGGCTAGAGTGGCGCATCCTCGCGGACGTCCCTCGGGAAAGTGGGTGGTTTCGGGAGGGGGCTAGTCGTCGTAGGGGTGGGTGGCGTTGGCCTTGGGGGAGCGTTCGGGGAGGCCGCGATCGAGGAGGTCGAGGGTGACGCCGGGGCTGCGGCGTTGGCGGAGGGAGGCGAGCCGGGGGGCTTCGCGGAAGACGCTGCGATCGATGAGGTCCTCGGTGCGGCCGGAGACGGTGCGGAGTCGGAGGGAGGCGGCCTTGGGGGAGAGCAGGGAGGGGCGGGCTCGGACGGTGATGGGGGGCAGGTCGGTGGGGATCGGGGTGTCGGTGGCTGGGTGGGTGGTTGGGGAGGGGTTGGCTGGTGAGGCGGGGCTGAGGGCGGAGAGGAGGGTGGTGATGACGAGGCAGGCGAGGGTGGGGTTGCGTGGGATGCGGTTCATGGCGGGTCTGCGAATCGGGTTCCGTTCCTCCGCGGCGGAGGATAGCGGGGAGGGGCGGGCAGGCCAGTGCGGGAAGGCGTGAATTCGGGACTTTTTTGGGGATTTGAAGGATTCATGAGCCGGGTGGAGCGGGGGTGTGATGGTGGGCTCATGAGGGGGGGCCCGGCAGAGCGGTGAGGCTCTGCCGGGGGGCGGGGTCAGCCCGCCGCGGGGGTCACCAGCTGAGGGATTGGAGGCGGCGTGCGACCTCCTCGGCGTTGGCGCGGCTGTTGAAGGCGCTGACGCGGAAGAATCCCTCGCCTTTGGAGCCGAAGCCGCTGCCTGGGGTGATGACGACGTTGGCTTCGCCGAGGATTTTGTCGAAGGCCTGCCAGCTGGAGAGGCCCGGGGGGCATTGGACCCAGATGTAGGGGGCGTTGACGCCGCCGAAGGTGGTGAGGCCGGCGGCTCGGGCGCCGGCGGTGAGGATGCGGGCGTTGCCCATGTAATGGTCGATGAGGGCGCGGGTCTGGGACCGGCCTTCGGGGGAGTAGAGGGCTTCGGCGGCGCGTTGGACGATGTAGGACACGCCGTTGAACTTGGTGGTGGTGCGGCGGAGCCAGAGGGGGTGGAGCGGTTTGCGTTCGCCGGAGGCGGTGGTGGCGAGCAGGGATTTGGGGACGACGGTGAAGGCGCAGCGGGTGCCGGTGAAGCCGCCGTTCTTGGAGAAGGAGCGGAACTCGATGGCGCAGTCGCGGGCGCCGGGGATTTCGTAGATGGAATGGGGGATGGCGGGATCGGAGATGTAGGCTTCGTAGGCGGCGTCGTAGAGGATGACGGACTGGTGTTGGAGGGCGTAGCGGACCCAGGCTTCGAGCTGGGGGCGGGAGGCGGAGGCGCCGGTGGGGTTGTTGGGGGAGCAGAGGTAGATGACGTCGGCGTGTTCGGCGGGGGGTTCGGGGATGAAGCCGTTGGCGGGGGTGCAGGGGAGGTAGATGAGGCCGGCGTAGGCGCCGGAGGCATCGGCGTCGCCGGTGTGTCCGGCCATGACGTTGGTGTCGACGTAGACCGGGTAGACGGGGTCGCTGATGGCGAGTCGGTTCTGGTGGCCGAGGATGTCGAGGATGTTGCCGCAGTCGCACTTGGAGCCGTCGCTCACGAAGATTTCGTCGTCGGCGACGTCGAGGCCGCGGGCGCGGAAGTCGTGGTGGGCGATGGCGGAGCGGAGCCAATCGTAGCCCTGTTCCGGTCCGTAGCCCTTGAAGGAGTCGCGGGAGGCCATTTCGTCGACGGCCTTGTGGAGGGCGGCGACGGCGGCCTGGGGGAGGGGTTCGGTGACATCGCCGATGCCGCAGCGGATGAGGCGTTTGGCGGCGTCGGGGTATTGTTCGCAGAAGACGCGGACGCGGCGGGCGATCTCGGGGAAGAGGTAGCCGGCTTTGAGTTTGAGGTAGTTGTCGTTGAGGTAGGCCATCTGGGGGGGGATCGCGGTATGGGTTTGCGCGAAGGCGGGAGGGTAGAAGGGCGGGGGGATTGGGGGCAAGGGCGGCGGGGTCGCGGGGCGAGCGGGGCGCGCTTCGGCGACGGGCTGGGCTGGGCTGGGATGGGATGGGAGGTGGGGGAGGATTTACTCCTCGGGGGTTTCGACGGGGGATTCGAAGGCGACGAGGGAGAGTGGGGGGAGGGTGAAGGGGGCGGAGAAGGGGAAGCCGTGGTGGGGGGTGGGTTCGGCGTCGACGCCGCCGAGGTTGCCCTGGTTGGAGCCGGCGTAGACCTGGGAATCGGAGTTGAAGATTTCCTCCCAGCGGCCTGGGAGGGGGAGGCCGACGCGGTAGTTGGTGCGGAGGACCGGGGTGAGGTTGAGGACGACGAGGATGGGGTCGGTGCCGTCGGGTCGGCAGCGGAGGAAGCTGAGGACGCTTTGGCGGTGGTCGGAGCAATCGACCCAGCGGAAGCCGTTGGAGTCGTAGTCCCCTTCCCAGAGGGGGGGGTGTTCGCGGTAGAGGGCGTTGAGGTCCTGGACGAGGCGGAGGGTTCCGGCGTGGTAGGGGCCCTGGTGGAGGAGGTCCCAGTCCAGTTCGGCGTTGTGGTTCCATTCGCGGGCCTGGCCCAGTTCGCCGCCCATGAAGAGGAGTTTTTTGCCGGGGAAGAACCACTGGTAGGCGAGGAGGCAGCGGAGGTTGGCGAAGCGTTGCCAGTCATCGCCGGGCATGCGGCCGAGGAGGGTGCCTTTGCCGTGGACGACTTCGTCGTGGGAGAGGGGGAGGACGAAGTTTTCGCTCGCGTGGTAGAGCATGGCGAAGGTCAGTTCGTTGTGATGGAACTGGCGGTGGATGGGTTCGCGTTTGAAGAAGCCGAGGGTGTCGTGCATCCAGCCCATGTTCCACTTGAAGGAGAAGCCGAGGCCGCCGAGGTAGGGGGGTCTGGAGACCATGCCCCAGGCGGTGGATTCCTCGGCGATGGTGGAGACGCCGGGGTATTCGGTGTGGACGAGGTGGTTGAATTCGCGGAGGAACTCGATGGCCTCGAGGTTTTCCTTACCGCCGTGTTTGTTGGGGAGCCATTCGCCGTCTTTTTTGGAGTAATCGAGGTAGAGCATGGAGGCGACGGCGTCGACGCGGAGGCCGTCGATGTGGTAGCGGTCGCACCAGAAGAGGGCGTTGGCGGTGAGGAAATTGCGGACCTCATGGCGGCCGTAGTTGAAGATGAGGGTGCCCCAGTCCATGTGGGCGCCGCGGCGGGGGTCCTCATGTTCGTAGAGGCAGGTGCCGTCGAAGCGGGCGAGGGCCCATTCGTCGCGGGGGAAGTGGGCGGGGACCCAGTCGATGATGACGCCGATGCCGGCGTCGTGGAGGGCGTCGACGAGGTATTGGAAGTCGTCGGGGGTCCCGTAGCGGCAGGTAGGGGAGTAGAAGCCGGTGACCTGGTAGCCCCAGCTTGGGTAGAAGGCGTGTTCGCTGACGGGGAGGAATTCGGCGTGGGTGAAGCCGGAGCGTTGGAGGTGGTCGATGAGGGGGCCGGCGATTTCGCGGTAGCTGAAGGATTCGGCGGGGGATTTTTTGCGCCAGGAGCCGAGGTGGATCTCGTAGATCGCCATGGGGTTGGCGAGGGGGTTGAGGCGGCGGCGGGTTTCGATCCAGGCGTCGTCGGACCAGCGGGTTTTGCGGGTGTTCCAGACGATGGAGGCGTTTTTGGGGGCGGGTTCGAAGAAGGCGCCGTAGGGGTCGGTCTTGAGGCTGATGTTGCCGTGGGCGTCGCGGATCTCGAATTTGTAGAGGGCGCCTTCGCCGACGCCGGGGATGAAGATTTCCCAGACACCGGAGGCGCCGAGGCGGCGCATGAGGTGGCGGCGGCCGTCCCAGTTGTTGAAGTCGCCGACGACGCTGACGCGTTGGGCGCTTGGGGCCCAGACGGCGAAGCTGGTGCCGTGGACGCCGTCGGGGGCGCGGAGTTGGGCGCCGAGTTTGTCGTAGATGCGGCGTTCGTTGCCCTGGCCGAAGAGGTAGAGGTCGGTTTCGCCGACGCTGGGGAGGAAGGAGTAGGGGTCGCGGGAGCGGGTTTGGGAGCCGTCGGGCCAGGTGATGACGAGGTCGTAGGCGTAGACCTCGGCGGCGCGTTCGGTGGAGCCCTCGAAGACGTCGGTGTCGTGGAGTCGGCGGAGGTGGATGGTGGGTTTGGCGGGGTCGTGGACGGGGACGGCGTCGACGCGGGAGGCGTTGGGGATGAAGGCGCGGACGACGAGGGCCTTGCGGTTGGCGAGGCGGTGCATGCCGAGCAGTTCGTGGGGTGCGGCATGGCGCACCGCAAGCAGGGCATCGAGTTCGGCGGCGCTGGCGATCATGGACGGAGCATGGGGTGGGCGGGAGCGGTGGGCGAGTCCCAAGGGGTGCGAATCGGGGTCGCGGGCCGGGGCGAAACCGCGGACGGGCGGTCAGGGAGGGTGGGACCGCGGATGTCCACCCGGGTGGTGCAGGGTGGGGGCATGAAAGCGATTGAATGCGGAGCGGTGGGCGGGGAGCGGGTGGGGGGTGGGCAGTTGGAGTTGGGGTTGCGGGGTGCGGAGGTGGGGGTGGGGGTGGGGCGGGTGCGGCGGCCGGTGCGGGTGCGGCGGCATGTTGCGGCGCGGTGGTGGTTTGCGCAGATGCGGGAGACGGTGCGGGTGGCGCCGGAGTGGGTGGGCGGGGGAGAGGGGGGTGGGGTGGGGGAGGATTAGAAGGCGTTGGTGCGGGACATGGAGGCGCGGTAATTGATCCAGGGCACGTCGCGGGGGCCTTTGCGGGTGCCGGCGCTGCCGGGGCGGAGGGTGTCGCCGTCGAGCCATTTGTGGACTTCGGCGTGGCCGTCGGCGAAGGAGAGGCCGCTTGCGCCGTTGTGGTAGATGGCGGGGAGGTTGCCCCAATCGATCTGGCGGTTGACGAAGACGAGGAAGTAGCCGTCGTCGATGCTGTCCTCGCGTTCGTCGATGAAGACGAACTGGGAGGCTGGGCGGGAGATTTCGGTGAGTTTGCGGTAGGTCCACCAGCCGGCGTTGATTTCGGCGGTGTGCCAGGAGTTGCCGTTCATGCAGCCGTTCATGGAGATGCTGCGGGTGCGGGGGTATTTGCGGCCGCCGATGCGGACCATGAACCGGTCGGCGGGGCATTTGTAGATATCGACGGAGGGGTTGTAGGGGTAGAGGAGGCCGTGGGGCGGCATGAGGAGGGCGGTGTTGGTGGTGTCGGAGAGGTTGACGGGGCCGGCGGTGGTGTGGATCCAGCCGCCGACCCAGCCGCCGCGGGCGGTGCCGTCGACGTTGGGGGGCAGCCTATCGTCGTTGTCGTCGGCGTACATGATCCAGGCGAGGGCGAGTTGCTTCTCGTTGTTGATGCATTTGATGCCCTGGGCCTTGGTTTTGGATTTGGCGAGGGCGGGGAGGAGCATGCTGGCGAGGATGGCGATGATGGCGATGACGACCAGCAGTTCGATGAGGGTGAAGGCCTGGCGGCGGAGGGAATGGCTGTGGCGGTTCATGGGAGAGCGGGGTGGGATGGTTCGGGGTGTTGGGTTTCAGGGGTTGCGACGGACGACGCGTTCGTCGCCGCCGACGCGGAACACGAGGGCGTCGGGGGTGCCGTCGGGGCTGGTGCGGAAGGTGAAGCGGCCGTCGAGGCCGCGGGTGCGGAAGGCGGTTGAGGATTCGGCGTGGAGGGGGAAGACCATGGAACGGCCGGGGTAGGAGATGGTGGCGGTGAGGAGGGGGTCGGGTTTGGCGATGGTGATGGTCATGCCGTCGTCGGCGCGGTAGGTGCCGGTGAGTTTGGAGAGGAAGGCGGCGTCGAAGACGAACTCGGGGTATTGGGCATCGGCGCCCAGTTCACGGATCCAGATATTTCGGTAGCGGACGGGGTTGCCGTGGTCCTGGAGGGCGAGGGGGAGTTTATCGGGGTGGGGGCGGTAGGGGTCGCGTTTGAGCCAGCCGGTGGGGCCGACCAGTTCGACGTTGTTTTGGACGAGGACGCCGTTGTGGAGGACGGTGAGGCGGGCTGGGGCGGTGAGGTTGCCGCGGTCGTCGAAGCGGGGGCGGGAGAAGATGATGTCGTAGGATTGCCAGTGGCCTGGGGGCAGGGAGGCGTTGACGAGCGGGGGGTGTTGGCCGTAGGCGGCGGCGGCCTGGCCGTCGGCGTAGGTGACGTTGTGGTGGGAATCGAGGACCTGGACTTCGTAGAGGCCCATGAGGAAGACGCCGCTGTTGCCGCGGCCCTGGCTGGAGCCGCTGGGTGGGGTTGGGGCGGCCCATTCCACGTGGAGCTGGCAGTCGCCGAAGGCCTGGAGCGTGCGGATGTAGCCGCTGTTCCTGGCGCATTCGAGGGCGCCGTTCTGGATGATCCAGCGGGGGGGTGAGCCATCGAGGGCGACCCAGGGGGCGAGGGAGGAGCCGTCGAAGAGGACGACGGCGTCGGAGGGGGCCTGGCCTGGGTGGTCCTGGGAGCTTGGGGAGGCGGGGCGGACGACGGGTGGTTTGGGGCGGGAGGAATCGTGTTGGGGCCAGTCGAAGACGGAGGGGGCCGCGTGGGCGGGTGTGGGGGGGGAGGCGAGGGTGGCGAGGGTGATGAGGGTGATGAGGGTGGAGCGGGGGCTGGGTTGGGGGGGTGGGGGTGGGGCGGGGTGGGGGCTGGTGGCCGGGAGCATGGGAGCGACATACGGCCTGGGGTTGGGAGCGTCAAACGGCAATTGGGGGTTGGGGAGGGGTGGGGGAGGGGTTGGGGTGGGGGAATTCGCGTTCGCGGAGCCAGGCGAAGATGACGGGGGTGACGATGAGGATGTGGAGGAGGCTGCTGATGGTGCCGCCGATGACGGGAGCGGCGAGGGGTTTCATGACTTCGGCGCCGGCGCGGTCGCTCCACATGATGGGGAGGAGGCTGGCGATGGTGGTGGCGACGGTCATGACCTTGGGGCGGAGGCGGAGGCGTGCGCCGTCCTTGACCGCCTGGATGAGGTCGGCGCGGTTGAAGGCGGTGCCGCGGGAGGCGCGGGATTTGGCGAGGGTTTCCTCGAGGTAGACGACCATGACGACGCCGGTTTGGATGGCGATGCCGAAGAGGGAGATATAGCCGACCCAGACGGCGACGCTGAAGGGGTAGCCGAGGGCGTATTGGAGGAAGACGCTGCCGCTGAGGGCGAAGGGGATGGCGAGGATGACGTGGGCGGCCTCCTTGGCGGAGCGGTAGGTGACGTAGAGGAGGAGGAAGATGACGAGGACGACGATGGGGAAGACGACCTTGAGGGTGTCGCGGGCGTGGAGGAGGTTTTCGTACTGGCCGCTGTATTCGATGGTCATGCCGGGTTCGAGGGTGATTTCGGAGGTGACGCGGCGTTTGATTTCGTCGACGAACCCGCCGAGGTCGCGGTCCTGGACGTTGGCCTGGACGAAGACGCGGAGGCGTCCGTTTTCGGAGGCGATTTCGGAGGGGCCGACGACGCGGTGGATGGAGGCGAGTTGGCCGAGGGGGACGACGGGGCCGGCGGGAGTGGGGACGAGGATTTCGCGGAGGCGATCGGGGTTGGAGCGTTCGGAGCGGTCGAGGCGGACCTGGATGGGGAAGCGTTGGCGGCCTTCGATGGTGGTGGTGACGTTGGCGCCGCCGAGGCCGGCTTCGACGATTTGGAGGAGGTCCTGGGCGGAGAGGCCGAAGCGGGCGATGGCGCGGCGGTCGACCTGGATTTCGAGGTAGGGTTTGGCCTGGACGCGGGAGGGGGCGACGCCGATGGCGCCTGGGACGGACTGGACGACGCGTTCGACCTCGAAGGCTTTGCGTTGGAGGGAGTCGAGGTTGTCGCCGAGGATTTTGACACCGACCTGGGCGCGGATGCCGGTGCTGATCATGAGGATGCGGTTTTCGATGGGTTGGAGGAAGCCGGGGACGTAGCCGGGGAGGGTGGACATGAGGCTGGTCAGTTCGGCGATGAGTTTTTGTTTGGTCATGCCTGGGCGCCATTGGTCGGGGGGGTGGAGCATGATGGTGGTTTCGATCATTTCGACGGGGGCGGGGTCGGTGGCGGTTTCCGCGCGGCCCAGTTTACCGGCGACGGAGGCGACCTCGGGCAGCTGGCGCATGGTTTTGTCCTGCCAGGACATGATGCGTTGGACCTCGGTGAGGGAGGTGCTGGGGAGGAGGACGGGCATGTAGAGGAGGGAGCCTTCCTCGAGGGTGGGCATGAATTCGGAGCCGATGCCCTGGAGGAGGTGGGCGGTGCGGTGCCAGCCGAGGTTGTGGAGGGAGCGGGTCCAGGTTTTGGGGAGGCCGAAGGCGATGGCGGCGGCGGTGGCGAGGAGGAGGGAGGCGGAGGCGAGGACGATGCGGCGGTGGCGGAGGGAGGCGTCGAGGATGGGGTCGTAGGCGGCGAGGAGGGCGCGCATGATCCAGTTGTCCTGTTCGCGGTGGAAGGGGCCGCGGACGAGGAGGGAGCAGAGGACGGGGACGGCGGTGACGGCGAGGAGGGTGGCGCCGACGCAGGCGAAGGTTTTGGTGTAGGCGAGGGGGTGGAACAGTTTGCCCTCCTGGCCGCTGAGGACGAAGACGGGGATGAAGGCGAGGATGATGATGGCCATGGCGAAGAAGATGGGGCGCCCGACCATTTTGGCGGCCTCGAGGGTGGTCTCGAGGGTTTCGGCGGGGGTGAGTCTGGCGGTGTTGGGGGGCAGGCCGAGTCGGGAGGCCTTGTCCTCCTCGGCGCGTTCGCAATGGCGGATGACGTTTTCGGTCATCACGATGCCGGCGTCGACGAGGACGCCGATGGCGATGGCGATGCCGGCGAGGGACATGATGTTGGAGCTGATGCCGAGCTGCTGCATCAGGATGAAGGAGATGAGGATGGAGGCGGGGAGGGGGATGGTGACGATGAGGATGCTGCGGAAGTGGAAGAGGAAGATGACGTGGGCGAGGGTGACGAGGAGGATTTCCTCGACGAGGGCGTGTTTGAGGGTGTCGACGGTGCGTTGGATGAGGTCGGAGCGGTCGTAGAACGGGCGGATGGCGACGCCGGGTGGGAGGCTGGGGGTGATCTGGGTGATGCGATCCTTGACGCGGCGGATGACCTCCATGGCGTTCTCGCCGGTGCGCATGACGACGATGCCGCCGACGGTTTCGTGGCCATCGACGTCGAGGGCGCCGCGGCGGAAGTCGCCGCCGAGTTGGATGGTGGCGATATCGCGGAGGTAGACGGGGGTGGTGTCGCGCTGGGCGACGACGATGTTTTCGAGGTCGGCGAGGGAGCGGACGAGGCCGAGGCCGCGGACGACGAATTCGAGGCCGTTTTCCTCGATGACCTTGCCGCCGACATTGAGGTTGTTGGCGGCGACGGCGTCGAGGACCTGGGCGAGGGTGACGCCCTGGGTGCGCATGCGGGTGGAGGACACCTCGACCTGGTACTGTTTGACGAAGCCGCCGAGGCTGGCGACTTCGGCGACGCCGGGGACGGATTGGAGCTGGTAGCGGACGAACCAGTCCTGGAGGGCGCGGAGTTCGCCGAGGTCATAGCCGCCCTGAGGGGCGAGGGAGGGGTTGACCTCGAGGTGGTACTGGTAGATCCAGCCGAGGCCGGTGGCGCCGGGTCCGAGCAGTGGGACGACCCCCTGGGGCATGAGGGTGCCGAGGTAGTTGAGGCGTTCGAGCACCCGGGCGCGGGCGAAGTAGTTGTCGACGTGGTCCTGGAAGATGACGGTGATGAGGGAGAAGCCGAACATGGACACGGCGCGGACGGTTTTGACGCCGGCGAGGCCCTGGAGGTTGACGGAGAGCGGGTAGGTCACCTGGTCCTCGACCTCCTGGGGGGAGCGGCCCATCCAGTCGGCGAAGACGATCACCTGATTTTCGGAGAGGTCGGGGATGGCGTCGACGGGTGTGGCGTAGAGGGCCTTGACGCCCCAGGCGACGGACAGGAGGAGGCCGCAGAGCACGAGGAAGCGGTTGCGCAGCGACCATTCGATGAGGTGGGCGATCATGGGCGTGGAGGGTGGGGGTCAGTCTCGGATTTCGACGCCGCACTCGAGCATTTCGGCGCCGAACCAGGGGTTACGGATGGGGGATGCGATCTGGAACCATTCGGCGCGCGGGGGTGCGCCGTCGAAGGATTCGGCGGTCATGGGGCAGCGGTAGACCTTGAGGTCGGCGAAGGCGGGATCGGAGGCCCGGAGTTTGCGGACGAGGGGGACGAGCGGGGCGGCGAAGGCGTGGAAGTTGGCGCGGGCGGTTCGGAGGGAGGGCGGGGTGGGGGTTGGTGGTGAGGGTGGGAGGGCGTTGGCGACGGGGAGGGTGTCGGGGTGGCTGGCCAGGGATTGGCGGAGGGGGTTGAAGGTTTCGGGGAGGGCGGCGGCGGCGGCCTGATAAGCGGGGAGGTTGTCCTGGGCGAGGGCGGTGCGGAGGGTGTCGGTTGATTCGAGGAAGCGTCGGAGGGCGGACGCCTGGTCCTGGGGGAGGGGTGAGCGGAGGGGGTCGGGGGTTGCGGTGGCGGTGGTGGAGGGGGAGGCGGGTTCGGGGTGGTCGGGGTGGTCGGGGGTGCTGTGGAGGGTTTGGTTCAGCTGGGCCTGGGCGTCGATGAGGAGGTTGCCCTGGACGACGACCGGTTCGTCGGGGGCGAGGCCTTCGAGGACCTCGTGGTGGTCGTCGCCGAGGCGGCCGAGGCGGACGGGACGCTGTTCGTAGGCGCCGGAGCCGTGGTCGACGTAGACGACCGGTTGATCGCCCGGGGAGAGGACGGCGGAGCGTGGGACGAGGAGGACATCGGGGGTGGTGAGGCGGAGGCGGCCTTCGGCGAAGGCGCGGTGGGGGAGGGCGCGGCGGATCTGGGGGGATTCGGCGACGACGGGGTTGGTCAGTTCGACGCGGACCTTGGCGCTGCGGGTGAGGTCGGAGAGGTTGGGATCGATGAAGCGGATGGAGCCGGTGAAGGACTGGCCCGGGGCGGTGGGGGAGGTGACCTCGACCGGTTGGTCCGGGGCGAGGAAGGGGAGGTCCTGTTCGTAGGCGTCGAAGAGGAACCAGAGGGTGGAGAGGTCGGCGATCTCGAACAGTTTTTCGCCTTCGGCGACGTATTGGCCCGGGTAGGCGAAGCGGCTGATGACCGTGCCGCTGGCGGGGGCGAGGATGTCGGAGAAGATGTTGGAGGCGGGTTTGGAGGGGAGGGCCTGGATCTGGGGTTGGGTGAGGCCGAGTTGGAGCAGGCGTTGGGCGGCGGTTTCGAGGAGGAGGCTGTGATCGGGGTTTGGGGAGGTGGAGGTGAGGGATCGGTGGATGGCGAGGAACTGGCGTTCGGCTTCGAGGAGGGAGGGGCTGAAGAAGCGGGCGAGCGGCTGGCCTTCGGTGACTTCGGCGCCGACGAAGCCGACGTGGAGTTGGTCGATGCGGCCGGGGACCCAGGCGGAGATGACGCGTCGGCGGGAGTCGTTGTCGTTGAGGACGCCGGCGACGCGGAGGGTGCGGACGAGGGGGGCTTTGCGGGCGGGGGCGGTTTTGACGTTGAGGACGGAGATGGCGTTGGAGCCTAGGGTGACGAAGCCGGGGACGGCGGTGATGGCGGCGTCGCCTTCGAAGACGGGGGTCAGTTCCATGCCGCAGATGGTGCATTTCCCCGGCTGATCGGACTTGATCCAGGGGTGCATGGCGGACTGGTAGAAGAGGATTTTGCGTTCGCCGCCGGCTGGGGCGTGGGAGGCGTTGGCGGGGTGGAAGGTGCGGCCGGCGAACCAGCCGGCGAGGGCGGCGAGGGTGGCGGCGAGGAGGGCGATGATGGCGGTATGGGGGCGCATGGTGGTGGGGGGTGGGGGGTGGGAGTGGGGGTGAGGTCTCAGGGGTTGGGGGAGGGGTTGTTGGGCGGGGGGAGGAGCATGTCGATGGCGTCCAGTTCGGCGATGCCGCAGCAGGTGACCAGTTCGATGATCATCTGGAGCTGGTCGTTGACGGCGCGGGCGCGCATGAGGCGGGCGTCGATGAGCATTCGGCGCGCCTCGAGCACGTCGAGGAATCCGGACCGACCGGCGGCCCAGCCGGCGATGGCGTTTGCGGCGGCCAGTTCGGAGCGGGGGATGATGGAGTCCTGATAGAGCGCGGCTTCGCGGCGGGCGGCGTCGATCCGGGTCCAGACGCGGAACAGCTCCTGGCGGACGTCGAGTTCGTAGTCTTCGGTTTCGGCGCGGGCGGCTTCGGCCTGGGCGCGGCTGCGGTCGAGGTCGGCGCGGTATTTGCTTCGGTTGAACCAGGGGAGGTTGAGGCCGACGGAGAACATGCCTTCGCGGAGGCCGCCGGAGCCGCTCCATTGGCGGCCTTCGACGGCGAGGGAGACGTTGGGGAGGCGGGAGCGGCGAGCGACATCGATGCCGGCCTCGGCCATGATGATTTCGCGGCGCAGGACCTGGAGTCGGGGTTCGTACCGGGTGCCGAGGGAGACGAGGTGATCGGAGAAGGGGAATTCGGGGGCCGGAGGGGGGAGGGCGAGGGTGGGCCAGGGGGAGTCGGAGGGCCGCGCGAGCAGGCGGTTGAGGGTGGCGGCGGCGAAGTCGCGCTGGAGGCGGTCGGTGACCTGTTGCTGCTGGCGTTTGGCGGTTTCGTTCTGGAGGCGGAGGAGGTCGAGGGTGGCGTCGAGTCCGGCGCGTTGGCGTTCGCGGGCGAACGCGGTCATCCGTTCCAGTTCGGCGAGGTCCTGGACGCCGATGGCGAGGGTTTCGTCGGCGAGGGCGAGTTGGGCGGCGGCCTGGGCGACGGCTCGACGGAGGAGTTGGAAGCGCAGGTCGGACTCGGCGTTGGCGACGTCCGCGGCGGCGGCGGCTTCGCGGCGGGAGGCGAGGGCTTTGCCGAAGAGGGGGAGGGTTTGCTGCACCTCGTAGGAGAGGTCGCCCTCCATTTCGAGGTTGGGGCCGGCCTCGCTGGCGACGACACCCCCGAGGCCGAACATGGGATCCTCCCAGGTGCGGACCGCGGCGGTGGCGCGATCGGCGGCTTTGGCGCGGGCGGCGGCGGCGCGGAGGCCGGGATGGCGGGCCTTGGCCTCGTCGACGAGGGTTTCGAGGAACGCGGGTGAGATGACGACCGGATCGGCGGATGGAGCGGGGGGCGGGGTGGGTTCGGAGGCTCCGGAGAAGGGAGTGACGACGCCGAGCCACACGGCGATCAGCAGGATGCCGGGGCGGTGGCGGGTGGGTGGTGACGCTGGGTGGGGTCGGGGCATGGTCGGTCGGGGGCGGAGGGTTTCTGGATTCGGTGCTGGTGGTGCCTGGGGCTCGCGGTCCTGGTCCTGGTCCTGGTCCCGGTGAGGTTGTCGGTGGGGCCAGCGGGCTGCGAGGGGAGGTCGGTGGCCGGCGCCGGAAGCCTTTTGGGGCCTCGGGACGCGGGGCGAACGGAGGGATCGGGGCACACTGCGCCCCGGGGGCACCGAATCAGATCAGAAGACCGCCACCGCAGAGGAAGGAGGGCGCGGGAGGCGGGGGGAGGGAGGGGGCATCGGGCGATGGGCGCCCGGTGAGGCAGAAGAGGGGAGGAGGGGGGAAGGCGGGATGCCGGGGGGGGAGGTCGGGGAGGGGGGGAGGGGATCGGACCCTCCGCCTCGGGCGGGTGTGGCCGGGTCGGGTGCCGGGGTGCCGGACTGGGGAGCGGGGGCGCAACAGGCGGTTGCGCCGCAATCGCAGCACCGGCACGAGGTGACCCGGGCGGTGTCCGACGGGGCGTCCCAGGAGGTGAACGCCAGGCCCGCCGGCGAGGCCAGTGCCTGGGCCAGGAAGGCCAGGCGCAGGAGCAGCGCCGGAGGGATGCGGGTCATGGCGGGGCCTGGGGAACGCCTGGGGCCGAGGGGTGCGGGTTGTGGTGTGCCTGGTTACTTCTTGGCGGCCGCCTCGAGCTTCTTGGCGAACTTGGCGGTGTCCTTCTTGAAGTCCTTCAGGCAGCCCTTGCAGCAGAACTGGTATTCACGACCGTCCACCACGGCGCCGACCGCCTTGCCGTCCTCGAGCGCTTCGTCGGAGACGATGCACTGGGTGAGCGGGTAGGGTTTCACCTTCTTCGCGGCGGCCTGGATCTTCTCGAGGCTGGCGGCTTTGTTCTTGGCGAACTCCTTCTTGCAGCTCGAGCAGCAGATGGCGATTTCCTGGTCGCCCTCGGTGAACACGACGGGTTCGCCCATGGAGCCCAGCTTTTCCTCGGACACGATGCAGGTGTCCATAGGGTAGGGTTTGACCTTCAGTTTCACCTTCTTTTCAGCGGCCTGGGCGGTGGTCGCCGTGGCGGCGAGGGTGAGGGCGGCGACGATGGCTGTGGCGATGGTGCGGAACATGGAATGGCGAATCATGATGGGTGAATGATGGGTTTCGAATGACCGCCGGCACTGAGGCCGGACAAGGGGTTTACGGCGGCGGCGGGCGAAACCCTCGAAAAAAATGCAGGGGCACGCGGCGGGCGGGAGGCGGGGGTGGGGCAGGGGTCAGTCCTGGATCCAGGGGGCGAGGGTTTTTCGGAGGATCTGGCGCGCGCGGTAGAGGCGCATCTCGATGGCCTTGGGGGAGCAGCCGAGGACGGAGGCGATTTCCGCGGTGGGCTGGTTTTCGAACTCGGAGAGGAGGAGGGGGACGCGGAGGTCCTCGGGCAGGCGGGCGACGGCGTCCCGGACGGCGGTGGCGCGTTCGGCGTGGACGAGGGTTTCGACGGGGCCCGAGGCGGGGTCGGGGAGGCTGGGGCCGGGCGGGTGGGGTGGGTGGGGGCCGGGGTGGTTGGTGGGTGCGGGGTCGAGGGGGACCTCGGGATGGCGCTGGCGCCAGCGGAGGCGGTCGCGGGCGAGGTTGGTGGCGATGGTGTAGAGCCAGGTTGCGAAGGGGCGGAGGGGATCGAAGCGATCGCGGTGGGCGTGGACGCGGACGAAGGTGTCCAGGGCGACCTCGCGGGCGTCCTCGGCGTTCTGGAGGAGGCGGAGGAGGTAGGCGTGGAGGGTGGGGCCGTGGCGGAGGATGATGCGGTCGAGCGCGGCCGGTTCGTCGGCGCACAACGCCGCCATGCTGGCGCGATCCTCGTCCGGGTCGGAGGAGGAACCGTCATTGGGGCGGTTGGGCATGGGAGAAGTCGCCGATGGGATGGGACGAGGCGGTGATGCCGGTGGCGGGTAGCATCAGCTGGAGGTAGCGCCGGCCCTGGTCGGGCGGCATGCAGTTGGCGACTTCGAGCAGGTGGGCGGCGAGGGCGGTATGGCAGTCGGCGCGGACGCGGGCGCCCTCTTCGATGAGGCGGCGTGTTTCGTCGGAGAGTTGGTTGGTGGCGGTGAGAGCGGCGGCGAGGCGGCGGTTGTGTTCATCGATTCTGCGGCAGAGGTCGGCGCAGGTCGGTTTGTAGCGGGCGTGGAGGGTGCGGACACGTTCGAAGGCGGCGGGGTCGAGTTGGAATTCGCGGGCGACCCAGGCCAGGTCGGCGCTGGCGTTGGCATCGGAGACGGGATGGGAGGCGGCGTGGGTGTGGTGGGTCGGGGGGGAGTCCGGGGTGGTGGTGGGGGTGGATGGGTGGGCGTGGGGGGTGGGGGTGGGGGTGCGGAGTTGGGAGACGGCGAGGAAGGAGAGCGCTGCCGCGAGGGCGCCGAGGACGAGCACGGCGAGGGCGTTTTTCATGGGAGGACCTGTTCGGCCGGGGTCCGGGGCATCTGGTAGGGGTCGATGGAGGCGATGTAACGGGAGCGCAGGGTGTCGGGGTCCGGGGATTGGGTGGTGGGGTGTTGGGGGGTTGGGGGCAGGGCGAGGCGGGATCCGGAGAGGCCGCCGAGGAGGATGCCGGCGGCGATGTAGGTGGCGGCGAAGGCGGGGCGTTGGAGGAGGGCGAGGAAGCGGGTAAGAGCCCGTCTGAAAATTCGAAGGGGTCCTGTTTTCGAGGAAAAGGCCGGATG
>VFQN01001031.1_pt1 | contig 49032 bp, 88 predicted proteins | sample 3512371 | NCBI WGS metagenome assembly VFQN01 (sample SAMN10412370, study PRJNA504923) | tailings metagenome | isolation source: Replicate 2 from Balatoc abandoned mine | place: Philippines: Itogon, Benguet | collected 2017-08-28
CTACACACCTGGCATCAGGGGCCACCGGCGCACACGTACGACGACGTGCAGCAGACCGTGGCACCTGACCTGCACGGCGCATCAGGCGCAGGCGGGCCCCTTCCAAGCCTTGATTACACAGAACCTACAGTAATAAAGTGCACATCAGCAATTCAGCATATACCCCCCGCTCGATACCGGTACTCCTGCCGACACTCGTAAATAACAGCTAGGCTGCAACGCTGCATTCCTGCTGTACATGGCCGTTGCCCACGCTTTGCCATGAGCTGTCAAAACCCCTAGCATACAAGCAATCACCAGCACTCACGTCACGAGGTCTGCCCGCATTGCGGTTGGCAGCAGGTAGGTGCAGCCTGTTGAATGATGTAGTATCTAACCCGGGACAAGGCAACATCACACGGTGTAGCGAGGCTTTGCCTCAATCACTCAATAATCACGGAATGCCGTTCGTAGATGCCGTTTGACGAATGCGTATGCCATGCAATCACTCATCTCTTCTGCGCCTTCTGTAGGGGCCTCGCCGTTACCCCTTAGTGCACCTGCCCAGGGCTCATGCCCCGCCATGCCAGCCAGCACCCACAGGAACTGCCCCTGGCACGCTTCCCGGCCCTCACCCCAGCCGATCACGCTCCAAACCATCACACCGCCTTCCACCACGTGCGCACGTGTACGTCATCACACGTCCGTGCCACAAGCCTGCCATGAGCCATCAAACGCGCCGCCGCTCACACATAGTCCTGGTTTGTCGCCCTTGTGCGAAGACCTGCCGCATCGTTGCCCAAATCAGCCCGAAAGTGGTTGGTCAGATGGCCACACATACTCAGGCCTCGGCCACCCCAGGGCCAGGTAAGTACCTGTACGCGCCCCTGTCAGCTGCCCGGCGGGAACACCGCGAACTCGAACCACAGCACCAGCAGGGACACGGAGATGGTGGCCAGGCCCACGGGGACACACACGCGCGCAAAGTGCCTGCACGCAGGGACGGTGGCGGGAGGGGCGGGGAACGCGGGCGCGCATGATTTGTGGCATTGTTTCAATGTTATGTGGCAAGGGGCACTTGCCAGCTTTACAACTTGGGACTAGAAGCCAAGGCGCGAGTAGGAGGGTGAGGACGAGGAGGCTTAAGACGGGCGGAGTCGCGCTAAGGGGAGGAACTACCGGTACCCGACTGAACCAAAATGCGGGCCGCACAACGCTGCGCACTGCAGTGCCTGGTGCCCTCGCGGTGAGCGGGCAAAGCTACGCGCACTTGTGAGGCCCCCTCGGGCGGCCAACACGCGCAGGCACGTTCCCTGTGCGCCCTCCCCCCTGCATGCATGACCCTCACCCGTACGACATGTGCAGGCCGTGCTGCCGCATGATGTTGCACCACAGGATGCCCGCCAGCGCCCCGATGATGGTGAACACAGCACCCACGTTGCTGAGGGGCGGGGGCAAGAGGGTAGCGTGGGTTAGCGTGGAGTGCAGGCATTCTCGTGAGGACTGATCATGCTGAACGTGGCGCCCACAGTGATACGGGAGGGTGGGTGTTCACCTTTAATGGGCTGGTGAGGGCGAACATGGCACCATTACCGCTGGGGGGCGCAGGCAGCCGATGCTCGGTAGTTGGCGCTGCCCCTATGGCCGTGAACATGACCCCCAGACAGGAGGAGGACAAGTAGTTGCGGGCCTCGGACACATGGGGACAGAGGTGCGAAGCTCAACATGTGGACTGGACCAATGCTACTTGACTTGAACGGTACGACTGGATAAACGCCCATAAAACGTCATTCACTAGGTATTGGCTCAACGCGTATTGCAGGAGGCGTTCGAACACCGCCCACACATGGCTGTGCCTTGTTTTCTCCGTGCTCAAAAGTGCAGGGAAGCTCTGTCTTACGCATGCAAGCCCTTAACACACACCGACCTAACACACACGCGTTTCGCTTCCTCACCGTGTGCCCCGGCCGGCAGTATAGGGAGCCGGTGATGAGGGCCATAACAACCGCCTGCGTGGGTGAGTGGGGGCGAGCCAGGGAACGAATAGCTAAAACGCGACAAAGGCGTGACAGAGGCTGAGATAAACGGGGCCACAAGTACGGATGGCCGCATACTGGCGGGCCGGCGAGCTGAGGGCTGTCATGCCGGGGCACCGCAAAACCTAGGGCAGCATGGGCCAAGTGGCGCAGCACCTACAGCACCCCAGCGAGGCACGGACCGCCTGAGCGAGCCAGTCCACCCAAACGCACAGGAAAGCCATAAGCGGCTTTCCAAAGGGACGGGCTGCACGGGCCCCTGTTACGTCGGGACGGCGAATCACGGTACGGCAGTAGCACACCCACGTGCCCCCACCTGCAACAGGCGCCCCCGATGAGCATCCTGTCCCGCAGCACCAGCTGCAGCTGCCAGCGCCTGGAGGGGCTTCAGCGCGTACTCGGAGCGGACCAGGGCGGAGGGGTGGCTGCGGTTGGGGCATGTGTATTAGCGCGTGTGGGTTGACTCCTGTGCGTGCGGCACTTGGAGTGTGGGGCCTCAGCGCGTACTCGGGGCGCACTAGCGAGGATGGCTGCCAATGGATGGGCGGAATGAGGCATGTGTGTTGTGGTGTGTGGGTGAATGAGCAGGCGCGAATGAGCAGGCGTGGTTTGGTGTCCGTGCAGGTGAGGAGGAAAGTGCCGTAACGGCTTGCAGGTTAGTGAAGGTCGCAAGATATTGGGTGGATGCGTCTTGGCCCGGTACACCAAGGCCTGTGAGTCACTTTCGCGCCCCAAGACCGCGAGCCCGTCCCGCGCCCCCGCTACCCATCCATCGCGAGCCCTCTCTCCTGCACGCCCTCTCGCCCGCTCGCCCGTCCTCTCGCCCTCCTGTCCATCGCGGCCCGCCCACCTGCAGGTCCACGTCGCTGCCGCCTGTGACTCCTCGATGCCCCCCTACGACTCACCGTCGGCACGCAGCAGTCCAGGTGCACTGCCGCAGCCAGGGACGCCACACAGCTGTTGGGCGCCACCGCGCAGCCGGCAGTACCGTGCGCGGAGCGACGACGCTCGCCGGAGCCACCCATGCCCCCACCGCCCTGGCTGCCGCTGCGCCCGGCGCGGGCCGCCGCCGCCGCCACCGCCGGCGCCTGGTCCTGTCCCTTGCCCTTCGCCCGCAGCACGTCCCTGTCCCTGCCCCCCGCCAGCAGGCTGCAGTCGTCCAGCTCCAGGCTGCCACCCGCAGCCACGGACACCAGCGCAGGCTGCAGCGTGCCGGGCAGCGCCTGCACCTGCCGCCACCAGCCGGACGCATCCGCATCCACCACCTGCATGTGGACGCACACGGGAAGCCACAGCGCATGCTCACAGTGTATCGGCTTGGCTGAGCACGAAAGAGGGAGCGGCACGGCGATGGCCCACGATGGAACGGCACAGCATAGCCTTTATACTGAAAGGAGGTACATGGTAGTTTGGCATTACAACTACATATGCTGCCGTCCCACCCGCCAACCCCCGCCCCCTGCACCGCTGCCCGCCCAATGCCCAGCCCGGCCCACCTCCATCCTCCTCAGCGCCACCCGCTTTCCGCTGACCACCACGCGGCAGCCGCCCGCCAGCTGCGGCGTGCCGTTGACCAGCGCCACATGGACGCGGCAAAGAGACAGATGCAGCGCCTGGGGCTGTGGCTGGGCGGAGGGGGAGTCGCCCACGCTGCGCCCTGCCTTGGCGCTGGCGCCGTCGCCACCCTGGGCAGCAGCAGCTCCACCGGTAGGCATGGCAGGGGCACTACCGCTCCCTGTTGCCGCGCCGACGCTTGCGTCAGCTGCCGCAGGGGCTGCCGGCGGCTGCCCGAAGGCGATGCTGCCGGTGGGGCTGCGGCCTGCCGAAGCGAGGGCGGGGCGGCCGATGCCGCGGGCTGCAGCGGCTGCTGCGCGGTGCTGCCGGGCGCGGGCTGCTGCAGGGCAATGCGCAGCGACACGGGCGACCAGCCGGGCACCTGCAGGCTGCTCACCGCCACCAGGGCCAAAGAGGTGCTGCTGGTGAGAGCCAGGGCATTGGTGGTGGTGGTGGCGGAGGTGGTGGGGTAGCCTCAGTGGGAGAGGCAGCGGGTTCCGAAGCGACGGCGGCGATGGCCTCCCCAGGCTCGGCGGCAGGCTCTGCCAAGGCAGGGTCCTTGCGCTGCTGCGCTTCCGGCGCCGGCTGCACGGCCGTGGTAAGCGGCAGGGGCAGTGGACGTGGTGGCGACAGCAGGATAGCTTGTGTTGGTGCTGGCAGTGCCGGTGACGGTGCTGCCTGCTGGTCCCCCGACCCCCTCGGCCCCCGGCCCCAGCGTGATGATGCCGCCGCCCAGGTCTATGATGGTGGGCCCCGAGCAGCACAGCACCGCAGACTGCAGCTCCCGCAGCGTCCTGCCCTCGAACGACACCATGGCCAGCGGCCGCTGCGCCGTGCGCATCTCCATGGTGCCGGTTCGCCGCCGCGTCATGCCGCGAGGCACCGCCTACCCCGCCGGGGCCGCCTGCGCATCGTGCTGTGCCATCAGCGCTGCTTCCGCCTCCGCCGCTGCCGCCGCGGCAGCCACTGAGATGGCCACCACCGTCTCGTCCACGCCGTCCCACAGGCCCTCGATATTGCCGCCCTCCTCCTCGTCCTCCTCCTGCTCCTGCTCCCTGGCCAGGCCGCCGCCGAGTTGAACCGCGCCTGCTTCCGGCCCCTCCCAGCTGTCACCCGAGCGGACCAACGTCAGCTCGCCCGAGCGGACCAGCGTCTGCTCGCCCATGCTGCCACCCGTGCCCGGTCCTGCTGCCCCGGCTGCCAGCCCCGCCCGCAGGTCACAAAGGCCCCCTGCCCCCTCGTCCACCACCGCCGCCTTCTCGTCTGCGTCCAGCTCCGCAAGGAGGGCCTCCAGGGAGCCCACATCACCCTCAGCAGCTGCGCCAAGCGCCTCGTCCTCAAGCGCGCCCTCGTCCTCTCCTTGGGCGTCCAACCCCTTACCCCACCCTAGCTCCCGCTGCAGCTGCTCCTGCTCCTCAGCTGTCAAGGGCACTGCCGCAGCCGACACCTCCGGCACCACCTCCACCTGTTGCCCCCCAGGCCGCTCCCCCAGCGCCTCACGCGTCAGTGCGTCACCCTCACCCTGCACGCATGGCGCTCGCAAGAGTGAAGATGCTGACGCCGTGACCACTTCCGGTGTGTCCCAAGGCACGCACCCGACCCACCTGCCGCCGCATGCGGTGCAGCCTCTCCTCCAGCGCCTGCAACGATGACAGCAGCTGTCGGGCGGACCCGGGGCCGGCGCCGCGGCTGGGCCTGGGGCCGGGGCCACTGGTGGGCGGGGGCCCCCGTGAGGGCTCGGGAGGCCCAGCAGCGCCTCCCACTGCGCCGCCTGTCGGCAGATCAGACGCGCCATGGGCCGCACGTGCCTCCGCCACTACGTCCAGCGCCTGGGGCACAGCGGCGGGCGCGGAGCGGGGCCGAGGCACTGCACCAACAACGCGTTACGGCGGATGACTAGGGCCACATCCTTTGCATGTTTTTGCTCTTGTGGGTCACACGTGCACCACACCGTACAGCAATACATCACCACAGGCGTGCGCAGAGCTGTCGACCATGTTTTGAGTACCCCACAGCTCTTGCCCTCCCGGTCCTCTCGCCACCCGGCACACCCCACCGCCGTCCGCCTGCTGCAGCTCGGCCAGCTGCTGCCGCCTCACCACGGCCGTGTCGTGCAGGAAGCGCTTGGACGCCTGGGGGCCGTTAAAGGGGTGGGGTGCGGGCGGCGGCAACGACAGGCGGTAACATGGTGCGGCCCAACGACACATACTACACCACGTTACATTCCGCGTAGTGCAATCTCCTTCGGGCTGGCGCCGCAGAGGATCCAGCGTTAATTCCCCAGCCCGCCCCCGCCCTTGGCGTCGCCACTGCCAGCGACGGCGCGGCCTACATGTCTCCAGAGCCCCTCAGCAGGTCGGACACCGGAGACGCCGGAGACGCCCGTCGCCGCAGGGAGGACAGCGTGAAGCAAGGGCAGGGAGGTGGTGCGGCGTGCCGTCAGGCTGCACAGAGCCTTCGCCGAGGGCAGGCAGGCCTGCGCTTCAGCAGTAAAAGGTCGGAGACGCGCACAATCTGTATGTAGACCTGCTTACACCGAGTGAACCGACGCCATTCGTCCACATTTTTCAACCACCCCACGTCGCCACTGCACCTTATACAACGAGTTTACCTACATAATTTGTGAAGCGTTTGCTGCTTGCATGCATGTGATCAGACTCAGACTTGCACTCCGCTGTCTGCACTCCTAGATAGTCTAGATAACACCACATGTCGCACCGCTGACCTGCGTAACACAAGATGAATCAGGAGCAGAAGACGCAGCTTATTGTCGCTTTGGCCAGCACCTTCAACTACGGCCTCACTTGGAAGCTCAAGGCGTCTGAAGCCCTCGATAGGGCCTCGCCGACGCAGCTAGCTGTAATTGCGCATTCTGACTTAGCGGACCAGCGGGATATGCTGGAGGAGCTTATCGCGGACAGTAAGCGGTGGAAGCGAAGCCGTGGCCCTTGACTGGCTTCTCGACGCCCTCGCTCTGACGCCCCCTTTGTATTTGCTGCAGGGATTACGCATACGACTGTGACGCAAAGAGACGAAACCAGTAAGTGCCCGGAGGCAGGGGCACCTTCACCCTTCACGCTGTGTGGTGGTTCCCCGTGCGTGTGTTTGGGCGGACCTTCCCCCTCCACTGGTCACCGGTATGGTCGTGTCTGCATGCATGTACATGCCCAGCTCGCGTAGCATGCCGCGCATGGCGAGACTGGTGCGTAGGGCCCAACAGCCGTTGGGGCATGGGACCCTACCTTTCCTGCTCAAGCTTGGTTGTGCTCCAGCAGATGCAGTTTGTGTGCGCTGCAGGCGTGTCCATGAGCGAGGCGACCACAAATATCTTGCGGCAAGTCATGGCAGCCGGGGGGTTTATCAGCACGGTAGTGTCCGCTAGCAGGGCACCACTCCGCGCACGGCCAGTGCGGGGTACCAAGCCGTTCGATTGGAACCGTGAGCAAGGCGAAGGCTCCTCGGCCAACGCCTCACGTACAGTGGACTATTTCAACAGCATCGTGCCTCCGCCGTGCAATAATCATGGTAGGTGGTCGGCGCAACATTGGCGTTTGGTGTTGGTGTTGATAGGGTGGCAAGTCCGCTCTGCTGAGCAAAGATGGCAAGGTAAGCCTGCGTGGGCAGTGCGTAAAAAAACATCCTTCCTACCCTTCTCTGTGCAGTGTGGATCGACCGCTTCGAGACCGAGAGCCTCCTGAACTGCAAGGTGCCGGGGATGAACGTGGTGGTGCTGAAGGGCACTGCCGATGTGGCCCCATGCACGTCTGCAGCCATCAAGAACGAGTACGAGCAGAGCGGCCGGCGCCTCCGCATTGTGGTGGACGTCAAGCAGCCTGGGAACACAGACGGGTACGTACTGTACGTCGGGGTTTTTTCTCATGCAATCAGTGCTGCCGTCATGCATGTCCACCTTGCTTCATGCGCTTTTGTGCTTGCAGCAACCTGCCTCAGCTGGCTGCCGTGCTGCTGGGGGCCTGCTACTATTCCCCCCGCTTCAAGCCTATTGGCCTTCTAACGGACCTGGTAAGTCCCTTGAGAGGCGTTGGAGAAGTGGGCCGCACAAGCCACTATACGGGGCAAAGTGGCATGGATGGGGATTCTGCACTCCCGTTGAACCTGCCAAAGGTGCAGTTGCCCTAGGCCTACGCGGAGCTTCCAATCGTACGTTCTTGTGCTCCGCGTGAGGATATATAGGAGCATCAGCGTCTAATGCGCGCTGAGAGGACATCAGCATAATCTGCTGAGAAAGCGGCAGAGAAGGGGTCAGTGGAGGGTGGCTTTCAGTCATCCTTGGGAGTGGCTGAGTTGGCGGTTGAGCACCTGGGACCTCACGGCTCTTGACCGACGTATGGCCAAATGCGCTTTGCAGGTTCCCTTCTTCATGGTACATACCGGCATGTATGCACGTGTGTCGTGTGATGTACGTACTGTTGAGACATCGTCACAAATTATGTACACGTACTCCTGCTGCGCCGCTTATCTCAGGTGGACGTCTGGCGGCTAATGTGGTACAAAGAGGGGGCATTCGCAGTGTACACTTGCGAAGACCGCGCGGAGGCCATCGGCTTTCTCAGGGCCTTCCTCAAGAAGGTGGGCTTTGCGAGACTCACCTCCGGCCCGACTGTCGCTGCCGTGTCCATGCTCAGTGTCTGTGTCCGTACAGCAGTCCCAATCGTATGCCTCCAGCCCTCTTTGTCTCGCCTTCCTCGCGTTTACTTGTTATCATCTCACAGTGCTTATGTTCAGTCCTATCCTGTCCTACCACCTGGCCATGCGCCCCTCAGCCAGCAACCGTTGCCCAGCAGTAGGTCGCACGCACCGCCCCACGCACGCCAACCCCTTCCGTGACCTCCGCAACTCCCCCGTGGCCTCAACCGTACTGACAGCCGCTTTCCATCATTCGCTCTCTACTCTGCCCCTAGTTTCAAATAGGTCTGGTTGCCATACGCGGGCGCGGTTCAGATTTGCTGCCTTGCTCTGCTGTGGAATTCTGCAGGCGCTACCGGTTGCCGCATATCCTTCTTTGCCGCTTTGCGGTGACCTGTGGTCCGACTTTGCGTCTTTGCTGCGGCGTTGCTTACATCTGTTCCCATGCTGGCTGGGCGGTTTGCTGTAGGAGCGCCTCACGGCGGACACCACTGCCATCGCTCAGCGGAAGCGACCAGCTGGGCGGGACACAAACGAGGAGGTGGTGGTGGACGCGCTGTTGAAGCGCCAGCGGCTGCCGGCCGAGCTGGGCCCCAGCGACATCGCCAACCTGAGCGACCTCCTGGACTTTGCTGACCACCTCACCGAGCAGGACATATTCCAGCTAACCCACCAGCCCCTCATGCAGCGGCTGCGGGAGCAGGCGAGATTCGTGGCTGCATCCGCATTTGAGGGAGATGGGGGTGAGGCCCGCCGGCGCTGATGGTCTCGTGACGACGGCTGCAGGGCCTGCATGCACCCTCGGCGTTTCCGCTTTCCACGTAGGTGGTTGTGGAGTGGCCGGGCGTGCGGGGACGGGACGGGTGGGCGGGGTTGCTGGCTTGTGGAAGGAGCATAGACCATGCAGCTCTGCTCGCCGTTTGTGCTGTAGCCGCCGACAGGGCCTTGCAGATGCGGACCCTATGACTCACGCCCCCGGGGCATGTGTGTTAATGTCCATTGTACGGCCCTTTCCTAGGGTAGAGGGCGGCGGTGTACGGCTGCGCATGCAAGGGCTGCCTATGGCGCCGGCGGTGGGGCCGTGGCAGCAAGCGGTGTGCAAAGGGCTGCAGCACGTTGGGTGGGGGATGTGGCGAGCTGCAAGGCAGCATCCGGAGCGTGTTTATGGTGATGTAGTACAAGACGGTCCCAGGGCGCTGTGCGAAAGCAGGTGCGACACTTGGTTTGGTTGCTGGCAAGATGGCGGCTGAGGGTTAGGTTGGTGATGCCAGTCATTGTGGTTCAGCGGCTGCTGTTGGTACATGCTCTGATATGTTTGCTCCGCCGTGTGTACATCAAGTGATGCCAGTCTGTGTGCAGGCTGTCCGGTTCGTTCGGCGTTGTGCACAGTTGTGCATGTTATTTGGTAGAAAGGCTACAGTTTGCCTATCAAGGGTTTGGTGCTGGAACGGTTACACTCGCATTGTATTACCGTCGCACAGGTATGCACAGCGTCCCCCGGCTGCCATGGGCGGGGTTACCCTGCCGTGTCGCTTGCCTTGCTCGCTGACGGCTCGTGCAAAGGGTTATTCGGTGTGGTCCCACGGCCGTTTCCCGGCCTTGGCCCCAGCAGCGGCTCGGGCGTGTTGCTGGTGGGGCTGTCTCGTTGCCGTCTCGGGGTTATGGGTGCGGTACGGCAAACGGCATCCCGACCGGACGAGGTCCCATGCAGTTCCATGTGCTACTGGCGTGCTGGGCTAAATGCCGCGAAATCAGCCCGGCATGGGTCAAAGGGTCAAGGGCATATCGCAGAACGTACGTCGGCTGACAGGACTGAAACGGAGAGCATCAAACAGGCATCGAAGTTCCGAAGCACGTGCTGGTCGGACAAGCTGCAAGAAGGCCGCACCTGCGTGCTTTTTATAGGCAACCTGCGTGCTTTTCATAGGCTACAAATGCAACTGCATGGTACGGGTCGGCACGCGCTGGTGACACGGGCGTGCCAACACGGCAGCGCACGCTGCCCAGCCTACCCACCATGCCCTGGGAGCTAGGGGTCAAGGGGTGGGGTACCGTGGTCAGGAGTTCACCAGGAGCAGTTTGGCATGGTGAGCGGGGTTGGCGAACCACCGTGCTAAGCTTCGCGATAGCATGACAGCATGACCATTTTAGCGGTAGGGGCTCGAGCGCAGTCCAGCTGTCACAGGTGGATTCTGGTAGGGCTGCTGAGAGGTGCATCACAACCAGCACGACAGGGTGCCGGGCCACACAGATTGTCATGCGCAGGGGAACTGTAGACGCCCTTCTGGGTGCCTTCTCTCGTGGCCGCCGCGCGGGTTGCACGGGACGGAGCAGGGAAGAGGCGCTGAGGGCAAAGGCGCTGAGGGCCTGAAGGCAGCAGGGGACCTCCCTTGACGCTGCATGGCCAATGAGGGTCTACGGGACGGCGCCCAAATACGTACAGACTATGGAACACCTGTCACTGACTCGCGACCTTGACATCGCTGGAAATTCTCTTGCGGTCTGCGTCGGAACTGTGAAACAGCAAGGGCTACAGTCATGACTTTCGCCTGAGCGCTCCCTTCCTGGACACAACACATCAACATCTACATTGGTACCGAGCATCCTTGTTAGGTGCCAAACCACTTTGCGTCGGCCATGGACCTTCTTTCTGCCGCCGCGGCGGCAGGTATGGAGGTCCCAAGGGACGTAAACATGCATCCAACAAACGAAAGAAGACATGAACGTAAGTGCATAACATTCCGCCGTCAGTCACTTTGGATGCGGGTTGCGCAAAAGGCCATGCTGTGTCGGTGTCGTCGTTGACCGACGACACATACGCACACTGGCCGACGCGCACAACAACTGTTGCAGTCGATACTGTGCATGATGGTGCAAGAGATAGAGCAAGATAGGGTGTCGCTTTTCGCAGCACCCGAGCGCCGCCGTCCCAACCCCCGAGGGCCCTGTCCCTCCCCCCGCCCCCGAAACAGCACCCCTTACGGACACCCGCGCTCGTGAGCTAGCTACCCAAGCACATCGCCCGCACTTTCCTCGAACTTACAGCACATTACACGCAGTGCTCCACTCGGAGCAGGGCGTGGCATGCTCCAATTACCCCACAAAACCCCAGCCGGCCCCCGGCCCGCCACACCCTACCTCGGCACCCCCCAACCCCCCCGCCCTAACTCCCGTCCCCCACACCGCGTACGGTACGTCGCCTGCAGCCCACCCGGATGACTACGTGTCGTACGACGATCCCGCGCTGTACGAGCTGCCCAGCGTGGACGACCTGGAGGTGGCGGCGGCGGCAGCGGCGGCGGCGCTGGAGGTGCTGGCGCCGGCGCCGGCGGGCCGCGCCGTCGCCACGGACTCCGATGACGATGAGTCAGACGATGAGTCTGACGAGGACTCGGACGACAGTGACAGCGACGATGACTCGGATGAAGATTCCGATGACAGTGACGAGGAAAGCAGTGAGGAGGAGGACGAGGAGGCGGCTGGGAGCAGGGGCCAGGGGATGGAGGTTGACGGGCGGCCAGGAAGCAGCAGAAGGAAGGGCGGCAAGCCGGCGGCAGCGGCGGCGCAGCAGCGTGTGTGTGTGCGCCTGGCAGTGGACGAGGCGGGTGGCGGCGTGGCGGTGCGGCTGCTGCCGCCCCCTCCCCCGGAGGCGGTGGCGGGGCTGATGGGCCAGGCGCGTGTGACGGGCCCAGGGGACAGCAGCGACGACGAGGAGGAGGGGGCTGGGGGGCGGCAGGGGGGCAGCTCATCGTCGTCTTCGTCCAGCAGCAGTGATGAGGACGACGGGGACGGCCAGGGGGAGCCGGGGGCGGGGCTGCGGAAGCCCATGGTTGACCCGGAGGAGCTAGAGGTAGGGGTGGGTGGGTGGCTTGGGTGGGTGAGGCGTGGGAGGAGGGAAGAAGGGTGTTAGTGGGGGCTTGGTAGATGGAGGTCGGGAGCTTGGTGGGAGACTGTGGGTGGGGGTTGATGGGGGGAGGGTGGGGGTGGGGGTTCCTTGGTAGGCACAGGGTAGGGGTGGGTGGGTGTGGGGATTGGTGGAGGGAGGCGGGGTGTGGGGCTTGGTGGGGACGGGTACAAACTGGGCAGTTGCGTTGTGAAGGGGAGGAGGGGAGGGGAGGGATGTTGCGTTGGCGGCTTCTGGCAGGCCTGACGCTGGAGGGGGCAGTGCAGTGGATGGATGCTACGGTGGGGTTTGGGGTGTGAAGGGCAAGGGGCGGGGGGCAGCGGGTCCGGTTGGGGCAATGCAGGCCCATGGTGGGCCCGGGACGTTGGCGGTGGGGGTGGGCGGTGGGGATGGTGGCGAGTCAGGGTCGGCACAGGAGGAAACCTACACTTGAGGTTCTCCGGAGTGTGTCCGGTGGCCTTGAACATGGCTTGGAAGGAGGGAAGTGGTGTGGCCGGCGCTTTGGAGAGGTACCTGTGGGCAACAGTGTTGGGGAGTGCGGGGAGGGGTAAGGGACGAGGAGCGCGGGGCCGGCAGGAGCACAGGTGAGGCGGGCTCCGGAGGAGGGGAAGGAGGCAACCGCCGAGTGGGAAAGTGACAGATAGAAACAGTTGGCCTGCGTAGAGCGAGGATAGCGTGGCCGGCGATTCTTGGTGCTCCTTCCTCTCTCGAATCGCTAAGCAGCTTGTGCCCTTCCTCCCCGCAGGTGTTGGACCACGAGGGTCTGCGTGCGCTGGTGGAGAGGGCGTACGCCGCCGTGGACGAGGAGGACGAGGAGGAGGGCGGAGGGGGAGGAGGAGGGGGCCGGCACAACGCGCTGCACGACCTGGTGGGTGGCCGGGCGCGCCGGGGGCAGGTCCGCAGATGGAATTGCGTAGGTTCTGTCAGTGAAAGCGATATGATTACCTGCTGGGGCACAACGCCGTGCACGACCTGGTGGGTGGCCGGGGTGAAGGAGGTGGGGGCGTTGCGAATGATGTGTCCTTGGCTCGGTTGGGGCACAACCAGCTGCACGTCCTGGTGGGGTGCCTGGGTGGGGCGAAAGCCCAGCGGATTGGGGCTCTGAACCAGGGACTGCATTGGAACAGGGAGCGGCTCCTTGAATGAGGTAAATCCGGGAGGGCGGGACGCGTACAACATCACGGCGTGGCAGTGAGGCTGCGCCCTTCCCCGCGCGGGCAACCCACATGGCGCCCTACGCACCCGGCGCCGCGTGACTACTCCTTGCCATCCTTTCCCCCTACTACAGACTCCGTCTGTCTTCCTACCGCCCAACCCCCTTCCCCCTCCCCTCCGCAGGGCCTGCCCGAGTCCGCGCCCCCGCTGCCCGAGGGCCTGACCCATGGGTCGCTGGGCGAGGGTGTGGAGCTGCGGCCGGCCGGCACGCTGCTGAGCGTGCTGGAGGGCATGGTGGTGATGCAGGGGCTGGCCAACAGCCCACCGCTGGCGGACGGGTAGGGTGGTTGGGGTGACGTTGCGGTGGTTAGGGGGTTGGCTGGGGGAAGGTTGTGCTGGGTTCCGTCTGCAGGTCAGGGTGGGTTGCAGGGTGCGGTTTCCATCCATGCGGCCGTGTGGTACTGGGAGGAGGTTACCTGGAGGGCCGTCATGGGTGCACGGGCGGGTCTTGCGGGACGGGGTTTGGAGTGGGGTACTGGATAAGGCAACGGGTTTTAGGGAGGCTGCAAGGCAGGAGTCGCCTCGCGAGCTGCCCGGCGGCGGGGCCCTATCGCCGGCACCCCTTGCTCCAATCGTACCGCTTGTGACGACGTTACTGCTCTGCCGTTCACCCCTCTCCCTCCCTTCCTCCCTCCCCCCCTTCCTCCCCTTAGCTTTTCAGTACTATTTACTTTAGTAACTTCTTTCCCCTTCCTCAGGAGCCTGGTGGTGGCTGAGGACCGCACCCCCCTGGGTGTGGTGGAGGAGGTGTTCGGGCCCGTCACGCAGCCGCTGTACGCGTTCAGGTGGGGTTGGGGTGTGGGCAAACGCGGCAAGGGGTCCCGTTGCATTGGCGGGGTGTTCGCGTGCGACGCCAACATCCGAAAGCCGGGCGCAGCTACGATGTCTGAGGGCTGATTGCGTACTGCGACTGCTTTGATACCAGACAGCAACACCTGGTTACTCATTCCTCCGTGCTCATACTCTTTCCCCTCCCCCGCCAGGCACGTGTGCCCCGCCGCGTCGCTGCCCGCCTGCGCCAAACCCGGCGCCGCGCTGTTCACTGTGCCCAACTTCTCACGACACATCACCGCTGACGAGATCGTGAGTGACGCCACCGCGGCCGGCCATGGTTCTCTTTTGAATACGCTTGCAACAAGCGCGGCCTCTCCTGCTAGTGCGGCTCATACTTAACACCGGTGCACGCCTTGGCGGCCCTGGCGGCAGCGCCTGGCAGACTCCTCCAACTGTCCGCTGCTGTTGTCGCTTCATGCTGTTTGCCCTTCTGGTTAAGCCTCCTTGACTTTTTCGTTATGTGTCAAAGCCTTCCCCTCTTTCTGCCGGTTTTTGTGCAGTTCAAGCCCGGCGGCCGCGCGGGCGCCAGCCTGGGGCCCCCCAGTTCCACCGCCGCCGACCCCGACGTGGCTGGGTCTGACGACGAGCTGTACTTTAGTGACGACGAGGCGGAGCAGCACTACCTCAGACAGGTGAGGACACCGATGCAGCAACAGGATGAAAACGTAATTGCGTAGTTACGTACGTAACGGAAGTCGTGGGCAAGGATAAAATAGTGTGACGGTGAGGCGGAGCAGCACACTGCGGCACGTAAACTGGGGGCGCGGTTTGCGGGGCCAGAGCCGTGAGGATTTGTACATAGTCGTATTGGGCGGTCGGATAGCACATAACAGGATGCGTTTTTTTAATGATGACGAGGTCCGTTGCCGGTGGAGTAGCATTGTCAATACCCGCAGCTGGGGTCTGCAAGTCGGAGGGAAGGTGGCGAGGGTGGGTCATTGGCGGCTCAATGCCAAGGATCAGGGAGTTGCGTGCATGGAAGAGGACAGCTTTCGCGCACACCCGGCCATGCACAAGCACTTGTCCAGCCGTACCCCAACACGTACCCCCACCCCTGCCCCGCTAGCCGCTGCAGCAAGTGGCCAGTTTCTATATATATATATATTATATATATTATCACTTATAATATTTTTACTCTCTTAAATACATTCATCCCTGCCCCGCCCGCCGCTGCAGCAAGTGGCTAAGCGCAAGGGGGCGCCAGAGGGGGAGCAGGGGGCCGCGGGCGGCGCGGGCGCCGGACCCGGGCGGCCCAACAGGCGGACACGCGGGGGGAGAGGTGAGACACGTGTGTGCTGTAACAAGGGGGTCCGGGAGCGTTTGATTATCAGCCCCGGGACTTGTGTATGCAACGTGCGCTTTCCAGCCATTGGAGAACCTCCACAAGAGCTGCTGCTGCTCCTCATACGCGCCCTTGTGCTGCGTGCTATGCGTCACTGCCGTACGCCGTACAACCGGGCCCATTACCCACAGTTGTACGGTGTGCCCCACGCTCGTCACACAAACCACAACACAACACATACCAACTGTAAGAGCTCACCCTATACCTCCATCACCCCGCCCTCCACACTCTGCCGTACAGCCGGCCCCAGCACGCAGTTCCAGGTGCACGCCACGGCGGGCGCCATGAGCGCCATGCTGGGCATTGGCGGGCGGGAGGGCGGGCGCGGCGGCGGCAGGGAGGGCGGCGGGCGTGGAGGCGGGCGCGGCGGCGGCCGGGGGCGCGGGCGCGGCGGAGAGGGGTCGTGGGGCGGGCCGCAGCAGCAACAGCACCAGCAGCAGCAGCAGCAACAACACCAGCAGCAGCACCAGCAGGTGGGAGGGATTACACTGGCCATGGTAGGCTGTGGGTGCACTGCTTTACTGTACTGGGCGGCTGGAGAAGCCGGCACATGCCTGGCGCTGCTGCATACTGCTGCAGTTGCATGGCATATGGTAGGCAAGGGCATCCTTGCGTCCACATCCACAGTGCACATCCCGCCTTGCCCGCATACTGACATCCCTTCCCTTCTCCCCCCACCCCACCCCAGCACCACCACGCACGAAGCGCGTTCCAGAGCCCCACCGGTCCCGCCACCAGCGGCGCCCCCGGGAGCTGGATGCGCCCCCAGTACAGCGTGCCCAGGGCCCCAACCCTAGGCGCCGGCCCCGCTCCTCCAGGCCCCCAGCCGCACCAACCGCCTCCGCACGACCCGTACCACCCCGGCAGCGCCAACGGCAGTCAACCGCCGTACGGAGGACCCCCGCAGCCGCAGCAGTACGGGCCGCCCGTCCCGCCGGGCCCCGGGCACTACGGACCACCGCCAACGCAGCCGCACTACGGGCAAGCGTACGGGCAGCAGGGGCCGCCGCCGCCGTCCTATCACCACGGACCGCCGCCGCCGGCGTACGGTTACGGAGCGCCACAGTACGGAGCCCCGCCGCCAGCAGGTGGCACGGGGTACGGAGCGCCGCCGCCGGGGCAAGGGGGCCCGCCGCCGCAGTACCATGGCGGGCCGCCGCCGCCGCATGCCAACGGGGCGCCCCACCGGCCGCCACCGCCGCCAGGGCAGCAGTGGTGGTAGACGGCTACATGTAGGCCCTGTCGTTGCCCCGGGGGACTGGGAGCCTCTGGGATGTGACACGGGGTATCGGGACGGCTTGCTCCGATCCCGGTTGCGCCCCTACGGGGAATTCAAGTTGTGCAGTGTCCTTGCAGATTAGTGCCAGGCGCTAAGTAGAAGGGCTGGCGTGGCGGTTGCTTGGACCCTGGTGCGAGGGCACCGGCGGGTACCGTGTTGTACAAGTAAGCAGTAGGTTTGTGGCGTGACGGTTTGGAGACTGGAATTGATGCGCTTCTGGGCAACTCTGGTTGCCGGAGTAACTGGCGCAACGGGTGGTGACCTCACATTGAGGCATCCCCAGTCGCGACACGTGTGCATGTGTGGTGTGGCTGACTCAATGGACCGTCTTGTCATAGGCGCTCAGGCTTGCATGGTCTGGGTTAGTCGTGCTCTATTGTGTGCCCAGTTACCATACGGTGGGCCTGTGCGGATTTGGTCTCTGCCACCCCAACACTGATTACGGTGGCTTGGCCGCTTTTATGCACGTTTGAACGTTGGTATGTGATATGGTGACGGTGAACGGTGAAATGTGTTACAGGCACAGGACATACGCAGGCCAAGGTGGGGGGAGGGGGGGGGCGGTTGAATTCATTGAACCCCCTGTGAGCGCAAGAGGGCCCGTACTGTGTCCTTTCAGGGCGCTGGCATGGTACAGGCTTTGCCGGGGCCTTCACACGTCCAAGTAATGCCGTTCGTTGCCAACGCCTCAAGGGCCGATCCTTCTTGCACGGTGTAAGGAGTTATACGAGACGCGTGCTTACCTTCCCCTTGCGGTTCTCCAGCTGCTTGAATCTTCCTTAGCCGCACTATGCGCTCCCGCAGCAGCTCCTCCAGCTGTAGCAACAGCAGCGCAGGTGTCGCGTATGCAGTTGCGCATGTGTGTGACCGTGCTTCGTGCAGGTAGCCTGAGCTCTATGGGATACTTGGCATGGGACCAGAAGGTCTCGCGTTGCCACACAACCCTGCTAAACACAAAGCCGTGACGTGGTAGAGCGGAACTTGTGGCATATTGTATGCTACATGCCACTTGCCGTATGTTGCGCGCCTCATGCAATATGCCACGTGTCAGACGCATCGGTGGCGGCGGGCGCCCACCTCTCCCTGCCCGAGGTGTTGATGACGCGGTGCAGCGTGGAGCGGTACAGCCCGTTGGTCCACCTGATTTGGAAGGAGAGCGACAGGGTGGGGAGATGCAAGCACAAGTCGTCGACCGTATCGTAACCTTACACAAACACGTGGTCGGGACCTGTAAGGATTGCATGACAACACCACCTGGACTGTCACCAAAGTTCGCCAACTGTGCCAAATTTTATGATGGTGCTGGTTCAGCAGTAGGCTAGACGCGGTAAGAAGGCGATACTTCAAAACCATGAAAATCGGTTTCACCAGGGAGGGAAAGAGGGGGTTGGGGCAGAGAAAACAAAGGGATTCCTCATTCCTCGCAGACACGTATCCACATGCCTCCCGTATGGCCTTCCGTCCTCTCCCCATCCACTTCTGCAGCATGTCCCCAGACAGTACCGTAATGGCTCTCCCGCCACCAGGTCGCTGGCGGCACACTTGCAACGGCACGCGGCACACATGCCGCCGCCATTGGCGTCGCCGCTGCTAGCGGCGGCAGCGGCCTGCAGGTCACAGGGGCCCCTCAGCAGGTCGGCGGTGGTGTCGGCGCCGCCAAAGCCCACGGCCGCCAAGGAGACACCTTGAAGGGCAGGGATGTGGTGTGGCTGGCCGCGAAAGGAAGTAGTGTGGCCGTCCATGAGGCTGCACAGCTGCACAGAGCCTCGCCAAGGGCGGGCAGACCCTGGCCATACCGGTAAGCAGCAGGAGGGCAGATACACGCATGCAACCAGAGCGGCAACAAGACCTGACTATACAAACTGAACGACGTCATTGACGGCGCGCAAGAGGCCGTGCTGCATAAGCACACAACCTGTCGCCCACGGCACGTGAGAGGTTGCTGGGGCACGCCACACAGCCATACGTACCATGTACGCGTCCATCACCCGCAGCGCCTCCTGCCACACGCAAGCAACGTCAATGTGCAAGGGAGGGTGCATCCAGGTGCATCGTTCAAGTGGCAGAGGGTAGTGGGAGCGGCGCATCACCACGCAAGCCCCGGGGTGTTCCCATTATGTACGACCGGCAATTTTCGGAGCAGCTGCCGGACTCAGTGGCTCAATGTAGCGATTGCACCCGCAATGCAGCGATTGCTCGAAGGACATGTAACCCACTGGTATTTGGACCTATACATTCCTGGGCTTGACGGCTTTCAGCATCATCAGGTTCTCAGACTCGGGGCTTAGTACTCCTCTACAACAAAGCTCCCTCTAGGACACAGCTGCCACACCAGATAACATCATATGTCGCACCTATTACCTGCGCGAAGAAGGATGGATCAAGACGAAGAAGACAGGAAGCGGAGCAGACAGCTGATTTCCAAGTTGGCCAGCACCTTCAACTTCGACCACAAGTGGAAGCTTGCGGCGATTATTGCCCTCGATAGTGCCTCGCAAACGGAGCTAGATGTAATTGAAGATGCTGAGGATGCTGAGAAGCAGCGGAACATGGTGAACGAGCTTATCGCCGACAGTAAGTAGGACGAAGCAAAACAGTGGCCAACCACATCTGCATTTGCGTTTCGATGTCCTCTCTCTGACACATTTTTGCACTTGCTGCAGGAGCAACTGTGGAACAGGGAGATGAAACCAGTAAGTGTGGCCCGCAAAGGCAGGGACTTGCAAAGCGGCGAAGGTGAAGTTATGGCCCCCTCGCCCTCGGGGTGGTGCTCGTGTGCTTGGGGAGGACCTGCCCCCTTCCTTGTCACCGGCATTGCCGTGTCTGCATGTGCCAAGCTCAAGTAGCATAGCGAGACTGGTGCGTAGGGCCAAACGAGTTACGAGGCGTGGGACCCGTGGGGCTTTCCTGCTCAAGCGTGTTGTTGCTCCAGCAGATGCGGCACGTGTGCGCTGCAGGCTGCTCCGTCAGCCAGGTCACCTCGAACATCTTGAGGGAAATTGCGGCAGCGGCGGGCTTTACCGGCGTTGTGTTGTCTTCTAAGCTGGCGCCACTCCGCGCACAGCGAGCGCGGGGTGTCAAGGCGTTTGACTGGGACCGTGTGGGAGACGGCTCATCGGCGAGCAAGGTCAAGTACTTCAACAGCATCGTGCCTCCACCAGGCGATCACGGTAGGCGGTCCGCACAACTGTGCCGTTGGGTGTGATAGGTGGCAAGGGGTGAATGTAGCATGGTCAACCTGCGCGCGTACGCAGTGCCTGCTGAACATCCTTCCTCACCTCGTCCGTGCAGTGTGGATCGACCGCTTCAAGGCTAAGAGCTTTCTGAAGTGCAAGGTGCCGGGGACGAACAGGGTGTTGACGGGCACTGCTCAAGTGGCCCTGTGCACCGCTGCGGCCGTCGAGAACGAGTCTGAGCAGAGCGGCATCCGGATCGTGGTGGAGGTTAAGAAGCCGGGAGACACAGGCGGCGGGTGCGTGCTGCAAGTCGAGATCTCATTCGTGCGATTAGTGCAGCTGTTACGCTCACCTTCATGCGGTTTTGCTCACAGGAAGCTGCCTCAGCTGGCTGCGGAGCTGCTGGGGGCCAACTACTCCTCCACCCACTTCAAGCCTTTTGGCATTTTGACGGACCTGGTAAGTACCTGAAGAGGCGTTGGGGAAGTAAGCCGCACAAGCCAGATATGAGGCAACGTGGTGTGGATGGAACGTCAGCACCTCCGGCAGTTCCAACTGAGGTGCTGCCGTTGCTCTAGGCCTATGCGGGGCTTCCAATCACTTGCATCGTGTGAGGGTCTGCAGTGGCGTCAGAGTCTAGTGCGTGCGTTAAAGACATCAATACCATTTGCTGAGAAAGTTGCAGAGGTGTTACTTGCCAGAATTTGAGAGGTATACGTGTTGGTGCTGAAGCATCTGGGACACCTCTGCTCTAAACGCCACATGGCCAGGTGCGCGTTGCAGCTACACTTTTGCATGGTACATACCGTGATGCATGCCCGTGTGTCGTGTGAGGCACTTTCGAGCCATCCTCTCAGATGAAGGACACTTACCCCTGCTGCGCCGCTCATATAAGGTGGACATCTGGCGGCTGATGTGGCTCGCCAATGGGGCATTCGTGGCGTACCCGTGCCGCGACCGTGCGGAGGCCGTCGGCATCCTCAGGGCCTTCCTGGAGAAGGTGGGCTTTGCGGGACACACTTTCAGTCTGACTATCCGTGCCCATACAGCAGTCCCAGTTGTACACCTCCAGCCGTCTGTGTCTCGCCCTCCCCGCCTTGTTGTCACATTACAATCCTTACGATCGGTCCTTGCCTTTCCGACCATCTAGGCGCCGTCCCTCAACCAGCAAACGTTGCCCAGCCGTCGGTTGCATATGCCAGCCCCTTTCGTGACCTCCGCAACTCCTCCTTGGCATCGTTCCACCATTCGCTCCTTGTTGTCATGGTGGTCACTGGTGGCCGTGTCTTGCTCTTTGCCCCTTTGCGGTTACCTTGTGTCCGACTCTGTCTTTGGTTCGACGTAGCATACATCTGTCCTTACGCTGGCTGGGCGCCTGCCGCAGGAGCGCCTCACGCCGGACGGCATGGCCATCGCTCAGCAGGAGCAGGAGAGGCGAGCTACGCGGCACACTAAGGAGGAGGCGGACGCGCTGCTGAAGCGCCAGGGGCTGCCGGCCGGGCTGGGCTCCAGCGACGTCGCCAACCTGGACGACCTCCTGGACTTCGCTGACCACCTCACTGAGGAGGACATGTTCCAGCTGACCCACCAACCCCGCAAGCGGCGGCTGCTCGAGCAGGCGGAGTTTGTGGCAGCATCCGCAGATGAGAATGGGGCCACTTCCCCACCGGCGCCGTTGTCCCCTTGACGGCAGCCGCAGGGCCTGCATGTGCCCTCGGCGTCTGCGGTGATCCAGGATGGTGGGTGTGGAGGGGACGGGTGTGCGGGAGCGGGAGCGGGGGCGTGGGGAGGTGGGCGGGGCTGCTGATGACTGGCAGCAGCAGCACGAGCTGTGCGCAGTGCTGCTCGCAATCAGTCCTGTCTGCACAGTCAGCCGCTGGCAGGGCCACTTACAGATGCGGACCCTATGACTCAAACCTCCGGGGCACATTTGTTATTGCCTACGGTGCGGCCCATGTGTAGAGTAGAGGGCGGCGGTGTTGTTGCAGAGCCTCCACAAAAGCTGCTGCTGCTGCTTCCCCTCCTACCCGCCCGTGTGCTGCTGTGCTGCGTGCTGTGCATCACTGCCGTACGACGTACAGCCGGCCCCATTACCCACAGTTGTACCTTGTATCCCACGCTCCTCGGCACTACCGTAGTTAACTCACAACACAACACATACGACCTGTGCGATCTCACCTTTGATACCTCCCTCACCCCGCCCTCCGTATTCTGCCGTACAGCCGGCCCCAGCACGCAGTTCCAGGTGCACGCCACGGCGGGCGCCATGAGCGCCATGCTGGGCCTTGGCGGGCGGGAGGGTGGGCGGGGAGGCGGCAGGGGAGGGCAGCGGGCGGGGAGGCGGGCGCGTGGGCGGCCGGGGGCGTGGGTGCGGCGGAGAGGGGTCGTGGGGCGATACCCACCCCGCCTTGCCCGACCTACCGACCTCCACCCGCCCTCACCCCACCCCCCACCCCAGCACCACCACGCACGAAGCGCGTTGCAGAGCCCCACCGGCTGTGCCACCAGCGGCGCCCCCGGCAGCTGGATGCGGCCCCAGTACAGCGTGCCCAGGGCCCCGTCCCTAGGCGCCGGCCCCGCTCCTCCAGGCCCCCAGCCGCACCACCCGCCCCCGCACGACCCGTACCACCCCGGCAGCGCCAACGGCGGTCAACCGCCGTACGGAGGAACCCCGCAGCCCCAGCAATACGGGCCGCGGGTTCCGCCGGGCCCCGGGCACTACGGACCGCCTCCGACGCAGCCGCACTACCGGCAAGCGTACAGGCAGCAGGGGCCGCCGCCGCCGTCCTATCACGGCGGACCGCCGCCGCCGTCGTACGGTTACGGAGCGCCACAGTACGGAGCCCCGCCGCCAGCAGGTGGTACGGGGTACGGAGCGCCGCCGCCAGGGCAACGGGGCCCGCCGCCGCCGTACCATGGCGGGCCGCCGCCGCCGCATGCCAACGGGGCGCCCCACCGGCCGCCACCGCCGCCGGGGCAGCAGTGGTGGTGAAGGGCAACTGCCCACGTTGACCCTTTCGTCACACCCGGGACTGGAGGCCTCTGGGATGTGGCACGGGGTCTCTTGCTTCGGTGCCTCTTGTAGACCTGCACAAGGAGCGGGGTGTCGCGTTTGCGCCGGGGACGCTGGCGGCGGCGGCTGGGGGCGGGTGCGTGCCTGCTAGTGGGGGCGGGGTGCAGGGCGGGGGATCCGGCAGGGGCTGATTGGGAACGGGCGGTTTGCGAACCCTACGTGGCGGCGGCAGGAGGGGAGTTTCACCAAGGCATAGCAGACGTGGCCACGTTGTCGTGCCTCCGCCGCCTGGGGGTGCCGTGGCATCCGAGCATGCTGCGGTGGGCGGCGCAGCGCCGCTTGTCCTTGCGCACGCTGCGTTGGATGGTGGAGCAGGGGGCACTGTGGGACCACATCACGCTTTACCACGAGGTAGGGAACCACTGGCACAGGTTGCACAACAATGAGGATGTGGTGTGGTTTGCGGAGCGGCTGGGCATGCGTGCTGTTGTTGCGGGCAGCGGTGCTGTGGGGCAGTGAGGGTCGGCTGGGGGCGCACACTATTAGGCAGGATGCCAGTATATTGGTCCAGGACCCAGACTGCGGGTTTCAGTAACGTGGTCCGCATGTTTATAAGGCACGGCGGTGGAAGCAAACAGAATGACAGAGGTTTGGGTCCACGGCAGGTTGGGGGCATCCTACCGTGTGCAACTAGTAGGGTTGGTGTCAAACAACTGTACTGGCTGGTTGGAGTCCATCTGACATTGCTCACTCGTGTAGCACGTGTTGTTGGGACCTCTGTTTGCACTACTACGGTACAGCGGACTTGTGCCTCGACATGCCGCAATGTATGTGTCACATTAGGGCTGCTTGTGTTGCTTGTGAGCCGTAAGAAGGTCGTGGTACCCGCTTGGCCGACCGTACGACGCTCCCTTTGGGCTTTGACCCGCAGCAGGGCCCCCCTACTGTCTGTAGCGCATGTCCTTTTGCTCAGGACATGTGGCTTTTGGTATACCGACTGAGTGACCTGCAACGGTCAACACGGTCTATGCAGTTACGCGATGCGCGTGCAAGGGCGCCCAGAAATGAACGGTGTGAAGTACTGAGCTGGTTGAATTTGACTTACAGCAGTTGAACGCTTGTAGTGCGGCATCCGTCCTCAACAGGCTGGCCATTCTGCCCCAAGCGGTTGAACTTAGTGGTTTCGTACCCGTTTGACCGAAGATTTAGGGAAGGGCCAAGCAAGCGTCCCTGCACGGCCTCCACAAGCATGCGGGCGTATTAGTATAGTACGGAGTCACCGGAGGCCCTGCATAGTGTGCGCCTTCTTACAGTTTGTGTACGCCAGAATCACGCGCGACCTTGTAGGCGTCCTGCTGTTCCCATCTACATCAGCCGTAAAGCGGAGATCTCCCCTGGCCCCGATCGCCACCACCCATAGCAAGAAGCGGGCAGCGCTAGCAACCACGCTGTCGTGGAGTGCCCCAAAGGAGCATGCAGCAGTTCTCCGCCCCCTAGGGCTTCAGCTCCAACAGGGCAATACAACGGTACCCGCCAAGCTAACTTGGGCACACCCCGCGCATTCCTCCAAAGGCTCACGAGCACATATGCTCCAGCCCCCTAGGGCTCCAGGTCCCACACGGCAGCAGCGCACTGCTGGCCACCCACCAGGGCCGTGCACAGGCCCCTTCCTTAAGGCACCACGCTTTCCACTTTCAAGACAAGCCACATGGCCGCCAAACCCCTGGAGCTGCAGCACCAACAGTACCTTGCCGGCTCGGCGCCGTTCACCGGCACCTCGGCAGGTTGAGGTCTTACGCGGACCCTGTCGACACCAGCACCACTCGCAGAGGCACGCTGCCTAGACATCCTACGTACGCCGTCATTACCCCCGGCCGCTATGCCCACCTGCTCTCCATGCGCTGGTCCAGTGGTCCTAAACATACCGCCCACCAAGGCTTAAGATGTACATGCCCATCCAAGGCACAACGGTAGCAACTTCACAGGATTGCGGTCTAACCCCTAGGGCTCCAGCTCCAATAGCGCCTTGCTGGCCGCGAAGCCCAGCTGCCCGAACGCCAGCGGCGCGTTCGCCCGCAGATCCGACACGTGCTCGTCCAGCGACCTGTACGGCAGCCGTACGACCAACTGCAGCGCCGCACAACCCCCGCCCCTCCCGCCCTCCGCCTGCCCCGCCGCCACCACCTCCGCCACCGCCCCCTCGGACCCCACCGTAAACAGCAGCGGCACCTGCAGCTCTCCCTGTGACCCCGCCCCTGCCGAGGACCCTCCTGCCCCCATCCCCGGACCCCGGATGAACACGTTCCGCCCCGCCGCCTCCACGCTGAACCCCGCACTCCCTTCAAGCTGCGTCCCGGGTGGCAGGCTGACCGTGACCCGCACCCACTCCACCGGCCGCCCCTCGTAGTCCACTGTGTACGAGTACCCACTGGGGGTAGTGGACACGCCCTGGCTGGCCAGCCACCCGCCCCCTGCTAGGGTGCTGCTGCTGCTGCTGCTACCGCTAGTGCCTGCCGCTGTCCCTGACGGCCCTGTCCCGCCAGTGCCAGCGACAGCGCCTCTCCCCGCGCCAGCGGGCGCCGCTGACGACGAGCCGCCGGGCTTTTGGCCGTGCGCCTGGGGTTGGTTGGCGGTTGACGGTTGTGGTGGTTGCGATGGCGGCGGCGGCGGCGGCTTGGTTGTCCGCAGCGCGAAGGAGGGCTCTTCGTCGACGTCCTTGAGCTCCGTGACCAGCGGCTTGCGCCTGGGGGGCCGGGGGCCAGGGCAGGGTGGGGTGTAATTGCCAGTTACCGTGCATGGACGATGTGCATGGACGACAGCCGAGGCACACGCCACCACACTGCTTTGGGGCCCAGGGCAAGCGCTGGATGCGAAGCGCCATATCCTGTTATTGTAAAGGCACGACAGCGGAGGCCCCGGCGGCCGCCGCGCAACGCTGTATCCCAGGACGTGAGCTACCACGGAGTTACCAGCACGTCAAGACGCGCACGCCAAATAAGGTGCGCACGTGCAGACCGCGGAGCGCGGACCCTCCCTCTCACTTGTCGTCCGCGCGAATGCGCTGCGGCTCCACCACCTCGCCCTTGTACCGCATCTTGGGCAGCTTGTACCGCGCGTCCAGCTCCGCGCCCAGCTTGCCGCCCACCCAGCTGGTGGCGATCTCGATCAGCAGCGCCTGCGCACAGGCCAAAAAGGGGGGGCCGCCCAGGCGGCTCGTCACAAGGAGTACGACAAGGTCGGCATGGCCCGGCCGTGCGACGGGCACGACATTATTCACACACCAACGCGTTGGGACCAATGCAACCGCGCACACGTCGCCAGGACAACAGTTCCGCCAACATTGTCGTACTTTTAGCTTCCTTGCCGCCCCCGCCGCCCGCACCGCGCCTTCTTTTAGCACCGCCCCAGGACCCCAAGCCATTATGCTTCTGTACCGCTCGTGCTACGCACAAGCGTTTCCACACCCGGAAGCGGCGGGGGCTCCTTCGCCGCCCCCGCCGCCATCTATACACACCCATGCTACCACGGAACCGTTGTTTATATGCGTCGCAACAGCCACCGCAACCGTGTCCGTACCTTGAGCTTCCGCGCTGCCCCTGCCGCCCGCACGACGTCGTCGTTGAACACCACGTCCACCACGGACGCCACGTGACCATTACACACAAACATCTACGTACCTTGAGCTTCCGTGCAGCCCCCGCCGCCCGCACCACGTCGTCGTTGAACACCACGTCCACGGCGGTGCACGGCTGGCCCTTGCGGTCGGCGTCGGGGCGCGGAGGGCCGCACGCCAGCGGGAAGCGCAGCGCCTCAACCTCGCGGGAGCTCAGGGAGTCGCCGCCAGAGGCCTGCAGGGTAGGGGCCGGGGGAAGGGGCTGGGGAAAGAGGACAGACGCAGTTTCCAGGTCCTGCGGCGGGGGCGGGAGCGGGAGCGGGAGCAGGAGGCGCGCCGGTTGTGCATGTGTGCCGCTGTACGTCATGTGAGTGCGTTGCACGGTAGGCACCCGGTGCCTCGCCGCCAGGGGCCCATGGTTCACAGGGCAGCTGCAGCAGCGGGGTTGCCTAGGTCCGTTCCCACGACCGTGTTCACACTCCCCAACCCCAACAACGTCCAACGCCCCTTCCTGTCACGCGGCCCGCGCCGGCACATGAGGAGCACGACGTTTTGCGCACCGCTGATCTCCTTGCGCACATTCCTTCATATCGCGATCCCATGAGTCCCCACCCCCGCCCACACCTTCATACATGGTGCCTTGGCTTGGCAATATTCTCGTTCCCACCTCCCACGTGTTTCCCTCTCTTTGCGCTTCCCTTTCCCCCGTCCCTCTCCACCACTACTTCCTGAACCCCTCCCACCTGCAACTGCTTTAAACTCCCCCTCCCCTCCCCTCACCTGCACCTTTGCAGTTACCCCCCCACCTGCATCTTGTCCAACGCCGCCGCCACCTCGTCAGGCATCACGCCGCCCTGCCAACTCCCGGGGGCCGCAACGCGGGGGCTGGAGCACACGTTGATGAACACCTGCGGCATGCAGGGTACCGGTAGGGGCCGCGCTTAGTAAGCAGACCCGCGGCTGCCAGCATAGCGAGCGGCAGATGCGCAGCTGAGTTTGTAGCCGGCGCGAACGCCATGAGCGGCAGCGGTGGAGCTTGCAACACTGTTCCGCCTCAGCAGCCGTCGGTAATCGGTACCTTCAGTACCTTGAGCCCAGACATTGCATACTACAAGTACAAAGGAGGTACTGCTCGTCCCCCTGCCGTACTACCCTAGGCATGTCCACTCGCTCGCGTTACCTTGAGCCCGGACGCCACTTCACTCGTCTTGATGACGAACCTGTCAGTATCGGGGGCAGGGGTGAGGGGGTTAGCCGTACGAACGGGGTTAGCCGTGCGATCGGCACATCATATTTCTCTGAGGGTGACTCCAGGGTGGAGCAGAGCCAAGCGCTCTCCCTCTGTAATTAGTGTACCCGCGCATGTGCGCGGCCACCGAGACGAGTTCCGATGCCCGCTAGGGAACACCCCCCAATATTTTTAAAGGCATAGCAGGCAGCACCACGGCGTACCGGTTGGGAGCCGCCCATTGGGAAACCCTGCACGCCGCAGGCCGCACAACCCTTCCAAGCACAGAAAGCTTACAACCACCAATTACCCCCCACCCCTGTGTATCACATCTCGCACACCCAGGTTCACCAAAGGAAAGTGGCAGCACAGAACCCCACCACATGCATATCGGTCTCTTCATGCCGGCAGCGAGTCCAAGCAGGCACACGGGCCCGGCCCCTGCCCCCTGTTCCCGGCCCCTAGCTCCACAGCCCGCCACATGCCGACTGCTAACCCAAGAAGGCATGCAGCCATGCCTCCTGGCACCTGCGCCCCGCACGCACCCTGGCCCCTGCCCCCTGCCCCCCGCGCGCACCCTGGTTCCGGGGTGATCTCCTCGGTGGGGGCGTCGGGCGCCACGGGGGCCCCTCCCTTGGCCGCCTTCTGCCGCTTCACATTGTCCACCAGCGTCTGCAGGCAGGGGCGGCGGTGGTAGTGGTAATTTCATAGGAGGCGGCAGAGCGTAATACTTTGGCATTGCGGTGTGGATTGGCTGGTGTGACAAGCAGGCCCGCCCAGGTTTCTGAGCTGAGGGAGGATTCATGCGGAACGGTGGTGCAGGAGCATGGAAGGACACCATGCGTGGCCATAACGGCCAATGGCACGCCACCGCCAGCCATATACACCTTCAATGCGGTAGGGTCCAAAACGCGCCTCGCGAGAGAGGCTGCGCAGCGTGATAGTGCCTATAACGCGCAGGTGCGTGTGTGTGCACGCTGTGCATCGAAGACACGTGCAACGCTGGAGTTACTGCCTCTTGAAGCAGGCGGCTCACGTGCAAAGCTCACACGGTGCGTAGGGCGTTGACTAGTGTGCGCCACGCCTATAACAGGTGCGTGGGACTGGTTGGGTGCCGGGTGCCTGTGTGCTGAACGTGCAGCTGCCGCCCCAGGGGTCGGTCCCCTTGACGCTTGAGCGTCAGAAACCTCCACGCGCCATGCCGGCGAGAGTCACCTCGCATGCTGCACTGATACGAACCTTGAGATCAGGAGGGATCTTGTCTTCGCTGATGCCCTGTTGCTGAAGCATCTCCAACAAGGCGAGCATTTCCTCTGGAGAGGGCAGAGGCTCCTCCTGGCCAGATGAAGATTGTGGTGGTGCCATCTATACTACGGCTAGCAGGCTAGTACCGCAACTATCGACCTGTGTGTCTAGAGGAGGACTAAAGCACAGCTCTGGAAGCCCGCCCGAAAGAGAGAACTGCAGGACAGTGCACAAGTGTTCACGTTAAAAAGGTGCATCGACTAAAGAATATCAAGTTTGTTGTATCGGTGACAATCGCCGCAGCAGGGCAATAGACCAGGCTCTCCGTACCTCTTCGAGGTTCGTCCTGTCCTTGCCCTGCTGCAGCGAACCCTGTTGCTTGTTTTGCCAGTAGATGAGCAGCACAGCAGCATATTTCTTGAATGTTGCGTTAACTGTGCCGATACTACCAGGGCCTACCAGCCACCCGAGGACAACCGTTAGCGGACAGGGGGCTGCATGCTTTGCATAACATTGTAAATACTTACGCACAAAGTTGCTGACCGTCGGCCATGAGCAAGCGGGTGGGTTTGGCGGGGAGTCATGTTGGAATGCGCCTGGAACGCCCGAGCCTTCCAAGGGCTCACACAAGCACCTGTCCGGCTATGCGTATAGGGCGGACGGTCAGCCTTGCAAAGACAGGCAACCCAGGAGGAAGCCGTGAATGGCGAGGCTTTCGCGGACCCCGCGGAGAACGGGGGCGGAGACGGGGACGGGGACGCGCCCCCGGCTCCGCCTCCTCCCCCGATGCCATCAAAGGGTGGCCCCGTTGCAGTGGGGCGCTCATTAGAGGTGGGGGACGCAGCTGTACCAGGAGCGAGACTCTCCGTGCAGCCCCAGGTGCTGACATGCTCGTGGTCTTTGCGCGCAGATACAAACGACCGCAGACGTCTGCATGGTAAGGTTGGACTGAGGGCATCAGCAGTAGTATAGCAGCCGTCTGGGTGGGTCTTAAACGTCGTTTGTCTGCTATCTCGCAGGAAATGTTGACTGACAAGCTCAAGCTCCTAAACTACGAAACAGAGTTCTGTCGAAAAAAGTGGGTTGCATGCTTGTTTGGCCACGAGGAAGGGCTATTGCAGACGCGGCCTCCAGCCCAACTGCCAAGCGCATGTCCCTGACGCCAAGGCACCTCCTGCTACGCAGGAAGCCATACCGGAAACCGCTGTCACGGCTATTCTTCGCGGTGCCAGTGGGGAACACCAGCGAACAGTTCTTCTACTTCACCAGCTTGGTGAGCGCCGGCGGGAGGAGGGGGAAGGGGGAGGGCACGTGCCTGGTGCCAACACGCCCACCGCACGCGGCCGTGACGTCCCCTATACATTCACAACCTTCCTCACTAGCGCATTGCATACACGATCGCCTTACAACACATCCGACCTGCATTCGCAACGCTGCGCAGACGGTGTGGCTGCTGTCGCTGGCGGGCGTGGAGCTGCCCGCACCCAAGGAGTTTGACGACCCCAACATGACCTGCCAGAACCTGCTGGGCGCGCTGAAGAAGCTGGGCTTCGCGCAGCCGTCGTACCACCCCACCAAGCTGACGGTGGGGCACGGCAAGGAGGTGGTGGGCGTGCTGGACGGGCTGGTGGACCTGGTGCTGGAGAAGCGGCACCACACCTACAAGCGCCCGGCCTACGCCAACGACGGGTGAGGGAGGGAGATGGAGGGCTCCCCTTGCGGGCGTGCAGGCGGCAGCGGGACACGTGCGCCGGCAGCAGAAGGCCAGCCAGAGAAAGTACTGAAGAGCCTGGTTGTAAGGCTGCACGCAAACGGATTATTGTGGGGGCTGTCATGGACTGTGCCACTGTGTGTGGAGGACTGAACTGATGGGATCTTGGGCTAGACAGGCTATGCGGCAAGGTGGTCCTTGCACCGCCTCATGGCAGGTGCACACGTCACAGGACGCCTATGCTGACGTACTGTGTTTGACGCACCTGCAGGCAAGAGGAGGCCATTGCGCTGGACGACGAGGCGGAGGCAGCGGCCATGGAGGGCGCGGACGAGGTGGGTAGCAGCGGCAGGGGCCTGTGTGGGGTCAGGGCGCTGCGTGTGGCAGGCTGCTGGAGGGTCACCAGGGCCGACATACCGTATTACCTCTGGTTCAAGCTTGTGTCACTTGTCGTGGCGGAACTGCGCATGTGCAAGGGCGTAGGGCTTAGCGGTGCTGTTGGCCGGAGGTACACCACGACCAGCCTAGGGCTAGCGAGCGTTCTTGGGCGTGTGGAAGGCACCGCATGGGGCTGCAACGGTCAGGCAACATGCCGGTGCATCTGAACACCTTGGCACCTGAACACTTGGGCATGGGGAAAGCTTTGTCGGCAAGCAGTCCATAACCTCAGTCGCCCGGGACGCCGAGCATGGGGCACATTCCTCACAACAGCTGTAATGCACAACGGACTGTCCTTTCAACTGCAGTCCGTCCCCTCCCCACTGCCTCCTGCTCGCAGTTCGCCATGCCTGCCCAGCAGCAGGCTGACGACGACGAGGAGGAGGAGGGCGTGTACGTGGAGCCGGGGCGGATAGGCGGGGCGGCGGAGGCGGCGGGCGCGGGCTCGGGCGGCCACGGGGAGCATGTGGCGGCGGAGAAGGCGGTGCTGGTGTCCAAGGTGGGTGCGGCAACACACCCCAGGTCCCTCGCCCCACAGGGCGGCGGGGTCTTGGTTCAGGGGGGGGCGGGGGGGGGGCGGGCAGCGGTGTATGTGGCAGGGGAGGCATGGCACGCGCACCCGACGTTCCTGGGACCCAGGACTCCCTACCAGCCTGATAGCACGGAAGGCCGTGCGCCGCATGACACGGACGTGAACGGGACGGGCGCGTGTTGCCTTCAGCTCTAGCACCTCAGTACGCCTTGCACCAACCGCTGTAGGGAAGGGCTGCTCTGAGTCAGATGCCGTGCTTGGTTTGCCGCAGCCGTAAAGCCCATGGGGCCTCACTAGATTGTTCTCGCACGCGCTGTGCTTTGCCGACACTCCGCCCTTTGCCCTACCCCCAGGTTGACCCCACGCTGTGGAAGATCGAGCTGGAGCGCGTGGCTCCCAAGCTGCGCATCACCATCGCGGCGGACTCCAAGGACTGGCGCTCGCACCTGGACGAGGCGCACCAGCACAAGGAGGTGCGGCGCAAAAGGGGATCGGATGGGCCAGGGGTTGGTTTGAACTGATTTGAACTGGGCATGTCGGCGCACCAGCACAGTTAGGTGCGGGGCAGGGACATGGAAGGGGGACAAAGCACAAGCAACGGGGGCAGGGGGTCTAACCGTCAGGAAGTCGGGGTTGACCCGGGCTCGGCAGCGGCTAGGGGCAAGGACGGGAAGGGCTTGAGGCGTGGGGTGGGGTGACGGCATGTGGGGTGCAGTTTACACCAGTCAAAAACACAGGACATGTGGGTGCAGTGTGCGGCTGTCACAGGACGCGGCCGTACAAGGACATGGTGTAGCTTTGCAGGGCCCCACAGGCGTCCGCGAACTTTTTTGAGAGGAGCCTGTCTTGTGGGTCGGGGCTAGGGCCAGGGCTGAGCGTGGGGGAGCTGGCATGTGTTGCGCACAATTCACGGACGTAGTGTAGCATTGCAGCGGCGGCCCGCAGGTGGCCAGCATTATTTCTCCTATCTTGAGACTTGCCTTGCTTAAGGGCCTGTGTCTCGTCTGCTGCTTGCAGGTGATCTCCAAGGCGTGGCCTGACAGCAAGCAGTCCCTGGAGCGCCTGCGCGGCGACCTCAACAGCACGCTGGAGAAGCTGCAGACGCGCGAGAAGTACCTCAACGAGATGTTTGAGGGGCTCATGACCAGGTACCGCGCGTCGCGCACCACGCTCACGGACGTGCAGGTGCGCAGGGGTTGTGTGTGTGTGGCAGAGGGTTAACCGGGATGCGGGAAAAGGGCGGGATAACAGAGGGGGGAGTATCCCTGCTGCCTGCCTGCCTACCTGCCGCCGCTGTACTTGTTGCACACAGACGCAAACGGCCGTGCACCCTCCAACCCTAACCAACCCCGGCCCACGCCGACCCCGACTTACTTGCACCCATGTTTCGCATGGTGCAGGAGACGTACAACCGCAAGACGGAGGCGGTGGCGGACCGCAACAGCGAGCTGCACCGCATCGCGGAGCAGCTGGAGGAGGTCAAGAGCCTGATGGACGAGAAGGGCAGCAACATCGCGGACGCCACGCCGGTGGCCCGCATCAAGACGGCCATCAAGCAGCTCAACAAGGAGCTGCACGACATGGAGGTGCGCATCGGCGTGGTCAGCCACACGCTGCTGCAGCTGTCGCTCAAGAACAAGCGGCTCATGCAGGCGCAGGCGGCGCTCAGCGACGAGGAGGAGGACTGAAGGACGGAAAGGGGAGGGGGGTTAACCGCGGGGGGGTGAAGGAACTGGACTGGGAACGGTCAGCCTGCGGAGAGCGAGGTCAGGGGGTGGGGGGCAGGCGGCGCACAGCAACGAGGAGGATTGAGGGAAGGGGAGGCGCAGCTGCGCGCGGGGCCGGGGGGTGGAGGGGCAACAGGAAGGGCCGGAGGCGAAGGCGGTGACCGCCGCACAAGTGGAGGGGTCGAGGGGCGGAAGCGCGGAGGAGGCGTCCGTGGCTGCAGGATTGCTGTGGGCGCATGCAAGCTGGCCGGCGGCGGCCATTGGGTGGCGGGGTAGGGAGGTGCGCTGCGCTGGTGCGGCCGGCGGGGAGCTGAGAGGACGTCAGCGGGTAGAGTACCGGTAGCAGGGAGGCCGAGCGTCCGCTGCGCAGGGTGTAGGGATGACGTGGACGGAACCGAGAACGCTGTTGGCGTGACATGACGTGACCCGGGGTGGGACAGGCGGCCGGGGGCAGGGGAGGCCGTTCTCAGGTGAGCGGCGACGTACGACAAGAGCTCCGGCGCCGTACAGGAAGCTAGCGGACGGGTGAGGCGAGGAGGTTAGGACGTTGCCGGGTCAGCTGATGGCCCAGGCCTGGCTTTGCACCTTTGGGCGCTTCCGCGTTTCGGAGTCTGTGCTGGCGGGTTGGGTAAGCACCTGCTGTGCGGAGGCCCGGCTTCTGGTGTCTGGGAGGCTGTTGACTACTGGTGGAACTGTACATATCTTGGCAGGCCGCTGTGACAGCGCGGCTAACGACGTGCGCATAGGCGTGGAGCAAGTGGGCGTACCTTTTGGGCATTCGGACTGACACGGATGTAACGGTGCATGAGTAAGGCTGCAGGGGCACCGGTGTTTTCCAGAAGCAGAGTGAGGTACTTGACTGCGCGCACGTGAGATGTTCGTGACAGTCCCGGCACCAGACTGGTGGAGTGGTGCAACATGCCGGTATGCGAGGAATACAGTGACCGTATCATGGGGATCCGAAACCTCGCGCGGCCAGCCACACAGTCCTGTTAACCACTTGATTCTTACTGAAAAGCCCAACACTGCAGCTGCCAGCGTAACATAAATCAACACTCTTGTACAGTGTTGCTATCTATTGCTATCTGCCACCAGCTTTTGTCGTCGTGCTGACCTGTCGACATGCAAGTTCGCGCTCCCCAACGCTGCTCTGGTACTCAATGCAGCGGCCAGCGTAGAGCTTCTCGCCATGTAGTACATGCACAGGCACCGCAACAAGTGCAGCAGCATGCCGAGCTGCTTAGCAGCGAGCGGACAGAGGCGCCATCCCTGCCGCGGCGCTTGCTAGGAGTTTCGCTTCTCGGCGCCGCTGCGCTTTCCATCCTACCTGCCTCTGAGGCTCAAGCAGGGTAGGTACAGCACCGTTACTGGCGTCCCAGAGCCGCTCGTGGGCGCAAGCCCCTCTCCTGAAGACCCTCTGTGTAGCCCGATGCCTGGGGCGTGTCACCGCCAAAAAGCATGCTACAAGCCTACATGCGTGCGTACTCATTGCCCGCTGCAGCTTCAAGAAGGAGCTCAAGAAAAAGAAGATCCCGGAGGAGGACTACACAGTGCTTGGTGGGTAGCAATAGACGGGGGCGGAGGGCTCTGCTGCGGCACCGGATGGTGTAAGCGGGTGCTGCGAGGGCTTTGCACTGCATTGTTGGGCGCTGCATTGCGCAAGGGCCTGCCGAGACCCAGTAAGCAGTACGGTCACCTCACCTGCCATCCGCCGCCAACCAACAGCCAACGTGCCACGTGCCGCGTGCAGCGGCGGGCGCAGCGGCCCATGGCAGCACCTCCCCAAATCCCCTCTTCCACTGCACAGGCGGGCAATGTCAACACCTTTCCCACGCGTCAAACCTGCAAACCACTCCCAGCTGAGATCTCCGACTGGGTGCCACCCTTCCGCTTTCCCTCCCCTCCCTTCTCCTACCCCTCGTCCCTCCCGCCTAATCCCCAACCCCCAGAGGCCAACGGTCTGCGGGTGTACGACCTGGAGGAGGGCAGCGGGAAGGAGATCGCGGCAGGGGACAAGATTGTGGTAAGTCGCGTCCTATGGGTGCCTAGCATGCATGCGCACGTTGGTTGGTTACAGGGGACTCCTTCTGGTCGGGGTGTCGTACCACACACGCCCGCCCCGAGAGGGCAACGCGCATGCGCACAGTGACGGCAGCCCACGTGACAGTGGTAGCCTCAAGCGGTTCCGCCCGTACGGGTCGTGGCGCCATGACGGACAGGCATGGGTCCAGGGCCGGGGACAGTGCAATGGGGTCCAGGGGCTTTGGGACCGCACCACCTGGCACCACCATGCGTCCGTGCCAGGAGCCAGCTCCTGTGCTTGGACGGACACGTGCCCCGACCCCGGCCACAACCTGAGCTCCTTAGCCATGGCTGGCTCGCCACCTTGCCTCGCGTGACGTCAAATCACAAAAGTTGACATTAAGGCACGGAGGAACTGCGTTTGTGCGCCGCAGGTGCACTTCGACTGCATCTACCGCGGTCTGGACGTGGTCAGCAGCAGGGCGGCGCGCCTGCTGGGGGGCAACAGGACCATTGCCGAGGTGGGGGCGGGGGCACCGGTTGGGGGGGGGGGGGGTTGGGGGGGGGGACCAGGACCATTGCCGAAGTGGGGTGGCGCAAGGGGTGGGGGTGTACGGCTGGCGGCAGAAAGGGCGGGTGGGGGCCGGGGCTAAGCATCGTGGCGGGCACCTGGGATGGCGGAGGGAATGCCGTGCGCCTTGCAGCTGCGGATGGGGCGTCGAATTGTATGGCGGAGCTGGGGGCGGGGTGGGCTGGGACTGCATACCTGCTTGGAAGGGCCGAACTGCCTCCGGATTGATGGGGCGGGGGGCATATCAGGAGTAAGCCGATGGTGTAGCGATCTGCTCTGCGAATAGGGCGGGAAGGTGTGCCTGTCGCGTGTCAGGGCGGGGGCAGCGGTGGGGAGGTCAGGATAGGCAGGTGACCTTCCGGCGCATGGCCGTGGTAACCCTTGGGGGAGGCGCTATTAGCCTACCACCAATTGGTGTCGCATGATGGTAAACGGGCCTTGGGAAGCCTTCATGTGCGTTGGGGACTGTCCTTACGGGCGGGCCTAGCCCCTATTAGCCCGACGCTGGAAGGCCTCTGCTGCGCCTCTCCTACGTACGGTGCAGCGACCCACATAGCACAGTCCACGAGGGTGGTGGCCAGACGGATTGGTAGGGCGTCAGAGTGGATGTTGTCGCCAGGGTGGATGCCGTACGCGTTGTTGTACGCCCTCACGTCAGTCCGCTGGCCAACCAGTCAACTCCTGCCCACTTCAACCCACTCTAACCCCCTGCCTCCTCTGCCGTACAGCCATACGAGTTCATCGTCGGCGAGCCGGTGTACGGCGCGCAGATCAAGTACAGCGAGGGCGGCAACTCGCTGTTCTCGGGGTCGGCGGGGCCCGCGCCCCCGCAGGCGCTGTCCAAGAGCGTCATCGGCATGAAGAAGGGAGGCAAGGTGCGGCGGGAGATACCATGACATGGGACACGGGACACGGCCGTAAGCGTCAATGCCTTGCAAGCGGCCGCTGGGCATCCTTCCTCCAGTTGAGGCGTGACCCGATGTTTAGATGTGAACCGGTTATGTTGCGACCGGGAACGTGCCAGACTCACAGGTTTGCACTCGCGCGTAACGATACCGCATTCCCATTTGGGCGGAGTATACGGGTGAGGCTACAGGGCTGCAGCGGCTGCTCCCGTGCTGCCACCTCTTTCTCCTATGCCTTAGCCCCCACTCCTTCTTCTCGCCCGACCCCCGGCCGCACCGCCTTGCCACACCAGCAACGCGCCCATGTGGCCCCTGCCTTGCCGCTGGCGTCGCCCACCCTTGCCGTACACCCTCCCTGCCTGCCGTACAGCGCTCCATCCTGGTTGACAAGGACGACCTGGGCTACCCCAAGGGCATCAACGAGCTGCCGCCCAACACCCCTTTCGAGCTGCGCATTGAGGTGCTGCAGGTGCTGTGAGGGGGCGCAGGAGAGGGGCAGCAGGGGAGAAACGGGAGCAGGGCTGCTGGAAAAAAGGGTGGTATGACGTACAGGGGGTGCCGTGACTGACGCAGGTGGGGTTGATGGGATGACCGGACTGACGCTTGGCAGTGGCATGCTTACGGGGCGCAGAAGCCTGACTCGGACGGTGGCTTACGTAATAGCTACCGGCAAAACTCGCGCTTGGTCGGGGTGCGTGGTTCCCGGGAGATGCTGGAATTTTGTAGGTATGCGTGACACGTGGTGTTGTTGATGTACACAGCTTGCTCGGACGTTGCACTACCGGTATCTTGCATTGCTGGTATGCGACCAGCAACTTGATTGGCATGGCAAAGAGTCATGCCTTAACTCATGAGACAGGTTTGCCATGACAGCGTGCACTTTTCATGTAATATTTGAACCAGGGGAGCTCCCTCCCTGATGTGAACGGCCAGGCAGGCGTCGACGGGGCAAGTAGGACAGGCCAGCAGGTAGCAACCGGCACCAGCAGTGGGCCTCATTGCAGCCCGAGCAGCGCCTGCGCGCCCTGTGGTAACTACCATGCAATGACATCGCCAATCACTAGAGGCTGACGTACAAGGCAGCAGCCCGGCGGTTTGGCGAGCGCTACCAGCCTACCAACACACCCGCACCACATCAGGGCCGGCGGCAGGCAGGGCGAGAAGCTACGTAGGAGCACAATGTGGAGACTCCTCTTGCGTTGCAATATGTGTTGCAGGGAACATACCTCCTCGTCAACTGCAGCTGCCAGCGGCTGCAAGGCCAGTGGCTGCCTACCGGTAGTGCTGCAGCAGCTGCCGTCACACGCTTTCCCGGAGCTGCTCCACACGGATCGCTACCACACCCTGATGCACCCGTGCCCGTTGGCCAACATGGGCTCCGCTGCTGGGCGGTTTGGTTCAATGGAGCCTCTGCTGTACCTGGTGCAGCGCAACTGCGGCTGGTGGACAGAGGGTCTGTCCTGGAGTTGGTGACACGGCACTGCGACCTGGCGAGGCTGAAAGCGGCGTGGGGGCTGCTGCCGTGCAAGGAGCAGTGTACCGGCGGGATGGGACAAGAGGAGCTGCAGGAGACCACACATAGTCATGGATGTGGCAAATAACAAGCAGGTGTGTTGTGAACGTGACTACCGTTGCGCATGGTCCTCCAGCATACGGTACCGCCAAGGTCCACACATCAGCCCGATGGATAACACTGGCACGTGCCTGACCTGCACGCTTTCGCTGCAGCAAACATGACATGAGTTGAAAGTGGCATTTGTTGGGCTTGACTTGCGTTGCATCGTGAAAGGCCACTGCGCATGAACTGCAACCCCCAGCCCGAGGAGAGGAAGAGGAACTGTGACGCGTGGGGCGGCATTTGGGTCCGATGAACCAGGATGAACATCCCCAAGGACAACCCTCGTGGCTGAGCCAAGGCAAATTTCTGCAAGCTACGTATATTCCTGATTGCGATCCATTATGTCCTGTATTATGTTAGGTCTGCATGGGTCATATATTTGGCCCTGTGGGCCGGGTACGGCAACCTCGAAGGGCCGGAGGGAAGGAGTCGCTCTTTAGAGCGAGTGCTGATACACCAGTATCATCGTATCTTTTAGCACCAAATCATTTATAGCCTGCTAGGGCACCCATTGCGTTGAAGGTAGAAGCAATTGCCAACCCTGCACTCTGCCAGCACTCGCTCTAGCGACAATGTCGACCGCAAAGGTGCCTTTCAATGAGCCGGAATGGAAGATCCCAGGGTGAGCAAGACCCAGTTTGCAGCAACCGGCCAGCACCGCTGCAGTGTTTTGGCTTCAGGAGGTTTGGCAATGGTGCAACCCGACCAATCAGCGTGCAGTGTGAAGTCACTAGCAAAGAAATCAGATGATTGGGCAAAGCGCTCTCCATACTTTATGAAGTCGCATGGCGTGTAACGATTCTTTGCTGCGGCGTGCCCCAACCGCGCTGTGTGCAGGTATACTGGCTATGTACAGGGTCTACAGGAGACCTACAAGAAAACCCCGGTGATGGCGCAGCTGGAGACGAAGGACCCGACCCCGGAGTCCTTCATCTACACGCGCACACAAACTGCGCCCCGGCCTTCGCCCACACGCGACCCCTGCAACGACCCGGAGAACTTCAAGAAGCCCCAACCAGGCAACCTGTGGCCGTCTCTACAAGAGACAGCCGTGCAGCCGTCCTTCAAGCCCCCAGCTAGCAACATAGCCCTGGGTGACGAGCGCATCCTCCCCTTCCGCACCTCGTACGGCGTGGACTTTAAGGCGCCCTTCAACGGGCAAGAGCAGCTGCGCAGCCCCAACCGCAATGAGGACCTGGTTAAGACCACATCCAGCCTCACAAACATATACAAGAGCTCCTTCAACCGTGTGGGAGAGTGAGTGGGGTGGCAAGCAGCGGGCGGGGTCGGGGTAAGGGTTCTCAAACCAAGATTTTCCAACCCGCGTGGCACACGTGCCGATTGGCACACTTACCACAGTCTTGCCCTCAAAAGTAGTCGATCGGTGGCATGAATCAGCTGGGGCCAACCTGGGTTCATGCATGTCTCTGCAACCTCCCCGGCACACCTTTGTGCACGGGGTGCACCGGCTGTTACCTCCACAGCACCCTCAGCTGCAGCACAGCCGAGCGCTGACCGCACAGCAGCAAGCCCTTGCTCCCTCCCTGTCCAGCTTACGTCACCCGTCCCCCCGGCAGTGTACCCCGGACAGTGCCAGAGTGCTCAACTTGCATACCCCCGCCCGCCACCACCGCAGGAAGCGGCTCCAAAAGATGATCAGCACCATGCGCGAGCGCATGGAGGCCAAGCTGGGCAACAGCAACAACAACGCCTTCCGCATGCGCAAGCTGTTCAAGATGTACGACAAGACGGACACGGGGCGCGTGCACTTCGAGGACTTCCGCAACATGGCGGAGACGTTCGGCATGCAGCTGGACGACGACTCGCTCATGGCGCTGTACTTCGTGTACGACCCGGAGGTGGGTGGGGTGGGTGGCTTGACTTGACCGACTTGTGGAGTGGCAATGACATGAAGACAATCCGCATGAAGGGCGCTGTGGGACCGAAAGTCACTTAAAAAGCGTGGGGCTTGCATGGCCTACGGTGCAACCTGGAGGGAGGCCGGGGGCGGGGGGAGAACAGGCCAACGAGAGGCCAGGGAGGACGGTCCCCGGTGCGCAGTGGCGCAGTACGCACCGCGGTCCCCAAGCACAACGACCACTAACGCAAGCACTGCACCAGTACGCACGTTCTGACCCTATTCTGGAACGCCTCTGTTCTCGCAACGCGTCTCCGCAAGCACAGCATGCCCCTGGCCAACCCCAGACCAACGCAGCGTGTGAATATTCCTACCACTCCGCAGGGCACCGGCTACCTGGAGTACGAGTCCCTGGTGGCGCAGCTCATGTCGCCCTCGGACTTTGCCTTCTACAAGGGCTACGTGGACTACTCGCAGGCCAAGGTGGACACGGAGCGGAGAGGCGAGCTGCTGAGCCAGCTGAAGAAGAAGATCGGGCCGGTGACGGGCGACCTGGAGAAGCTGCTCAAGGCGTTTGACGCGGGCGGCCAGGGGCTGGTGTCGCGGCACGACCTGGTGGCGGGCTGCGCGTCGGTGGGCGTGGTGCTGAGCGACAAGGACTTTGAGACGCTGGCGCCCGTTATGACCACCAACGCGGAGGGGCTGATCGACTACGTGGCCTTCACAGCCGTGTTCCGGAGCTGAGGGGGTGACCCTCACGGCCCTGGTCCTGAGGGAGCGGCCTTCACAGCCGTGTTCCGGAGCTGAGGAGGCGTAATGTCGGCGGAGCCGGAACACGGAGAGATGGGCGACTGGCGTGTTATGGAGCTGGGGGCGGGGAACCAAGGGAACCAAGGGAGCCAGCACGGATTCGGCGGTGGCACATGCCGGCGGCTAGCGCTAGCCGAGTAGCCGGTTCCTTCGTAGGCTTATGCATCGGGTGAATGGCATGTGGGAGGGCGTGCGGCAGCATTGCAAGATGCATGTGGACAGGCAGCGGTGCTGCAGTTGGGCGGCCGGTCAGGCCAGCAGGCGAGCAGAGAGTGCGCGCCCGTGTATGCAGTGTACCGTACTCTCATGCATGGTGTACATAAGCAACAGACTGGTAGTACGTACTCATGACCACCGCGGGAGGCAGGCAATGCGCAGAGGGTACCGTAAACCCACATGCCGGTACGTCGGCAATGTGCGATGGGCCCTGAAGCGGGCTGACGTCATGCTTTGGGGAGAGCGGAATGCGCTGTTACTAGGGGACTAGGGGTAGAACTCGATGGAAGCATGCAAACCGGCCTCCTGCCTCACTTGGTGTATAGTACACTGGCAGGCGTGCAATACTGCATGCTGGAGCGCTGGCACCGAGCAGGTGCCGTGCTGCTACCAGCCTACCACCACCAAAAGCACTGTAACCACTTCAGCCAGCGTGCTAGTACCGGTACCGGCAATGTGAGGCTTACTCTCTACAGTCTTGCTGATGATCGATGCTTTTACTCGCTTCGTCGCTGTTGCTGTGCCACATTGTCAAGGGCAGCTCCTGGTGGTTGCAACTGCGACCCACAACCCCACCAGCATGGACCTGCATCAACACGAAGGGCACAGGAGGTCGCAACCCGCTAGCCCGCAACCTGCAAGGGGCAGGGGGCAGCTACACATTACATACAGTTGCCGCGTTCCTAATGTGCCATGACATCCATGGCCATGTGCAGTGGGGGAACTACCAGTACCGTGACATCCACGCAAGGTTACAGTTACAGTTACAGTTACAGTTACAGACCCCAAGGGGGTACGTCCGGAGAGCCAGGGGGGCCATAAGGACGAATAGTGCGGTATAATAACTAGTGTGCGGGAGGACGGGGCTTATTCGCCACTACCCACACGCCTCGCAGCTGGTCGCAAGGACCACCACGGTTGTGAGCAACGGCGAATCATCAGCCTGGCCACCAGAAGGCAGCGCCTGATCGGGAGCCGAACCTACATGGCGGCCTGTTTTGGATCAGGAAAGCGCCCTTGCCGTGGACGTTTCAGTGCAACCAGGTGCAACCAGGGGAGCTCCCAGGGAGCTCCCCTGGGAACAACCAGCAGGGGAGCAGCCTGGAGCAGCACAGCGGAGCAACCGGTTGTTTATACCGGTAAGCTAGTTTGGGACTTTGTGGTGATGGGTAACGCCTGGTGACGCAGTAGGCCCAGACCGCAGCTCGTGACGTCAGCACGGTTGAACCAGGGTAGCACTAAATATGGGCCCTGGCCAGGGCCATTCAGCACTCTTCTTTTACCCAAAAGGTGCGAGCTGCCCGGAGCTGCCCTGCCACTGCCAGCGCCCTGCAATGCTGGCATCCGGTATTTCGGTTACCTGCATCACCTAGCATAACCTAGCCAGGTGGCATATACCGACAACAGCAGTGCTATTGCTCCCACAAATGACGGTGGACACACGCTCATTGTCCCTATTCCTCACAGTGTGTCAGGGCATGTGGACTGGAGACTGGACCCCCACCCCCACCCGAAAGCCCTAAGGGCAGCTGTAGTCTGCTGTCCTGGTGGACAAGGGATGTTGGCAGCGAGCAGGCGGTACAGCGTTGTGTTACATATACTTTGCTCATGGGAAATTGCTTCTTAAAGATCTCCTGCAAGATGAAACAAGGGAATCATGCGCAGAACCACCTGCGCTGAAAATGCCTAGCCTAGGCTGAGACGACATACATAAGGAGCTGCCCGAGTCACACTCGGGCAAGAAAGCAACATCTACTACTCTGATGGTACACAGCTCTGCACGTACACAACGATACAAGAGCCATTCACCGGCAGTCTCGTGTCCGAGAGATCTGCGGATGAGCAGGGCACCCTAGCCCCGGCAAGATCGAAGTCAACGGCCAGCACTGGAAGTGCCATGCCAGCTTAACGCGGCAGACACAACCTCTTTAATATCATTTGGTCTGCCTTCAAGTGTGTGCAAGTCGTTCCGTCTCTCAACCCCACCCTGTCCAGTACCCCAAAGTCAGACAGGACCCCAAAGTCAATGCCAACCCGTCAATGCTGGGCATCGCACGCTGCCTGCCCGCAGGGGCGGTCCTCGCCACTCCTACCGTGCCTCACGACCACGGCGCATCCATCGTGTTGCCCCACGGCTACTTGCTTCCATGACGCCGGCTACTCACAAGCGCCCAACTCTGCTCATTTCCTTGGGCTGCCAACTGCCTAAATTACCACAGCCAATACGCCTGCGCTATCCACTCTCGCCCACGGCAGCGGGCACGTGGACGACTCACGCCTGCATGCCTGGATCTCCTGCATGCTCACACAAGCCGGTGCCCGCGCCCGAGCACCACGCAGCGCTTAGCCCGATGCCCCATCGCATGCAGATTGCATGACCCGGGGGCACAGCATTGAGTTCCCAGCTGCTAGCAACCTCTCCCATCAGTGTCCCATACCAACAGATGATCCCCCAACACGCAACGTGTCCAAGCCAAGCGCGCTCGCACGGCTGCGCGCGGCGACGGGCAACCAAAATGCAGCCATCCGCGTCAACATGTGTACTACTTTAGTCGCCCCACACACCCTGGCACGGGCCAGCACAAGGGACCATGCACAACAGGGTTGATACAAGCAACCTCCAGCAACAAGCCGCAGCAAGCAAGCACGCAAGCAAGCGCCTGTTACCAACCAAGACCGCACCAAGCGTCCACCGCCTGTTCCCCATGCATCTCCCTGGAGTCCTCCCGCCCTCCTCCCTTCAACCCAACAGTCAACACACCATCCGGCCGGTCAACGCTCCGCTGCGCCCCAAACAAGACCCTGCCCTTGCCCATGCACCAGCGCTTTCCAAGCCCCCTAACAAGGTTCGTGGCCCCCTGCGCCTAGATCTCGTAGTTGAGCACAAAGTCCACGCACTGGTCCATGTCCTTGACCGGCTCCTTGATCAGGTCGCGCTTGATGATGCGCGCCGGCACGCCCACCGCCACGCTGTGGCAGGGGATGTCGTTCACCACCACGCTGCCCGCGCCCACCTTGCTCCCCGCGCCCACCACCACCGGCCCCAGCACCGTCACGCCCGCGCCCAGCAGCACGCCGTGCCCGATGGTCGGGTGCCGGATGCCACGGCCCGTGCCGCTGCCGCCCAGCGTCACGTGGTGCAGCATGGACACGTTGTCGCCCACCACCGCCGTCTCGCCGATCACCACGCCCGTGGCGTGGTCGATGAGGATGCCGCGGCCCAGCTGCGCCGCGGGGTGGATGTCCACGTGGAAGGCCTCCGAGATGCGCGACTGGAACGCAAGCGCGAGGGCCTGGGGGATGGGAGGAACGGGAAGAGGCCGGGGGAGACACAAAGTCAGCATCTGACACCGGCAACCACACCACGGCTTACGCATCAAAAAGCCAGGGAAGACTCTTTTAGGTGCCAGGTTGGCAAGTTCAGCGCGCATGGATGGTGCGGAGTAAGGGTGCATGCGTGCCGTCCAGCTGCTGCGGATCGAGTTGCACGGCTGTGCAGCGAGCCGCATGGATCCTGCCCCGACTCACCCGCCGCCCCTTGTGCCACAGCCAGTGCGCCACGCGGTGCGACTGCACCGCCTGGAAGCCCTTGAAGTACAGCATGGCCTGGCTGTACTTGTCGCAAGCGGGGTCGCGGTCGTACACGGCCTGCAGGTGTCGCGGGAGGGCAGGTGCACACCGAACAGCGTCACAGGGTGCGGAACCGAACAGCGCAACATGCCCGCACTCGATGCTCACGACGAGCAGACAGTTTGGCCGTACGGACACACGCCCAAGCCCAGCCAGCAGCACTCGGGTGCTTCACCAGTCCACCCTCAACCTTCGCCAAGCCACGACTTATTACGTGCCATACATCCGCTTCCTGCGGCCGTGCCGAAGCCACGGCAGGACGGTCCTCTGCCCTCCCCCGCACCTGCAGGTCCGCCAAGCACGCGTCCATGAGCGACGCGTCGTCGTCGTAGGCCTCCTGCATGAGGCGCATGAGCTGCATGCCCAGCATGGTGGGGTTGGCCAGCTTGTTGCCCAGCAGGAAGGCCATGGAGCGCTCCAGGTTGGGGTGCGCCAGGATGGTCGAGTACAGGTTGGACGCAAGCGCGGGCTCCGAGGACTGCAAGGGTGGACAGGGGGTAATGGGCAAGCGAGTGAGTGAGGGCGGGGTGATGGGACGGGCTGGGGGAGGGGGCAAGTGTAGGAGGGGCGCAGGCGGGTGGGCGGGTGTGCGGGACGGGAGATGGGCTGTGCGGGTTTGCTGTTGCTGTTGCAGGAGCAGCGTGACGTAAGAATGTGTTGCTGCGTTGTGCGCTGCTCACCGCGTCCAGCATGGCCTCCTCCCGGATGCGCTCCCACAGCTGCTCCCTGGGCAGGTGGTGCGGCTGCGGCCGCCAGCCGCGGGAGGGGTGGTCCTCGTCGTTGCAGGGGCAGTCTGCGGGACGAAATGGAGGACAACGAGACAAACTGAGACGTGGTCGGACATATAGCAGGAATGAGGAGCTGATGCAGGCGAGGGCATTCAAGGACGGAGTGGCGAAAAGCCCTTTCACAGGTCGTTGGTCGTTTGGTTACCTAGGGCTAGATTTGGCCTGGCTTGGCCTCGCCGCTGCGAACTTTGGACTGCGTCGAGAGGCCAGCTACACTAAGGGAGACTGCAAAGCAACAGTGCGGCGCTGTTGCGGTGCTCGCCGCTTCCCCACCCGCTGCCCCAGGATGGTGCTGCCCAACCGCCGTGTCCATGGGACATGTCCCCGTGCCGACGCGCGCCCGTGCCATCGCCACGCCGCCCTCTGCCACGCACCGTTTGCCCGTGCAAGAGATGGCTTCTCGTCCGCTGATGCGAGCATGAGTTGTTGGTTGAGCCTTGCCCGAACAGCCTCGAGCTCTTCACGCTCCTGGGCACTTAGGCGGGAGGCCATCCAGGACTTGTCTGGTGCCATTGTCCGCATTTGCCCCGTTAAGCACAAGTCGCGAGCAGCTGTCCGCGAAGGGCAATTGCGACCTGCAAAGGTTGCGACGGGGGAACAGTCAAGGCCTTGAGGCCCCCAGGCCCGAAACGGGGTTCGGGACGAACTGTTAGCGCCGCCGAAGGTTGCGAGGCGAACATCTTTACTGTGCAAGGATAATTGTGGATATGCCCGGCGCTTGCACAGAGCGCCCAAATGCCGGCGTGTGTCGCGCACCACCACCTCCCGCCACAGCCTAGTCGCTCTTTGCAGCCACATTATTGCGTACCTGACACAGGTGCTCTCCGGAAGAATACATTTCTTGTGTTGTTATAAGGCCGCGAGGTGCTGGCCGCTCCATTCTCCGTCTGCGAGGGGAGCCGCTGCGTCCACGCCATGGGCTGGTACCTAGCTGCACTAAAGGATGCTTGTGATGCTGAAATACGACTGGTACCGATGAAAAGCAGCTCTAAGCGAATGTGAGGTTTAGTGTCCCTGTCGCGATTGAACTGGTGTTACGTGGTATGGCAATGGCGTCTTATAGTATGTACAAAGGACCCACTAAGACTTCCAGAGCAAACGAGCAGACAGCACAACGTTGCGCACCAGATGACGCACCTCGCCACCTCCCAACGTCATGCTGCTGCATGGGCCGCGTACGGCGCGAGGACGGGCCGAGGACGGCCTGGGGGCCAGCAACCACCAAAAGCGCTCGATACCGTTAGACCTGACTTGCTCAGGATAGGCGCCTGGACAGCCAAGATGGCCAGCGGGGGCGGTTGCAGGGTGAGGATGGTTCGCGAGCCAGTGCTATTCTACAAGCAGTTCGGTTTCATGGCGGCAACCGTACAAACTTCTTGTACCGCAAGCAACAAAACTGCTCTTGTTTCAGGCCCTTGCAAGCCTGCCTCAACTCGGGTTTCACCACGACACAAAACAGCGGCACGGCACCACGCGACCCCCGAAACCGCAAAACGTATCCTTGCACACACTCCCGCACTTGCACCCCAAGCCAAGCACCACCCACCAGACTCCTCCAACGCAAACACACGCTGTTCCGTTCTCCCTGCCTTGCATTCGCCGCTGAACTTCCTATGCTGCACACACCTGCACCCTCACCCACCACCTCCCCGCCATCCCCACCGCTTCCTTCCCGCGCCCCCGCACTGCCAGTCCGATGTCCCGGTCATCGACTTAAGCCTGCCCGAGGAGGAGGCTGCGCAGCAGGTCCGCGCCGCATGCACACACAGCGGTTTCATGTATGGTGGGTAAAGGTGGTGGGTGTTGTTGGGGTATGGTACCGGCGTGGGTGTGGTGGAGGAGGGACGCGGGCGGGTGCAGGCGGGGCGGGGGCGTGGTTTGGGGCTGCGTCCCGGGGCTTCTGGTGTTCTGCGCCGCGCAAAGCGCTGCAGGCTCAGCCGTTGCCGTTCGAAGGACACTGCGTAAGTGGGGCTGTTGCTGCTGCCACCGCAGATTGCCGGCACGCACCCTTTGCCCCACCACATGCACGTGTTGTACGGTGGCGTCAAAGCACCCCCCGAGAGCTCTGACCCTCTTCCCCGACCAGCGCTGCTTGTGCCGCGTGCAGATTACTGTAATGCAGCATAGCCTCTCACGCTTGGCCCTTGCCTGCATCGTGTTGCAGCGGTTCGTGGACGACAGGGGTCTGGTATCCACACACCGTTCTTGGCCTAGCGGCTGGGACACGCGAGCTCACAGGGCTGGGCGTTGCCCTCACCCCCCTGCGCCCAACGTACCGTACTGCGGCCCCCCCTGAGCAACAAAGAAACCTGTCCGCACTCCAACCGCACTCAACCGTCCGTCTGTCCTGCGCCTGCCCCGTGTGTCCGTCCGCGCCTTCCCCCGCGTTGCCACACGCCATCCGCCAGTGGCACGTGGCATGGCCATCCGGTGTCTGCCGCCCGCTGGTCTGGGGCACCCCATCGCACACACCCCAACCTCATTTTCGCCGGCTGGCTACCACCGGGGGCCCGACAACGTGCACCGCGACTCTCCGCACCGCCTTCGTCCCCGCACCGCTACCCTGGCGCAGCGTGCACCCATGGGCAGCCCCTCCGCGGGGTACCACCACAGCTAGCCAGCCAACGCCCGCACTGTCCTGCTCAGCCGCGCACGGCACCTGCCCCCAACCTCCTGCCACGGATTTGCCTCAAGGCCCACCTCCTTGCTCTCAACACCTTACTCGCTCGGCAGTGCGCGGGGTTGCTCCCCTCCCCCCTTTTTTCCCCGCTTGTCCTATCAAGTTGTCTCTTTGCCCTCTGCCTCAAAATCTGATGGAAACACCCTTTCCATCCCCGACCCCGCTCCCTTCCTGACCCCGCTCCCTTCCTGACTCCGCCCCCCGCCCCGCGCCCCCTGCCACGCCACCCCAGTGTCCCAGCACGGCGTGCCCCAGTCCCTCATCGACGACACCTTCGCGCAGCAGCGGGCGCTGTTCGGGCTGCCCATGGAGGACAAGATGCGGCTGCTGCAGAACGACAAGAACAGAGGGTACACGCCGTTCAGGGTGAGGGTCGGGGCAAGGGTGATTATGGTGAGGAGTACAGGGGTACACGCCGTTCAGGGTGAGGGTCGGGGCAAGGGTGATTATGGTGAGGAGTA
>VFQN01001032.1_pt1 | contig 49023 bp, 78 predicted proteins | sample 3512371 | NCBI WGS metagenome assembly VFQN01 (sample SAMN10412370, study PRJNA504923) | tailings metagenome | isolation source: Replicate 2 from Balatoc abandoned mine | place: Philippines: Itogon, Benguet | collected 2017-08-28
GGGGGGGGGGGGGGGGGGGGGGGGGGGGGGGGGGGGGGGGGGGGGTTGGGGGCACGAGCATCAGGTTCGAGGACATGAGGGGGGCGTAGGGTCACATGGGAGGTCGTGCTGCTGGTGGGATGGGCAGGGAAGGGTGAAGGGAGAGGATGGGATGGGAGGGGGTGGGAGTGGGAGTGGCAGAGGAAGGGCTCGTTGCGCTAGCCTTGCAGCGAGCACATGGGAATACGTGGGAGGGGGAAGGCAGGGAACGGGGGCCCCGCGAAGAGGGAAGTGTGTCTCGGTGAGTGTCTGCTTGGCGGAGGTGGAGGGGGCATGCATGTTGGTTACTGGAAGGTCATGCCAGCGGTGAGGCAGGGGAGACGGGGTTGCCTGGGATAGCATTGGCGAGGATGGGCGCTGTACGTTGAGGAGTATGGCTGAGAAAGGAGGTGGACGGACGTGCCATGGGTAGGGCGCAACGGAGAGGGCAGGCGGGGAGGAAAAGGGGCACGAGAGAGGGAGGTGGGCTGCAGGCTGTGTGGCTGGCTGCTGCTGCAAACATAAGTACGAGGTCTACTTGCTTGGTCACCGGGCCGCCGGCCCGCGATATGCCGCGTCCTCCCGCCCCATTCCTGATAAGCCCACTCTTCAAACGGTCTTTCGCACAATTGGCTGTAAGGCGTATATACCGCTGTGCTCCACCTCCCGCAGGCGTGGCGCAACGCCTACGCGTTGTGCTGCTTGCTGGACTGCGTCGTGCAGCTGGCGGGGGAGGGGGAGGCGGTGGGGGAGGAGGAGGCGGCAAGGGAGGAGTTGGGGAAGGAGGCGGGAGGGGAGCAGGAGCAGGGGAAGGAAAAAAGGGGATCTGTGGAGGGGAACGGTGACCTGCGGCGGCAGCGGCATCAGGAGGAGGTGTTGTCGGGGTGCCTGCGTCAGCTGGATATGGGTCTGATGATGGGGGGTCCGCTGTGGAGGCGGCACGTGCACGGGCTGGTGGCCTGCCTGCACACAGCGCTGGGTGCGGGGCCGGTGGTGCTGGAGGACGGGGAGCAGGAGGAGGAGGAAGCGACGCAGGAGGGGCGGCCGGCCAAGCGGAGGCGGAGGGAGGGTGCCGGAGAGGTAGGCGCGAGGCAGCAGCAGCACCAGCAGTGGTGTGGCCGTGTTGGCATGGAGGGCGGGCAGGAGGAGGGCGGGGAGGACGGGGTTGGTGGGAACGAGGAGGAGGAGGAGGTGGAGGAGGTGGAGGAGGCAGGCGGCAGGTGCACGGGCCCTGGCATGGGGACCGGCGCCGGGAGACACCGCGGGCTGCCGCTGCTGCTGCGCCCAGAGCCCGACCCACGCGTGCGCCTGCCACGTGGCTCGCTGTCGGACCGGCCGCCGCGCCAGCCACTGCCCGTACTGTACGACCCGCCCGCCCTGGAGGAGTTCCTGCTGTCGTACATGGTTCCTGAGCAGCCCGTGGTCATTTGCGGTGAGCGCGAAATGGGACGTTTAGGGTTTCAAGCCGGGGGGGGGGGGTGCGGTAGGGCAGGTTTTAACGCCGATAGGTACAATAGTGGGCCCTGGTTTGCGCGACGCTTACCTTGGAAGGGGTCACCTAACGGGGTCATCCTGTACGGACGCCTAACTGGCGCCTTGTTTGGTTGCAAGCTGCTGTGCCTGCACGTACACCCCAGCTCAACCGCGTTGGGATTTGGCGCAGCCAGTCGCACCCCTACTCCTCTAGCTATTGAAGGTCACCAATTCCGGGCGTGCGTCAGCACTTTATTCGACCAATCCTTAGGTCCTTACCCCTGCCCTCGTGGAACTGGAGCCAACGCTATTGCCGTTGTGTCCCCCAGGCGCCATGGAGCACTGGCCCGCCATGGAGCGGTGGGCGGACCTGTCATACCTGCAGCGGGTGGCGGGCGGCCGTACGGTGCCTGTGGAGGTACGGCACGAACGATTCAGCGGCCATGCACCCTGTTGGTTAGCTGGGGGGCCTCCGTCCGCTGTCGCTACCAGTTGCTGCTGCTCCCGGTGTTATTGGTGCTATGTTTGGGGCAGGGCCTTGCGCCTTGTGCTGGCTTTTAGCCTTCGCATTTGGGGCGCTCAAATGGCCTATCTTCTTTGATCTTTTGTTACAACACGCTTGATTAACATATTCGTGGTTTTCCGTTTTCCCCTTCGTGCAGGTGGGGCAGCACTACCTGGCTGACGGCTGGGGGCAGCAGCTGATGACGCTGGGGGCCTTCCTGGAAAACCACATCCTGAAGCAGCAGCAACAGCGAGGGCAGCAGCAGCAGCAGCAGCAGCAGCAAGGGCAGCAGCAGCAAGCAGGCGAAGTCCAAGCCTCCGAGCTCGCCGCCGCTGCAACGGCGGCCGGGGCGCACGGAGAGGAGAGCCCCTCTGGCGATGCTGGTCAAAGTCAAAGTCAACGCCCGCCGCCGCTGGGCTACCTGGCTCAGCACCCGCTGTTTGACCAGGTCCCGGCGCTGCGGGCCGACATCGCGCCGCCAGACTACTGCAGCCTGGGCGAGGACGGGGAGGTGCGGCGGCGGTTGACGGTTGGCAGTTGTTGGCTAGCGGCGCCGCAGAGCAGTGTTGTCGTGCAGAGATGACGCTGTGCCATCAGTGTACACCGCACGGCGTTGGACCGCATGCAGTGGAGTGTAACGGTGCGTGGTTGTGTCGTGCTGTACGGTGCCCGGCCGCCGTACGATTATGGTATGGTACGGTATGGTACCGCCGTACGATTTGGTACGGATACTTGTTACATAATAGGCACATGATGACACAACGGCCACCTGGTCGCGGCTGCATGCTCCTGCCTCATTGTGCACAGGTGCGGTCTATGAATGCGTGGTTCGGCCCCGCCGGCACCACCACTCCGCTGCACACGGACCCGACGCACAACCTGCTGGCACAGGTGGGGGTCGGTGGCTGACAGGCGCCGTCTGTTGCGCATTCCCACCCATCCTGCAACCCCTGCATAACCAGCATCTCTCTCCTCTTGGTGTCTGCTGGTTCGGTCCTGGTGCAGTTCCGTCACCACCAGCACGACCCACACCGGCAATGGCAGACGCACGCACCTCATCTCACGCCACCCTGTCCCGCTCACTTAGACCGGGCACCCCGGCTAACTGTTGTGACGTGCCGATCGTGACATTCCACCGTTACGCACGCAGCCACCTCCGCCCAACGCTGCCACTGCGTCTGCCACTTCTTGCCCAAGCACCACACACTCCAATCTCGCGCCTTCCATCTCCCTCCCGCTGCTGCAGCAAGCCTCCTTTTTTTCTCGCCCAAGCCCCTGTCCTTTGTTCTGCCCATGTACCCCACCACCCTGCCCACCTGCCTACCTGTCTACCTGTAGACCGTACCAACGTACGCCATATACGGTACACCGTACACTCTGCCTCCCCCGCCCCCAGGTTGTGGGCCTCAAGTACGTGCGGCTGTACGCCCCGTCCCTCACGCCGCAGCTGCACCCCTACCCCTCCTCCACCATGACCTCCAACAGCAGCCAGGTGGACATGGACAGGGACGTGGGGGTGGAGGAGGGGCTGGTGGGGGACCTGTTGAGGAGGCAGCAGGAGAGGGACAGGGGGCCATGTGAGCAGGAGGTGCAGGGGCGGGCAATGGTGCCGGACAGGGACCTGGGGATGGAGGAGAGGGAGGCGCGCGTGCAGGACGGGGAGAAGGTGTACTGCAAAGTGGGGCTGGCGGAGGACGAGGGGGCAGGAGGACGACGGGAGCGGGAGGGGGAGATGGTGCGGCTAGGACGCGAGCAGGACCGCGACTTCCCGGTGCAGGACGGACCGCAGCAGCAGCAGCAGCAAGGTGCGGGGGGCGGTGAGGGCCACGAGCGGGCGGGCAGGGACCAGGGTGGGGTGGGGGCGGTGCCCCCGGGCAGTGTGTACCCAGGGGTGGCTGCCCTGCCGTACTATGATGTGGTGCTGAGGCCGGGGCAGATGTTGTACATCCCGCCAGGGTGGTGGCACTTCGTGCGGTCGTTAAGCGTATCATTCTCTGTGTCGTTCTGGTGGGGGTAGGCGGATGCGAGCGGGATGCATTTGTGTCACCGTTTCCGTGCATACTGTTACACAATTCGCCCGAGAGGTGGCATTTTTTTGCGGTTGCCAAGCATATCCTTATCCGTGACGGACTGGTGGGGGTAGGGGGTATACAGGAGAGGGGGGTTGACTGCGTGCAGCGTGAGGACATGGTGCGAGGCGTCAGGACACGCTGGGGCCTGAACGCGAAGCGCAACTTGGACAAGGCAAGAGCGAGCAATCAAGGAGGATGTATCTAGCTGTGTGGGCGCTGTGGCGGTGTGTGCAGGGCCGAGGCCCTGATCGATGGGCACAGACAGCCACGGTCGAGCTCCATACCGTACACGCTATCCTGTAAACTCCACTCCAGCTTGTTGCGTACGAGTACCGGTATCCACTGCTGCCACACCCGCACATAGCCCACACCTACGCCGCCCTCCGGTGTACGGCAACACGAATGAGCAGCTGTTGCACAGTGGAGCTCCCCTGGCTGTGCACCTGATGAAGGGCATCACCGCCTGTCACGGCGCACCTAAATTACGTAGGCGACCTAATGCAGCACACTTAAGCGGTGGGAGCATGTGGGCGTGGCTGGGGTAGCCAGCAGGGCTTAGGGCTGAAACATAGGAGCTTCCCGATCTGTGCAGTCGGTGTACCGGTACGGCACTGTACATGTACCGTACACGTGGAGTGGCAGCCGGGGCTGGGCTCGTGCGGTCTTGCAGAATTTCAGGTGCCTTGCGCAGGCGGCAGGGGAACGCCTGGGCCCTGGCCCTGGGAGCCTGGGTCTCTCTGCGGCCACGGTTGTCAATGTCCATGTAAGCCCTCGTACCGTACCCTACGTCAACACCGAGGAACCAAGCCGTGCGGGGTGGCCACCTGTAATTGGGTCCAGGCACGCTGCTGTCTTAGGGACCCTGTGGCGCTGTGGGGATCTCCGCTTGCCAACGCGCATGTACAAATGAGATACATCAGCACCTTCGCTTGCTTAAGTCAGCAACAACTTAGCCCGGCTGCTTGGGCCTTCGAGCATCCTCTGCCATTCACCCATACGGTATATGGTGCCTTGTACGACCGGCAGCTGGGTCAACAGCATGCACACACCAAAAACAAGCTTTTGCCTACCGTATGGACATCATCATAGCTTGCGGTATAGCGCTGCGGTAACGAATACCACGAACGGCGTAGTGTACGACCCGCACGCACAGGCGCCGCAGTGCTGTGACTTGATGAAAGGCCCTCCCTCGCCCAACCTGTTCCATGCACAACTCACCGCCAAACCATGGTGTCCGCGCACAATGTTTCAGCGCGCTTCAACGAGACTAGGACTGCTTGGCGTTTGACTTGGCGTGACCACCACCCACACGTGAGGGCAACATCGCTGCTATGGCAACTCAGCAACCACCTCAAACCGCACGGCTCCGGAGCACACTGCTGGCGCGACATAGCACTGTTTGCCGCATAGCGCTGCGGTAACAAGCTAAATGGATGATGCACGGTGTAGTGCACGGCCCGCGCAGGCGCCACAGTCCAAGGCCCATCCTCGCACAACAGGTACGGTACTGCACCGCCAAACCATTGTGTCGGCGCAGATCGTTTCAGCGCGTCTCTATGCGACTAGGACTACTGGCGGTTTGCGAGGCAGCACCAATACAACCCACATGGCAACACACACACTCAACGCCACTTGCAGTCACCTCAAACCGCCCGGCTCCTCAGCGCGCTGCTAGCTCGACGCATGCCCTCCTGCATCCCCTCCACCGCCCTGTCCCCTCCCCACACGTGGCTCCTGAGCACCCGCTTGACATGCACCAGCACTGTACGGTCCAGGCGGCCTAGCGCATGCAGCAGCTCGTCCAGCTGGCTGCGTTCGTACAGCTTGCCGTACTCTCCACCGTACCCCGCGCGGTACAGCTGGTGGAACTCCACGCCGGGGACCATCGTGTGCAGGCCGGTCATGGGCTGAAGGAGGGCGTCAGCGGGCTCGGACTGGCTCTCCAGCCGGCTGGCGTAGTAGTCGTCAAACCACTCCGCGCAGCGCAGGCCGCGGGCCTGCGCATGAGGCGGAGGCAGCGACACGGGCGCAATAATGCCACAGCGTGAGGGCGTGCGAGTCCAGTTTGCTGGCCTCGGCGACTGGGGGCCACGCCCGGAAATGCACGTGCCTGCCGAGAAGCAAGCAAGTTCGCATGCATGCTACCAGCGCCTGCACACCATGTGGTCTGTACCCTAGGGAGTGGCTGCAGCGTCCCTCCCATTGCGCTAGCCCACAATGCGGCGGTCCCGTCCTGCCGGCCCCCCTACCGCGTGGTACGCAAAGCGCTCCAGGTCCACCCCCAGCACCCGCTGGCTCCAGGCCGGGAAGTCCTCGGCCTCAGGCTGCAGCAGCCTCCAGCGGCGGGTGTAGGTGTCGTCAAACGAGTCCGGCAGGTTGAGGCTCCACTTCTCAATGTTGGAGTGAAGGAACAGCGGCGTGGGTGCCGTACCGTTTTCGGACAGGCCGTACTGAACCATGGTGTTGCCAGTGAACAGGTCGCGGCAGGTGGGGCCGTCGTCGTACATGTGGCAGAAGGGCCGAACCAGGCCCACGCTGCCCACGGGCGCCGGGTTGTAATACACCGGCTCATGAGCGGCAAGGAATGCGTAGTAAAAGGTCTCCTTGTCGCCCCAGCCAAAATAGTCCTGTGCGGCAGTGCGATTGGTGCGCAAAAGGGGCTGGTCAACCGCAGCTTCCACACCGCTACCTCCAACCAACAAGAGCACCGGTTTCCTGGCATAAGCACGGTGTACTGCAAGCCCTGTGATGACCTGTGGCCAGAGCCCAACGATCAGCAAGCGAGCGACAGTAGTGAGACAGTTGCCGGTGGCCGGCCTCCTGCTCTTGCTACCCTACTAGGCCTTCAACCACATCTCCTTGCGCCTCCAACCAAGGTCCCCACCGTGAACAGGTCATAGAAGGTCGCATGGTAGTGGTTGAGGTAGAGCGCCACGCGCAGCCCTAGCCAGTGCCGCTTCTTGTCGATGAGCATCTGGCCCGACTCGAAGCTGTGCTGCGGCATGTCCCCCCGCCGCAGCCCCAGGACCTCGTGCAGCTCGGGCGCAACGTTGGAGTCCCAGTAGTCCCGCCACAGCACCATGCCGTATTGCTGGTACTCAGGCGAGTCGAACAGTACGGCAGGATCGCGTACGGCAAAGTTGTCGGCGTCCAGGAACAGCACCTCCTCGAAGCTGGACAGCAGGATGGCAACGGCCTTGAGGCCGTACCCGTACTGCTCCATGTCGGGCGCGGAAAAGGTACGGCATGCCACGCCATGCAGCCGTAGCTCCGCGACCATTGCGGGCGTGGGCCGCTCGTGCAAGGGGAACCACATCTCCACGGGCAAAGTACAGCCTGCCCGGCGCAGCATGGCGACGCTGATCCACGCCGACACCATGTACCGCAGCCCGCCCGACACCATGACGATGCCGCGGCCGCGCTGGTAAGCGGGTGGGCGGTATACTCCTTCCACGGGCGTGGAGCGGGTAGCATTTGCGGCCCCGTGAGGGTGTTCGCCCTTTGACATATCCTGCCCAGCGGCCTGCAGTCGCACGGGTAGGGGACGGTGTGTGCGTGCCGCAAGCCGCCTGCCGCCGCCGCTGCTGCTACTGCCGCTGCTGCCCGTGCCAAGGAGGCTATCAGCCACCCGCATACCACTGGGGTCACGTGCATTCGGAGGGGTGACGAGGCCGATGTAGTCACGCACGACATCGCGCAGTGCTGCAACGCTTGCAGGCGGTAGGTGGCGGCCCTCCAGGACCCAGTCACCGCCTGGGGCGTTGGTGCGCGTGCCGGGCAATGGCTCCGGCAACAGGGGTGGCAGGGCTTTGACAGCACCCGCCAAGTTGTTCCAGAGCTCCAGGGTCTCCCTATCGTCCTCAGGCGCTATGGTGTCATGTCCGCTGCCCCAGAGCCCGGAAGCGATGTAGTCCTGGCCTCCGCCAGCCGTCATGCGGCCCGGCACCGTGGTGTGCTTGCAGTACATGGGGCGAGGGAGTGGCCTGGCGTCCTGGGTGCGACCGAGCGCCTGGCAGCGCTCCAAGCAGGTGAACGCATGTGCCCCGCACGTCACCTGTGGGGCATGGAGTAGCCTGAGAGTTACCGGTAGTTGCGAGCAAGCAGTTGCATGTTGCCTAGCACACCGGTAGGTGTAAAGGTGGTTGCCCAGGTGGTAGCTCAGCTTTGCGCTGGCCAGCGACGCTGTCATACTTCCATATAGGAGACGTAATAGAAAGGTCACATTCTCCCAGCTCGTGGCCTTGTGAGGAAGCCTTGCTGCCGTTGGCACCCCAGTGAAACATCACTGCCAGCCCTATAGATAGAGTCACAACTGCCTATGCAAATGACCTGATAACGACATAACTTTTGTTAGGCATGCGGTTCACACGGCATGAAGCATAGGGCCTTTGAAACGGGCTTAAGCGTGCCCTGACAGCCAGGGTTCGGTGGGCCGCGATCCCGCGCCACAGCACGAGGTTACTTCAACGCAATGTGTAGATCGCTGCATTACATCATGGTGGAGAGCGGCTTGCGAGGCGCGACATGCTGTGTTTCCGGCCAAACTCTGGGCAGAAGGAGCGCGCGGCCGCAGTACTACCAAGGTTGGTTTTATTGCTTTACAATACCATATGGCCAGTCGTAATATGGTACAGAGATACGAGGGAAGGGAAGAGACCGTGCAGGGCATGCCTGGGCACTCCCCAGACTGCAGACTTTGTGGTCAGGCGGAACATACCAGCCGCGGCACAAAGCTGCCCCGCCCACGCCCGAACCCAGCTCACCGCAGACACGTAGGCTCCGCCTTCGCACTCGCAGTAGCCCGATTGGAACTGCACGGTTGCGCCGCATGGCAGGTCCCCAGCGGGCAGCCTAGGCCCCTCAGGGGAGCACCAGCCTGTTGCCCTCCACGCCACGCACTCGGCGGGTAGCAGCTGCCTGACCTCCTCGTCAGACCCAAACGCAAACGCACTTAAGGCCTCCAACAGTGAAAGCTCTGGGTTTCCGCCAACCGCACCTCCACGTTGTCCAGCAAGGAGCAATTGCGTAGACACATCGAAGGACAGGCCAAAGAGTAGGAGTGCAACGGCAGCACGTCTGTGTGCGCGGCACCAGGCCACGAGGGCCAGGGGTGCCAGCCACAGCGTGAGCCAGCGGCACACAAACGGCACGCGGGTGGCATCGATGTCCGCCAGCGCAGGCGGCAGCAGTGCGATTTGCAACAGCGAGCGGCGGCGGCCGGTCCATGTCCATACAGCGGTGCCGTTCCAGGTGGACGTCGAGTTGGTTGTGGCGTTGCCCGTGGTGTTCGTGTTGTTGCCTGGCAGGGGCGGCGGTCATGGAGCGGGTGGGGCAACGGTCGGCTAGCGGAAGGCAGGGGGAGCAGGGGGGAGTGCACTTTATTGTGACAGCTTACTGAGAGGGTGCCGGGACGTCAAAGCTGACTGCAGAGGCTTTATGACGTTCAAATTGCATGGCCAGTGTGTGCGTGCTACATACACACCTGCTGGTTTGGGGATGCGTGGCGGCAGCCTTGGGGTGTTGTAAGGAGGCTCTTGCGGCGTGTAGCTCTCCCAGACAAACGTGACTTGCTCAAGGAACTCCCCAGCGATGCCCTGTGCATGAATATTATGTGATATAAAATATCAATGAACAATACTATTGGCACGACATGTGACTGGGAAGCGTGGTTTAGCCAAGGGCAGGGCATGTATGGCCATGTGCAGCCGAGGCACGGTGAGGCTGCGGGGCCGGTCCCTTTTCACGTACGGTGATAAAAAGCGACACGTGTGGGCTTTTGGCAGGTCAACGAGGTGTTACCTTGATGTATTTCAGTCGTACGGCCGAGCCGGGCAGTAGATCACACGCAGGGGTTGCGTTGAAGCCCGCAGTGGGGTAGCAGTTACCCAGGGTGAGCATGTAGCCCCTGCTGGTCCACAGCACCAGGCCGCCAATGGCATTCTTATATCCGTAGGGACAGATCACAGCCTTGGCGATGTGTTCGTCCGTCATCAGGCGAAGGTCGGACCGCCTGCCGCCTCCACCGTTGCCACGGACGGGGCTGGCATACCAGCCGTATGTGACCTGGGGCATAGGAGCAAGGGAGTACAACGTAGTGTCAACTGGCCAGTTGACAGTTACGGCAGAGGCTCACGCAAACAGCTTGCGTGGGGCAAGCCGCAGGGCACGCGGGCGAGTAAGGCCCCAGGGGTGTACCAGTACTTGTGCGTGTCGAGGCTGCTGGTTGGGGATCGGGTACTTGATGCCCCAGCCACACAGTGTTGCTTCCATGTGCGTATAAGATGGACCGTGGTCTTCAGTCAACCCTCCTACTAGCTCATAATGCAAATGTCATGCCAGGCTACTTATTGTATGCGCACACAAGTGTAGTGCGACCCCCCTTGGTAGTGCGAGCCCACAGCAGCCTGTCCAGTGGATGGGCGGGCAAAAGCAGGGCGTGCCCGGACCCTGTACGTAGGTGGTAAGCAATGCACAACTTACTTGCAGTGAATCTGAAACCGCCGTTGCATTTGAAGTCCACAGGCGGACCGGCGAGTGTTGTGAAGACCCCAAGCAAGGGGCAGGGTTAGAGTCGAAGAGGTACAGTATTATTAAGGGGGCAGTCCGCTGACTAACACTAAGCTGCCCAGGACGCAGCTGGCAGTTGTTGGCAGGTCCAGTGTAGCTACTTGTATAGTATTGATTTCTGCTTGACTGTGGGCTCGCTCATCGTTATCGATCGCCTTAGCCTAAAATACCGTGAGGAAATTCCTCACCATGCACAACGCAGTGAGCACCAGAAGCTATGTAACATCGCCCTAATACTTTACACTTTGTCTTCCTCGTCTGTTAGTTGCTGCTAGCTTGCGTGTTTGGTGCAACTTGGGTTGTTGAGAGAAAGTCGGTACGAAAAAACATGCACGCCTGCCCAGGCACCTACCAAGCCACCACCCCGCGCGGTACTCGAGAGAGGTAATTGGGCCATATCTTGACAAGGCCTGGTCGTCAAAGTACCCAGCCGAGCCTGACCGACCAGCGCCATACGGGCCGGTGGTGAGGCACTGAGTACCTGGGGGCGAATATTGCAAACAGCGATTCATAACCAGCAATGTGTACCTATTTACTAAAAGAGAATCACGTGTGCCACCATAGTGCAAACTAGTGACAGGCTAAGTGCGCGCCTGCAAAGGACTTCGGCCTGCCACTCACTTGCAGCTATCGGTGTAAGGACCGAGAAAATTCCAAGGAGTAATGCTATGGAATTCTTAATCCAGTAGTGTGCCATCTTCGGCAATGGGCTGCCTCGCCACTGACCCAACGGACGCTGATGCTGCTGGAAACTCGAGCGAATCGTAAAGAATTGTAAATGAGTGCCACGGTCTCCGTAAATATGTATAAGGCCATAATCTTTTGGCACACGCGCACACTAGAGTTTGTTGTGTCCGGCAGCCGTACGTGTTCGTTCCCAGCGGACTAAGGTGTCTGCAAACTCATCAGAGGAAGACCGCATCCAATGCCTAGTAACCCAAGCAAGTACACGGCGATATTTGCCTAATAACCTGTCTCATTGAACCACAGACTGGTCGTTTGGCTATGTGCTGTGGACGGAACCCCGCTCGGGCCTGTGCAGTCTGTTAAGCAGTCGAGGACGGAAGGAAGGAGTCTATGTAAAATATATATATAGTAGTTCTCTCAGCTGCCTGGTGCGTTTGGATGCGCAGCGAGGAATGAGCTTAGCGGCTTGACATATGAGAGCTGGCGCTATGGATTAGGTCAGCACATATCATAAATTGTTCAGTTCTCAGTCGGCGGCGGGCGCTGCTCTGGTTGTGTTCTACGACGCCTTCACAGCTTGCAGTTGAAAGTCCGACATAGCGAGGGCCCGCTGGTCCTAAACAAATATGTGGGCAGGGAAGGCAGCAGTCAGACCACGGCCCTCTAAAGCCTGCAACCTAAGCAAGACCTGTGTCTTCACCGTGCTGCTCGGTAAGGTGCCGATTCCAATTTCCCTGTATTACTAAACGGAACTTCGGCAGGGCGCCCCAGCGTTACGCTGACGCACTACCAGCACGGTTACATACCGCAATCCTGTATACACGAAGCTTGCGCACGCAAGCGCCTTCTGTTCTTTCACACGAACGCACACACCCTACTGTCCGTTGTCGTACCGCCAGCAGGCTTCACTGCTCTTGTGGCTCCTGCTCTGGGCCAGGCTGCTTCCAATGATGTAAGTTCAGTGTGATGCACGGGTGCACCTAGTCTGCTACTTTTCTGCACGCTGTGCGTACGTGCGTGCAGTAATACGGCGCCCCAGCATGTGCACGCTTGTCTGCCCGACGCTGGGCAGACAAGCCCAGCATCGTACGTACCCCTGATGATGGCACTTTGCACTGGTTGCAGCCCCGCCCGGGGGCCCTGTCCGCCTCAGCCCATACACGCACCTGCCTCACACCACACAGGTGGTCATACCTTCATACCCCGGCTCCGCGACCCTGGAGAGCGAGTCGGGCCCCTGGCTTGGAATTGGAGAGATGGTGTACCTGCGGGCGGTCCTTAGTGTTCCTGTGGCATTACTGCCACAGCAGCAGCAGTTGCACCCCAATAGCAGCGCATGGCTGTATCAGCAGCTGTCCTACGTGCTCGCAGACAGCTCTGCGCCCACTGACGCCGTAGTAAACCCACTGACGGCAAGCAGGAACCGAACACTCAGCCTGGCCTACAGCAGCACGACCATCGGCGGTGTGGCAACTCTAGAGCTTACGGAGCAAATCCTTTGGGCGACAGGGACTGAACGGGCACTTATGTCTTACCGGATGTGGTGGTTCTCTACGCCAGATCCCAATGACCCAGCGGGCATGCTCCTGGCGGTCAGCGAGCCGTTAATTCTTCAGGTGGGCCATGGTCATGATGGGTGTCTTTGCTTGAGGCATAACTCTTCAGTGTAAAATGACACACCAGGTTTCAGTAGTACCAGTACAAGTGTTGGTTGCCTTCCTGGTTATCCTAGGCCTGCAGTACTGCTCTTGATCACCTGAATTGCAAGCCCAGCCAGCCAGGTGCAACGTTGCACCGTTAACGGCTTCCTCTTGTCACCAAAGTAACGCGTCCGCATGCAGGTCAACGACGGCCGTGCTTGGGTTACGTCCGTGAGCAGGGTGCCATACAAGTACCTAACGTACACGCTAAGCATGTCAACCACGTTCAGCCCGTCTGCCCCCAAGCCACGGGCACAGGATCTCCGTGTAAAGTTGATAGTTCAGGATGTTAACGGCATGGCGGGATACGCCCCGTCCGGGTCTATACCCCTACCACCTGGCTCGTGCCGTGCGGGCTGGATTGACGGCAGCATTATTTGTTCAAGCGGCCTGCAGGGGGCCTTCCCTAGGGTGGGGCTGTACACCGCCATCACTGAGTGGTACAGTGTGGCTGGTGGCTCGGAAGACCTGGTGGCCGTCAGCGCGCCCAAGAGCTTCAAGGTGAGGATGTATACATACGATACCTATCTACCTACATACATGATCTCTACAGGTGTTTCACATTGTGTTCGCTCATGCGCACAGCTCAGCAGTTCGGTGCATGCCTCCTGGGAACCGTGCGAACTTGTGCGTGCATGTGCTGTGCGACCTGTACAGGTGGAGTACCACGGGAGCAGCAACCTCCATGGTACTGGCTACTGTGGCGTTGGCGTCCCATGCTCTTTGGCGGCTGACATCACCGTTACTCTATGGGACGATATCACCAACTGGTGGCGGTTAGGGCCCGCTGCACTGCAGCTTGGCAGTCCAATATACTACACCATCATGGATGGTGTTGGAGTCCTGCAGGATGACGCCGCTACTGCACCACGGACGCGCACCCAGACCCTCCTGGAAGCAGTGCCCTCAAGAAGCTCCTACTACAACGATGACGATGTTGGGCTGACGTATGAGCCTATGGCATACACGTACCCTAAGGACAGGGCCGCAGCAGCCAAGCCTGTCACTCTCCAGGTTGTGTGGTTTGCCTTCTCTTCTGAACCTACAAGTCCGGTCCTTGCCATCAGCAACCCCTTCAGCATCATGGTAAGACAGCTGCTCTGAACAGGCTGCACGGTCACCCGCACATGTTTGCAGCATGTTTCCTTTGCATGCATGTACGCCAATGTTACAAGGGTACGCACGGGTGCACCTGCACTAAATACATCCGGGCTCCATGGCCAATCCTGGCGTGCAAGTTAACCTCCACCATTCTCATTCCGCCCCCAGGTGTATCCGGCAAGCACCACGCTGACCAGCTCCCAGGTTCTGGGCCGGGACCTCACCACCGACCTCACCGCCACGCTGACCTTCCACAGCAGCAACGTGGCTGTTCCCGTCACTGGCCTGGAGTACGAGCTGGTGTGGGAGGGTGACTCGGCCCCCCCACAGCGTGCCAAGCCCCCCGCCAACACAACATACACGGCAGCCGCTGGAGGCGCAGGAGGCGGCGGCGCAGTGGCCCTCACCCTGTCCCTAGGCAGCCGCACATTCTCTGCTCCTGGCACGTACTCCGTTCAGTTACAGTGGTACAACACGGCAAATGGCACCACTACTGGTGGTGTTCTCCTTGCGGCCACCGGTCCATGTGTCGTGCAGGTAGGTAGGGGTCCTGACTCTTCGGAACTGACACCTACGTAGGTTGTGCTAGAACCTGCGGGACATTACTGTCAACCACTGTGGCCACGGAGCCACGTACACAGGCATGCTAGTACCGTGACTGTGCACGCCATCATGCATCACGTACCTTGATGACTGCAAACATACCAGTACCTGTACTGCCACGCTAGCTGGCAGCATGCATACCTCGCTCAGTCGTTCCCATCAATCCTGTCCTCGCCACCCCGTGTGCTGCCCCAGGTCCGCTACCCCGGCGCATCCTTCCTGTCCGGCCCCTCCAACGCGGGCCTGCGCCTGCCCGCCCGCCTGCGTGCCGACCTGAGCCTGGACCCTGGCCAGCTGCCCCCCGGCTCGGCCCTGGGCCCCGGCTCACGAGTGTACTACGTGCTGGAGGACGGGGCGGGCGTCACGGCGGCCAACGCAACCACCACGCAGAGGAGCGCCACGTCAAGGCCGTTGCTGGCCGGGAGCGTGCTGACTGTTCTCCAGGACATCGTTTACCTTGCGCCCGTTCAGGGCAATTACACGCTGCGCGTGTGGTGGTTTAGCGCCTCAAGCGCCCCTGCGTCAGGGCACGACCTGCTGGCCATCAGCCAACCGTTTAAGCTCATGGTGCGTACACAGATGTTGGTGTCCGTGTCAGTGAATCGTTTGCCCTGTCCAGCCACACCTCTGCGTGTATCATATTCAGTGAGTCCTGGCTGCGGAATACCTACAAGCCTAGCTACCCATGATGCATGACTGCTCCCTGGTATGGACTTGGTCCCCTTGCGGCCCAACAGGTTGCTACTGCAAACGTCACAGTTGTGGCAAAGCCAGCCCTTGACAAATTGTTCTCCGTGGGCTTCACGGCAACTCTTACTTTCGGGAGCAGCTCCTGGGCTGTGCCCTTGGCGAACGTGGCATGCGTCGCTGAGCTGCGTGGAGCCAGTGTCGAGAATCAGTACTACAGGGTAACAGCCAACCTTTATGCCACCAGCCAGTCCTACACAGCTGGTACAAATGGAACGGCAAGCGCAGCCATGATTGGTAGCCTGGCCATACTGAACAACCCGGAGGCCACATCGTACACTGCAAGCGTGCAGTGCTTCAACATGTACGGCACCGGCGGAGCTTGGCAGCTGATTGCGGACAGTGGCCCGGTGCCCGTTGTGCAGGTGCGTTGAAAACTCTTACCCAACTCAACACGTGCTGGCAATGTCGCAGGACAGAGCGACACCCTACAGCACTCTGACCGGGGGATCCCCCTAGGGTCATCATCAGTTATCGCCCAACGAGCAGTTTGGCAACCCCTCCTTTGTCCTCCGTTTACAGGTGCACTAAACCTATGGCGGTATCCGTTCCCCTGCCTCATCCACCCCGCCCCGCCCCGCACAGGCGCTACCGTCTCGCACGGCGCGCGCTGTGGCCATCCCTAGGTACACTGGCTTCCAGCTGCCCACCCAGCTACAGACCCGGGTGTCGCTGCCTCTGGCGGCCTTGGCGCCGAGCTCCGGGCTGTGCACCAACAGCTCCCTGTACTACGTTGTGGCGGATAACAGGATACCGTCAGGCCTAGAGACCACAGTGCCTCGCCATGCAAGCACCTCCCCACTAGTCCTCACCCGCCAAGCCTGGGGCCCGAGCACACCTGGTGGCGCTGCACGTGGGGATGTTGGTGCCACGACTGACGGTTTAGAAGCCCTGGAGCTTGTACAAGACATCACATACATGCGCAACAGTTCGGGGTTCTTGGGAGATTCCAGCCTGCGTGTGTGGTGGTTCAACACCCCTGACCCTGGCGCGCCCAACAGCCAGGTGCTGGCCGTCAGCAACGTTGCCCACATGAACCAGGTAGGGCACGTTGTGCGGGCGTGTTAGTCATCCATAGCACAGCTGCGCACCATCCTGTTTGTCGTGGCCCAGGCGGACATGATCCTGCACGTGGTGAAGGAGAGAGGGATCCGCCACTTGGCGTCTACCGCTGCGCCACTACCGGTACACAGCCAGGAAGGGCGCCGTGGTCTACAACAGATAAAAGCTATGCGTGCGTGGCCAATGCGCTGTGCCTCCAGTATATGTCTCAGCTTGTTTATGCACGTCATTGCTGAGCTCGGTAACGGGACCTTTACACCTCCCCTGTACAATACTCAGGACTACAACGCGTCGGCCCTCCTGAGCGCAAGGGTGGTTCCGGGGCGGGAGCTGACGGTCCAACTGGAAGCGGAGCTCGTCTTTAGGACAGGGCTCGTGCCCCTGCCTCGCATCCAGGACATAGTCTTCTGCTTGACGACCGATGCCCCCAACTACGGCGACTTTATGCTGTGCCCCCAACCGGTTCCTCCGGGGTTAGACTACATTTTGGACGGCAACACCACCCGCCTCCGGCTTTCTCTTACGGGGGAGCATGCCTTCGCGGGCGACTACTCTGTCTCCATGAACTGGGACTTACGGGGTACCTTCGTAAGGTTGGGGCAGTCCAACGCCGTCAACTTCAAGGTGCGTTGCGCACTCATGTACCGTTACTTCTAGCGTAGGCACGGACACACGTGTCACTTGGGGAGCTGGCTAGGCGGCGGCTTTCCCGTACTTGGGACTTGGAGGGCACGCACGGCTGTGACCATGTGCACCTGCGCTGCGTCCAAAACCAGTGCGGCGAAATTGGGCAAATGCGGTGTGCTTTTGTTAAGCCAGTTGCTGCGTGCAGAGGTGGTAACTTTGCACACCGTGGTCCACCGCCGGCCCCTATCCTACATAAGGTAGGTGCCGCTTACACCTTACTGTGCGGCTCTTTCCTGTCCCCTGACCTGATATATTCCCCAGGTTCAATATGCTGGGAACAGCAGTCTCAACGGCCCAGCAAGCGCGGGCCAGGGCAGCACTATCTCCTTGGTAGCGGACCTCACCCTCCGTCGGAGCCTGCTCCCAAACGGCACGTTCCTGGTGCAAGGCGCACCCGTGTACTTCGTTGTGGCAGATGGCACCAGCGTCACCGACCTGAACGTGCGGACCGTCCCCCGCCGGAGGTCCAGCGCCTTGCTTGCCGAGAGCACCTTCAGTGGCGACGACGGCGTGCCTGAAGCAGCACTTACCCTGGGCCCCGAGACCACACAGTACACCTACTCCTTCTATGAGAGGTGGCAGCAGAAACCTCAGGCCCTGACCGTGTACTGGTTCAGCACCGCGGATGCGTCGTCGCCAGACGACGTTATTGTGGCGGTCAGCCGGACTCACCGGGTGGAGGTGAGCTGGGGCCAGCTGCCGCTGGCTAAGCACACATGCCAGGGCCGTCACTGTGTCTTGGGTGTGAGCCCAACGGTCGGCCTGCAACCTAATAATGTTTCAGGCGAGACACCAACCAACCAACCAACCAACCAACGCTTGCCTTGCAACCCTCATGCGGTTCTCCCTCCTTCAGGTATCACCTATCTAGGCGCACTACTGTGCCAACATCTTTGCCCGCGTGATGCTTCTCCTTCCTGCCCCGTCAACCCCAGGTCAACCTGGCCAGCGCGACACTAAGCACTATCAAGCTTCTTGGCCGTGACCTTTCGGTCGACCTGACCGCCACGCTTACCCTCCACGGCACCTTGGAGATTGGAGCCAGCGCCTTGGCCTACGAGCTGGTGTGGGAAGGCGACGACTCCGCCCCAGCGCAGCGCGTGACGGTTCCCGTTGACACCGCATACAACGCTGTAACCAGCGGTGGCGGCCGCGTTGCCCTGACGCTACCCCTAGGCACCCGTACCTTCCCCGCCCCCGGATCGTACTCTGTGCGAATCCGGTGGTATGCGTGGGGCGACGACGGCGTTCGCTTCTGGAGTAACGAGTTTGTCGCGGGCAGCGACCCTCACGTCGTGCAGGTGAGGCTGGGGTTCGTGAGCACGTGGTCGTGGTGTGCCGCACTCGGGATGGAGGTGTGCAGGCATGACGCGAGGCTCCTTACCACTCGCTGCTGTCCATTTGCAGATTGCGATAGCCACACAGGGCACGTGGGACGGATGTTGGGCTTGCTACTTACATCACTCTTCCCGGCGCCCCTCCCAACGCACCGTAGGACTTGAACTGCATACCGAACGCCCCAACTCCACCCCGTGTGCTGCCACAGGTCCGCTACCCCGGCACCTCCTTCCTGTCCGGCCCCTCCAACGCGGGCCTGCGCCTGCCCGCCCGCCTGCGTGCCGACCTGAGCCTGGACCCTGGCCAGCTGCCCCCCGGCTCGGCCCTGGGCCCCGGCTCACCAGTGTACTACGTGCTAGAGGACGGGGCGGGCGTCACGGCGGCCAACGCAACCACTGCGCAGCGGAGCGCCACGGACGCAGTGCTTGCACAGGATGGGACGTCGTACGCTTTGGTTCAGGACGTGGCCTGGACCCACACTGCCCACGGGAGCTACGCGCTCCGCGTGTGGTGGTTCAGCGCCGCGAGCCACGCCACGGCAGGCAGCCAGGTGCTGGCCGTCAGCCAGTGGAAGGACATCACGGTAAGCACTATTGCACGGCAAAGCGCGGGATGTACGGTAACACGTTTTTTTCCTGCCACTGAGAATAGTAGGCGCAACCCACTTGACGCTTTGCCCCCCTCCCCCCTGTCGCCCAACAGGTGCATGCAGCCAACGCCTCCCTGGTAGCCAACGCGCAGCTGGACAAGGACCTCACCGTGGCATACGCCTCCACCCTCGCCCTGCCGGCTGGCACCACTCCCCCGCCCCTGTCCGACCTGGAATACGTGGTGCTGTGGGAGGGCGACGACGCCACCGCGCAGCCCACACGGCCGCTGAGCATCAACAGCTCGCTGGCATATGTGCCCGTGGAGGGTGGGGTGGCGGTCAGCCTGCTGGTTAGCACCCGGGCGTTTCCGCAGCCCGGCACCTACACGGCGCAGGTGCATTGGTACAACATGGGAGGGCCGTATGCAACGCGCATCGCGCTCAGCGACCCAGCGCACGTTCAGGTGCGGATGCGAGCACTGGTGTTGTTGTTGCTTTGGACCGTGCTTCTGTTGCTTGGCTCCGTGCGTGTGCGATGCAATTGGTGTTCGAGCCGTACGTGGGACCGTCGGAAAGGCCACACGCTTCATGATAGTCATGCCTGAGGCACAAACGCCGTGAAGGTGCTGGCCCTTGCTACGGTCAAGCTCTTCACGCAACTTGCATACGTAGCGCCATAACTACCTGCGACCTATGGCAATGTGCTACTGCAGCTCCGCTACCCGGGCGCCGCAACCCTGGTGGCTCCCAACGTGGCGCTCGTTGGCAACACCATCACGCTGCGCTGCAACCTCACCGTGGAGCTGACAAGGCTGCGCAACACAGCCGCGAGCTTCTGGACCAGTGCTACCCTGTACTACGTAAGCCCAAGCACACGGTTGCATGCACCTGCGAATGTGCCTGGGCATTTGAGCCACCTTTGGTGCCTGTCATACATCACCAGTGTGCCCTGCTAACCTGGGTACCGTAGCTACCGCGTTGGTCCTGCTGCTGCAGGACCGCACAGACGCACTTCTTCCGCACCTTGCGCACTTGACACGTAAGAACCCTGACGAGGTGTCCTCCTTTACCCCTGTCCAGGTGGTGGTGGACCAGCAGACCGCCACGCCTGACCAGGCTCGCACAGCGCCGCGTACCGCAACCGCCATCCGACTGGCGGCAACACAAGACACACCCGCCGCGTCGCCGACGCTGCTGGGGCTGTCCGAGTCCATCCCCTACCGCGTGTCCTCACTGGGCCCCTCCAGCCTTGCTGCGCTGCGTGTGTGGTGGTTCAGCACTGCTAAGCACGCCGATGAGGGGAGCCAGGTGCTGGCCGTGAGCGATCTACAGCACGTGTTCGTGGGTGGCGGCGGACAGGTGCGTTCAGAGGGTGCGTGCAGGGCCTGCTGAACAGCACACATGCACGGCATGCACGTTTGAAGGAGCAAAGCATACATGTCTGAAAAAGCAAAGAGCGTTGTAAGAGCACTGGCGAGGGCTCATGCACCAGGGGCGGATGGGGCGCGACATTGTTCGGACTGGTGTGCGATCACGTTGAGCGCGAGTGCAGAGGTGAGTGGACACGGCAACAGGCTCGCACAGGGCTTACGGTGGGGGTTCGCATGCTGACGGCTGTGCCCCGACCTCCCCGCCGCATGCAAGGTGGACAAGGCCACCGCTTCTGCTACGTCATCGCCCGTCGAGGTGGACCGAGGCGTGCCCGTCCTCGTTAACACCACGCTCGTTGTGACAGCGGCCTTCCTGGCCAACGTGACCTCTCTGCACTATGTGGTGGTGGACGGGCTTCGGGTCACCGCCTCTTCCGCCCTCACCGCGCCGCGCACGCCCGTGCCCGCCAGCTCTTTCTCAGCGTCGGGGGAGCTCCGGAACCTCACCGTCAGCAACATCCCCGTGACGTACGCGGCCCCTGGGACGTACACCATACGCGTGCTGTGGTTCAACGGCGCCGTTGGGACAACGCTGCTTGCAGACGCTCCGGCGGCAGGCAACGTCACGGTGAGCGGACACGCACCTCGCCTCGCATGGTTTCTCCCAAGCATCAAGCCGTCCGTCATACATCATATTCACTATGCGAGGAGCCGGGGTCTGTGTGCAACCGGCACGTCCAGGAGCTATGCCGTCACCAAGCGTAGTACGTCGTGGCTTGCGTTTGACCCCCCAACACCACCTGCCACCCCTTCAGGTCATCGGCCACACGGCGACGCTGGTGCCCAGTGTCGCCAGCCCCTCCGCCGCGGAGCCCCTCACATGGACAGCCACCATCACGCGCTCCATCCCCGCACCCCCCGGTGGCCGCTCCCTGCGCTGCGTGCTGTGGCCAGGGGAGGGCCCCGACCCCGGCTCCTCCGACCCCGCCATGGCCGCTGCCCCCAGCGCCTCCCTGCTCCAGGCGACGGCCGCCATGGCCGCAGGGGCCTCCACCGCCACGTGCAGCTTCAGGGTGATGTACGCGGCGCCTGGCAGCCGTGCGGCCCGGCTGCAGGTGTTTGCCGGCGGCGGAGGGGCGGTGGGGCTGCTGGGTGTTAACGCGCCGCTGGCGGCGGCCACGGTCACGGTGAGCAGGCGGCGGCGGTGTGACGGAGTGAGGATTAAGGGTGTAGTAGTAGTGGTCTCCCTTGCTCGGTGCCGGGCAGCAAGTGGAAGGGCCAGCCCGCCGATAGTAGTTTTGCAAGTACGACGCGTGTTCATTTGCGCGGTTACGTGATGCCATGCCACATTGCCGCCGCTTGTCCTCTGCAACTGCTAATCATCCGGCTCTTCCCCGTACATGTACCGCCGCAGGTCGCCAGCGCCCCTGCCTACACAGCATCCGTGGCCACCTCGCCATCCACCGTGGTAGCCCGGCAGCCGGCCGCCCTCACCGTCACCATCACGCGCCCCGCCCCACTGCCCGGCAGCGAGCCCCTGCAGCTGCTCACGGCCTGGTTCCCCGGGGAGGGCACCCCGCCTGCCAGCTCCAACGACGCAGCGTACAGCGCTTGGGCCAACGTCAGTCTGTCCCTGGCGCCAGGGACCACCTCCGCCTCCTTCACCGCCACCTACACCTACCCCACCGCCGGCACAAAGGCGGCGCGCGTGCAGGCGTTTGTGGTGGGCGGCACGGGTGTGGGCCTGCTTGGCGCCAACTCGCCCGCGCTGGTGTCTGTAACGGTGAGACGCAACAAATTATAGCTTTCTGTTGCTGCCTTCGCGTGCGGCCAACTGGAACTGTGCTGCTGCAGCAGGTCCCATACCCACGCACGCCCCCACCGTGCAGCTAAGACGTTCCTCGCATTGGTTGCCTTGGTCAAACGTTCATTTCCCGCTGTCCGCAGGTGGTGGGCTACAGCGCCTCGCTATCCGTGCAGCCCGCCTCCCCGGTGGTCAACGAGCCAGCCGCCTGGACCGTGACCGTCACCCGCAGCGCCCCCGCCCCCACCGCCCTGGGCCTCGAGTGCGCCTTCTTCACAGGGGCAAGCGCCCCCGGCCCCGACACCACCGACGCGTCGTTCGCCAGCTCCGTGGCACGTGTGCCTGCGACCATGGCCTCCGGCGCCACCACTGCCACGTGTCCCGTGCCGCCCGTGGTGTACGGCACCGCCGCAGCGCGCGCCGTGGCGCGGCTGCAGGTGTTTGAGGCGGGCGGCAGTGTAGGCCTACTGGGGCTCAACGCGCCGGCAGCCGTCAACTTCACGGTGCGCGTTTCGTAGGGTACTGCTGAAAAGACAGCGTTCGAGGGCAGCTTGACAGGAAATTGCACGTTCGAAAGGAAGCCCGGCAAGTGGGGTATCGCTGCCAGTCCCCGAGGTTCGGTCCAGCTTAGAGATGCTTTAGGCGCATGCGATCACCAAATGCAAATGGAATTCAACATTTGAGTGCACCCCGATGTCCCATGCAGGTCCTACCCGCGGTCAGGTACTCCGTGGCGCTGACACCCACACCATCGTCACCTGCGGCCAACGAGCCTGTGACCTGGACCCTCACCATCACCCGCGCCGCGCCCCTGCCCTCCGGCCTTACCCTGCACCTGCGCTGCGCCTTTTACGACGGAGCGACCGGGGCCTTGGGGGGCACGTCGGACGCGGCATTCGCCAACCTGCCCGACCAACTGCCAACTGCCATGACTGGCGGGTCCAGTACGGCGGTGTGCGTCACGCAGGCGACGTACGGCAGCGCCGGAAACGCGACGGCGGCGGTGCAGGTGTTTGCCGCCAACGCGTCTCAGCCGCTGGGGCTGCTGGGGGCCAACACCCCTAGTTCCCGGGTGCTGACGGTACGTCACCCCGTCGATCGTTACTCGGGCTGTGTTCTTTGCTATTCCGTGTGCCTGAAGAAGTGTCTGGAGCCTCTGGACGTTGGGAACAGTGCCAAGCCATCGGTTGCACTGAACGAAGGCTAGTGACACAGCGGATGCATGCCTTTTACACGTGAGGGTGTATGACACCGCCAGTTGTCCTGCTGCTGCTGCTGCTGCTGCTGCTGCTGCTGTGCAGGTGTCCCCGCCCGTAGACTACAGCGCCTCCTTAGCCGTGGCCCCCGCCTTCCCCGTCGTCAACGAGCCGGCCACGTGGACCGCCACCGTCACCCGGGCCCGGCCAGCGCCCTCCAGCCTCACCCTGGCGTGCGGCTGGTTCGCAAGGGAGGGCCCCGCGCCGCCGCCCTCCGATGGCGCCTACCGCGGCCTGGTGCGCAACGGCAGCACGGTGACGTTGGAAGCGGGTGCAACAACCGTCACATGCACCACAACCGCTATTTACACCGCGGCGGGAGCGATCACAGGTAAGGCCAATAGCAAATAGATCTATCACTGCAAAAGGTGCCATGGATTGGGCGTTACGCAACGCCTCACCTTGCCTGAGTAGTGCGCTGCATTTCGCAATTACAGATACGGTACTCTGAAACGTGCTATTTGCCTTGCGCCCCTTTCCCCCCACGCACAGCGCGCGTGCAGGTGTTTGCGGTCGACGCTGACGGCGTCGGCGCCGTGGGGCTCCTCGGCGCCAACACGCCTGCAGCGGGGAACGCAACGGTGCTGCCCGCCGTCAACTACACCGCCAGCCTCAGCCCACAGCTCACGCTCAGCCCACAGCTACCCGAGGCGTCCCCTGACAACGCCACGCTCTATCTCAACACGCCCGTGACCTGGGTCCTGACGGTCACACGCGCCGCCCCGCTGCCCGCCGACGCGGCCCTGGAGCTGCTCTGCGGGCTGTACCCTGGGGAGGGCCCAGCGCCGGGCAGTGCCGACTCTGCTTACCTGGCCGCTCTGGCCAGCAGCAGCGGCAGCAGCAGCGGCAGCAGCAGCGGCAGCAGCAGCGGCAGCCGGGTGCTGCGCGCCACCGCCGCCCTGGATCCCGGCTCCAGCTCCGCCGCGTGCACCTTCCAGGGAGTGTCGTACGGCAGCGTGGGGGCCAAGACCGCCTCCGCGCAGGTCTTTGCGGCCGCGGGCGGGACTGTTGGGCTGCTGGGAGCCAACCGGCCGGTGACGTCACGCACTGTGACGGTGAGTTGTTTCCCACAGCGAGTGGATTGGTTTGCCCAGCGCGCAAGCCAACACAAGTGCCTGGTACAGGGCTTACCCACCAAGTGCCTGGTACAATGCTTATCCACCTGCTACCTGGTACGGTGCTTACACACCAAGTGCGAGGTACAGTGCTTATCCACCTGCCGCTTATTACCACTGACCAGCAACACCCTTGAGCCGGCCGTATGACAAGCGTCTCTGGGCGGCCCGCGCAGGTTACGGCGGCTCCTTCCCCGCCACCGCCCAGCCCCGCGCCCCTCCCTCCCGACAGCCCCTCCCCCAGCCCGCCCTCGCCCCCGCCGCCACCTCCACCCCTGCCGCCGCCCGTACCTGCACATCCTATGGAGGAGCCCGCGTCGCCCGGCCTGCGGCTGCGCGCACTGGCGGCTGGGCCCGTGGTCTGCAACGTGCGCACCTCCGCTGGCGTCGAGCTGCAACTGGATGGTAACGGAACAGCATCGTGAGTAGTGGGCAAGCGCACCCGTTGCCATGACGCTACAGCAGCTGCCTCCGCCATTCTGCCAGTTGGTTAACAACCCTTGGCGACGGGCACTCACCCAGCACTGCCGCATAGCAGGTACTGCTGGACGGGTAGCTTGGGCCTTGCGCCGCACACAACGGCCTCTTGCGCCCGGAGCTCCCGCGCAGGGTGCTGCGAAGCGAATGGCGTACCGGTAGCTTTGGCCTTGCGCCCCACACAACAGCCTCTTGCGCCCCAACAGTCTCTTGCGCGCAAACGATGTCCTGCACCCCAACAGTCTCTTGCATCCAAACAGTATCTTGCGCCCCACACGACAGCCTCTTGCGCCCGGACCTCCCGCGCAGGGTGCCCTGGAACGGCACCTACAGCGTGGAGGCCCGTGGCGGCTGCCGTGACGCCGCCACCGGCGCCGCCTACCCCGACGCCACCCTGGCCTCCCGCGTCATGCCCGCCATGGACACGGGCGCGCAGCCGCCGCCCACCCTGGTGGTGTCTCCCCTGGCGGCGGTGGCATCGGCCGCCTTCCTCAGCGACCCCTACCCCTCCCTGGCGCAGTACGAGGCCAAGGCGGCCGCGTGAGTAGGGCGCCTGTGTGCGGGGCTGAAAAACTAAAAACGTGCACGTCTGCACCGTGTACAAGTTGGTCCTGGTGCTGGGGACCCTCTCGTGATCTGGCGCTCCACTGCCTTGCCCCGTGTTAGTGCGTGCAAGTGCGCGGTTGGTTGGGCTCTCCTGCACCGGTATGGCTGCAGCCGGCACTCGCAGTTCACACGCTTGTGCTTAAGCTTCTTACGTTTTCGCTGCGCAGATTCTCGGCCAAGTTGGGGGTGCCCTCGTCCGCAACAGCAGGGCTCCTCTTCTTCGATTACTTCCAGGCCTCGTGAGTCCATGTTGCTCTTGTGAGATCCACGCTGTTGCAGCACCACCAGAACCAAGTACGCTACTTTCAGCACCCACAAAAGCTCTGCCCTTCCTTCCAACACCTGCACCTGCCACGCTGTTAAGGTGCAGTTAACGCCTGCCTCCTCCCGTCAACCCTCGCTCCACCCCGTCCCCGACCTCCCCTTCCCTGCCGCCCTGCCCCGCAGCCTGGTGTCCTCCACCGCCCGCGGCTCCGTGGTTGCCCTGGCGCAGTCCTCCCTGGCAGGCACCCTGCAGCTGGCGGCCAGCTACTTCACGTCCCGCCTACGCAAGGCGGGCGTGGAGCTGCAGCCAGAGCAGGCCATGGCGGCGGCGCAGGTGGCGGCGGCGGAGCTGCTGACGTCCCCCGCGCCGTGGAACGTGTCCGACAACGGCGACCTCACCAGGCACCTCAACGGGACGTTCCAGCAGGTGCGGCACCGTACGGCACCCTGTCGTACAGCACGCCCGGCCTGACGCTGATGCTGCCTTACCTACCGGTACGGTCCGCTAGCCACGCCGTACGCCTGCATACCGTTACACCACTACCGGTGTCGCTGAACCCCGCATGCAGGTGCTCAAGGCGCTGGGGATCTCCGCCAAGCCGTCCCGTGGCAATCGCCGTCGCACCCAACAGCAGGCGGGGGCCACCACCACCACCACCTCGGCCCCGCTGCAGCTGGAGCTGTCGTTCGAGGACCTGGCGGCCGAGGTGGCGGCCCTGACGCAGTCCGCCGCCGCCGCCAACGCCGCCGTGGCGCGGCAGCAGGCCGTGCTGGCGGCGGCCGTGGAGCAGGGGCGGGAGATGGCGGCGGCGGAGGTGGCGGACATTGTGCTGGCGGCCACGAGGGTGGCGGCGGCGCAGGCGACGGCCATGGCGGAGGCGGCGGGGGCGCTGGGGTCGGGCAACTTGACGGCGGCGTCGTTCACGGAGAGGTGCGTGTCATTGTGCCACTGTGCCACGCGCGGGGCAGGACGTTGCTGGCGCCAGCAGGAGCAAACTGCTTGGGCACGCAGTTGCAATTCCTTTGCAACGCTGCGGTGTGCTGTACCCGTTGCTGTGTATGTGCAGGACCACGGGCGACGCGTTCCAGGCGCTGGTGGCGGCACAGGCGCTGGCTGTTCCGCTGCTGGAACCGCCGGCGCCGCCGGCCAACAGCGCCAACCCTAACCTGGGGGGTGGAGGCAACGGCACCGCGACAGGCCCTGCCCCACTTGCACCTGCGGCCGCTGAGGCGCCGCCCTCCGGGGGCCTGGCGGCGGGCGCTATCGCAGGCATCGCGGTTGGGGCCACCGTTGGTGTGCTGCTGCTGCTGGGGGCGGTGCTGGTGGCAGTGCGGCACAAAGCACGCACCCCCATCGTGCCCAACGTGCTTGTGCGGCCATCAGGGGCCAGGGCGGTGGGCGCTGCCGGCAGGGCGGAAGGCAGGGCGGGTGCAGCTACCGTCTGAGGTGGCAAGCCTCCGGTGCAAGGCGGTGCACCGTACACATGACGTCCTTTGGGGCGCAGCGCTCAGCCTGGTGCGCTCAGTTACGTAAAGTGAGTTAGCACGAGTGTGGCTTAATGTTCAGCACCTCCCTGGAAAAGGGAGAGACCGCGCTGGCGACTGAAGCGCTGCAGTATTGCGCCACACCTAAGACTTAGCTACGGTACGTCCAAGAGCTGTACCGGTACCCTGTCCGTCGCAGAGGCGCTTGCATCCGTCTGAAATGTGGTTTTTGCTTGCTTGTGTTCCGCTATGCCTCTATGTTGCTTAGCTATTTCTGAGCATGGGACTCCTTGGCCTTGGATCAGTTGTTGGTTGTCGGTTGCGCAGTGCAAATGCGTCCTCCGTTCGTGCCATTCACGCCACGCACACCTGATGCTAAGCTCAACGGCCGTACGATGCTGCTCGTAGAGTTCTGGTAACGCGGTGCACAGGTTTATGAGACGGCATGGAGGCCGCCTTGTCGTGGCTTGCTCACGTGCTTTCCCTGCACCGTGCACGTGTGACAAGGCTTGTTTGCACATGCAGACGGCTTGCACTCCCCCTTCCAGGAGCATTGTGGGCGTTAGGCTGGGGACCTATGCACGTCGGACGTGATGTGGCCGAAGCACCTTTCATGTTATGCGGGTGGGGAAGGTGAACGAGATGAGCAAGAGGCTGAAACCGGTGGAGGTGGATAAGAGGGAACGTGGGTTGAGGAGGTGGGTTGGGTGGGGGTGAATAAGGATGAGGATGCCGGGAGCGCAGGTCTGGGCCGCCAGGGCTGCTGCGAGGCAGGCAGGGTGTGTTTGGCCGTAGTCCCAACTCCCGAGTTGGTGGCGCCGTGTCGGGTTAGCTGGCTTGGACACCCGTGTTCTGGCCCGGTTCCTGGTGGGAGCGTCGTACCGGTATCGTGTCGACCATACGGGTGTTGGTTGGTGTACAGTGCTCCAGTCCAGTTCTCTTGCTGGATGTGGATGCTGCTCCAGCCACCCCGCGTTTCGTCCCTCGACAAAGCCCGTTAGGCTTACCGCTGGCCTGTATGTATAAATAAGGCTGGCAGGTCGGTTTGGAGTCAGGATGCTCAGCGAAACTCCTCGTTTCTTGTCTATCTGCAATTCGCTTACGGATTACTGTGGGGTGACTGACCTTCCCTGCGTACGGACAAAGCGCCAACCGTGCGCAACCGTGCCACAACCAACGGAATGCCTGACAGAGGCTGACGCTCTTACACTCTAGTGGGTACATTGATGAGGTGACAGAGTCCGATATACTCCGCTGCAACAGTCGTTACCCTTGCCCCTACCTTCATCATCATCAGCATACCCGACGCTTACACGAAGCAGTGAAACCGGGTTGCAATCCATCATGGATGCCTGCATCGAATAAGTGTCACGGTGGGTGGATCTCCTTCTGTGTTTGTGTCCTTGAGCTATCGCGCTGGCCTTCCGGGAACGGGGCACCTTGTGGCCTGCAGCGACAAACCTGCGCGCGCGCTCAGCAAGCTAACATAACATATGGCATTGAGCACCTCGAAATGTATTTAAACATGAGTGCGTCTGGGCATGTTGGTCATCCCTTTGTGACTGATGCTCAAATAGCACCGCGCGCTTTGCAGGACCACGTCCACGCGACAAGCCACGCCGTCGTTAATAAACCTATTCCAGGCCAACGATTACGCGATGGCGGTCTGATTCAACGGGCACGTCTGACCAGTCTGTCGGTCTTTCGCGGCGTATCAGCGACATGGAGCAGTGCACAACGGCCTTCAGTTTGTTACGTCCTGATGGCTGTGGGGCAACGCTCCGTGCGAAGCCATCCAATGCTCAAGCTGTCCCCTATTGGGCAGCATACACAGGCGCCAGGGGAGCACTCCGCGCCAGCGTGTCTTACAGCGCAACGGCCTCCGCCCTCCGAAGCAGCAATAGCAGCTGCACGGCCGTCTGGAGCAGCAGCGGCTTCTGCAGCGACGCCCTGTGCGATACGCTCACAGGCACAACGCAGCCATGGCAAGCATTTGGCGCCACTGGCACCTCCAGCCCGCTCGCAGCCCCCAACAAGCCCGCCCCATTCGCGACCGCCCTCTTCAAGCAGCTACCTCCTGCAACATTCGCCACCTCTTTGGCGTCCAGCAAATTACTTTGCCCTCCCTCTCCCGCAGCAGTGCGCGTGTGCCGCATGGTCCGGACGTCCGCCACCTCCCTAGCAGCCTCCTCCGCCTCATATGCCGCCACCGCGCATGCGACTGCTGCGGCTGCAGCAAAGCACCTCACGCTGGCCGTGCGGTCTCCACCTGCCTCCCCCACAGCCAGCACCTCTAGGTACAGGTATGCAGCCCTGCCCGTCGCCCCCCGGCGCCGCTGTGTATTAGGGTACGTGGGCGTGGACTGCGAGGAGGCGGCAACGCCACACCAGCGGCAGAAGCAGGAGCACCACGACCTGGCGGCCCGCCTGGCGGGCTGCTCCCCCAGCGTCGAGGACGGTCAACGTCGTAACGATGAGAACGGGGCCGTGCGCGGCGTGCGTACTGCCACGTGGACGCTGCTGGAGCAGGACGACGCCGACGAGTACGGCACAGACGTGCATTCCATGGCTCACGTGGCAGCCGCGCACGGGTACCTGCTCAGCCCAGGCACCATGTACGGCAGCAGCAGCAGCAGCAGCACGGCATGCGCAATGTACGACGACACCTTTGGCGCCGCTCCCGCGGCGGCCGCTGCCGTTACAGAGGTTATTCCCCGCGGCAGCGCGGGCAGATGGCATGGCAGCCTCCTTACGAAGGCGTCTGTGTCCTCGTCCTTTGGGTGCCGGCCCCGCAGCGGCCATGACGCCGCCACACCCTGCGCCGCCGCCGCCGCTGCCACCCGCGAGCCCTCCACCCCCGCCGCCGCCGATACCAACGCCGCGCGCTGGACGGCGCACGGCGGTTTGGCTGCAGCCAGCTCAGCCGCAGCCGAGGAGCATACCGACGACGACGAGGACGTCAACAGCTTCCTCATCAGCGCCTTCTTCAGCAAGGAGACCCTCACCGTCTTCAGCACCCTGGCCCGATCCGTACATGCTCCACCGCTCGCTGCCGCCGCCTCGGCTGAGTGGGCCTCGTGCCTTGGCGCCACGCTGCCGCCTCATGCCTCCCTGCCGCCGTCGCCGCCAGCGATGCCATCCGAAGCGCCGGCGGCAAAGGAGGAGGTGGCGGCGGCGGCGGCGGCGGCGGCGGGGTTCGCGCGCAGCAGCTCCGGGCCAGGGGCCCCAGGCGGCGGCCCGTGGGTTCTGTCCAGCGGCGTCGCTGGGGCGCACTTTGAGGCGGTGCTGGTGGCGGAGGCGGTGGCGGAAGCGGAGGCGGAGCGCGCTGCGGTGGGGGCCGCGTCAGAGGCGGTAGCGTCGCAGGCAGAAGCGGTGGCGGGAAGCCGCGTGCGTGCCTTGGATTCAGCTGGGGAGAGGCCGGAGGAGGATGTGGGGGCAGGGGAGGCAGCGGTGGCAGCCCGGATGGCCACGCGCAGTACAGAAGTGGAGGAGTGCAGGGAGATGGGTGGCAGTGGCGCTGCAGCGGCGGACGGGCGTTGGAGAGCTGGAGCAGCGGCGGCGGTAGCGGCTTGCGCGGAAGCAGCGGCGGCGGCAGCTGACGGTTGTGAGGTCATTGGTGCAGCGGGTTGCGTGCAGGGCGTGGTGGCTGCTCCTGCTGCTCGGCCAGCTGTGAGGGGGCCGCGCCGTGTCGGGGCCATGGTCCGGGCTGTGTTCACGGGATGCCTGCGGCGTCCCGAGTAGGACCGTTCCTTGTGTCTGTGTGGCTTTGAGCCTCCGTCAACGCGGGTGCGGAATGCGGTTATTGGGACGGAAGGCACACCTGACACAGCCGAGAGGCTGCTGATACGGCGCATCGAAGTGGGGCACGTGGGTGCATGTGTGGGTCGGTTGAGCGGTTGGCCAAGTGAGGGCAGCGGTTGTGAGGGTTTTAAAAGAGGGTTTGAGGGTTTGGCGGCAGGATGTGACGCAAGTGAGGGCAGTGGGGGAATAACAAGCGGGTTTGAGGGTGCGAGGGCGGAAGAAAGAGCGTGTGATGAACGATCGCCAGGGCGTGAGGCCTAAAGGCCGGTTGGGGGCCGTAGAGAGGGTCTGGGGGCTGCGTGGGCTTTTATCTGCACTGGTGGGCCATTCATCGATCTCGCTAACGGGAGGATATGGGGCACGAAGAACGTGAAGAGCTGTGGGTTGGGGCGAGAGGTTTGGCACGTGTGTGGTGGTAGCGTGCTGCGGGCAATTCATGCAGACACGCATTTCTGCGTGCGTTTTCTTTGTCGTCCTACAGCCGGGGTTCACGAGGCCTTCGGGCGTGGCTGATAGTCTGGACGGAGTGATTGGGGATTCTTGCATGGGTGCCAGCCACAATGCCGGGAATGTGGCATGGGTGTGTGGGTTACACTGCAAGGTGCGTGGGTGGCTTTCTTAATGTTAATTGTAGTCTTGTCTGCCGCATTCCTCAATTACGATTGGTTAGCCACGGTCTGGTTGTTTGCAAGCTCGCTGGCGGGCAGGATACCGGTTGCTGGGCTAGCAGGTTGGTTAGGTTAAGCGTTGGTCGGTTACTTTGTTGGTACGGAATGCAGCAGCGGCTACCGCACACGGTACTGACTTGGCGCTGGCACGTACGGCAGCAGCCCCACGTGCTTGAAAGCGCCGCGTGCTGACACGTCTATAAGATGCTGCTTTGGTCGGGTAGATGCTCAGGCCGACCAGGCTGTTTGTTTGCATCCTCGACTGCTTGTGGCAGCGCTTCAGCCGAGACGTGTGATGTTCGTTGTGGCAGAAGTGAATGGTCGGGTTGGTTTTGGTCTGGAAGCAGGCAGGCCCCGCAAACGTCTTTGTACGGCTCTACCTGGACACCTATTCATCGGTGGTGCGGTTGTCTTTTTCTGTGGAAAGGTTACAGGTAAGGAGACGGGGAGGTGGGGCGGGAAGGTTTTGTGACGAGGCCCACGCATCGTGTGGAATGAGCGGCTGTCTCCCCTGTGGAGGCAGGTCGACCTATCCCGGATGTGTCTTAGCGCAGCCGTGGTGCGGCCCCAGCTGGACGTGATCCGTTGCGTTTGTTTGGTCGTCGGTTGGTCCGTCAGTTGGTCTCAGGTTGGTTTTGTGACGTGACCCATGCTTCCGTGGGATGGGCGGGCTGTCGGGCGCCCCTGTGCCATCCCACAGGTTGGGTCTATGGCAGCAGCTGTGGAAGGCTTGGAGGCCTAACGGCTTGGCTTAGTAACGCACTTTGATTACCTGATGTACCGGTACCGTATATGCAGCTGTGGCCCCGTCGTTGGGCCGGCTGCTCGGCACCGTAGGGCGGAAGGCTGTGCGGGGCTCGTAAGGTCCTGACTCGCTGGCTATGTACGTATAAGACGTTACACATTCGACTGTTGGGGTGCGGCAGGTACAGATGTGTATACGGTTGTTTGTACGATGTACGCTGTACAATGTACGCTGTACAATGTACGCTCAGTGGTAGCCATGGTGTAACGTGCTGGTGGTTTGCTGGGTGCTTCCAGCTTGGCGTGGGTTGCCTCTAGACCGGTTTAGTTGGGGCACCAGGGACAGCACGTCCCGCATGACAGTACAGTATGCCGCCTGTATACCATGGTACCGTTTGTATGCGGTTTTGCGTTCGGTTCGCTTCCACAACAGACCGTGGAAGCATTTCTTGCATGCCGCACTTTGGTGAGGCGATTGGTAACGTACCGTGTGTTGGTAGGCTGTGCGGCTGCTCCTGGTGCCGTGCACGCGAATGGCGCCTCGAGTAGTAGTGCTAAGGTGGCCACTGGCCAGGGACGGAGTGAGATGCGGCTTCCCAAATGCCATACCGTACTGTGGTTAATTCACAGATTGATAGGATTGATTCAAACGCTGCTGCTGGTGCGGCAGAGTAGCACATACCGTACATTGGTAGGGTCGTGCACTCGTGCTTGGGTTATGACAGGGTTGGCACGCACGCGTGGCACGCACGAACGCTGCGCTCGTAGGGTCTGGTCTCTGGTGACTGCTAGAAGGAGCTCAGCTGGCGCACCGGATGTAACCAGGCAGGGGAGAACCCCTTGATGTAACATGTAGAAATGCAAGCATCGTGGCGTACTGTTCGTGGCCGGACGCGCTGCCAAGTGAGCCGATCCTTGCGTGACGAGTTGCCATTTGGCGTGCAGAGATGCAGTGTATCTTACGGCAGAAAGCAACTTGTGCCAGCCCAAGGGGCGGAGCTCCCTTCCATGTGTGTGCACGACACTGGGAAGGCGCGACCATGGGGTTCTCTGCCCGAGGCACAGCGGCAGTCAGTCACAGCGTTGCTCATCAGACAGCACACGTACGCACGGCAGTACCTGGCAGTGCCAAGCGCAGTACAGAATCGGCACCGGGGTCGCTGATACAACCGCCTGTATGGTGCCACAACATAGTCGAGGGCACGGACGGTTTCTTGGGCTGGTCGCCCCGCAGCATGCGTGCCTCCGTATGACTCCAATGCACGTCTCCAATTTAGCGCCACGCTAACCCTGGACACTGCCATTCGATCAGTACGGTATCAAATGCTACCATACCCGCAGCCGGCCCACACCCACGCCGCCCTCCGCCAGGAAGCAGTGTACCGGTACGGCAACACGAACAGCTGTGCACAGGTGAGCTCCCCTGGCTTTGCACCTGTCACCGGACACACAGCTCACCCACACGCAGCACATCGCACTGGCAGCAGGGGCGGCCAGAGAGGGGGCGGCCATGGTAGGACCCCGCTTGAGGGGTGGGAGAAGGCCGGAGGGGAACAGGGGATGGGTTAAGACTTTGGCTGAACCATGGGAGCTTCCCTGTACCAAAATGTGCAAGCGGTGTACGGAATTTCAGCAGCCTTGTGGGCTCGCCTCATGCTGTCGTACGCAACTTCAGCTGCCTTCCGCAGGGGAACCCCAGGCCCTGCTGGGTCTTTCTGCGAGCACACGTGCCTTGCATGGCCTGGGCTGCGGTAGTATAACGGCGTGTACGAACCTGTCTTACTGGTATTGCCAAGTAATGGCTGGGTGGTAAGGCGTGCATTATGTGGGTCAGGACAAGCGGAACGGTGTCCTGCCTAGGAGTTGAGCCCAGAGATGGGGGAGTGTGCTGGACGAGCGCTTGCGACAGCCGAGATGTCAGGACGCTCCCAATGCCAATTCGCGAGATCAACATTTTGTAAATGTTATCTTTATCGGATCTGCGCGTGCACCAGCTGCATGCTGGCATGGCAGCATGCTCTCGGCAGTTGACATCTGGACGACGGTTAACACATTACCAAGCAAACGTGTAGACACACGTCAGTGAGCTTGCTATCCATTCATATGCTGCGTTATACGCGTCGCAACTCTCACATCGCAGCGTCCAGCCAAAAGCGCACAGTCCTTTTATGGTCGTCCTTGCAACGTTCCGCCAAGCAGGTTAAGGACCCACGTGGCTCTGCCGTCAAGCTTGTATGTTACGAAGATGAAGGAAGTCAGGTACCGAGCTGAAACGCGCTGCTGGGACATTTCGAGGCCTGTCACCAGGATGGTGTCGTCGCTACCCTGTATTACGCCAACTGCCAGGGAACACCACAACTAACGGTGTACTGGCGCTAAACTGCAGGCCGTCATGTTGCGAGCATGCCCAGAGCGAAGCCTGGGAGGCCGCTCTCCTGCTCCTGGAGCCAAGTGGCCAGTTTCTTCCGGGCTGCTGTTGCTGCGTGAAGCCTTCAGTCATAACAACACAGTAAGTCAGCATGTATCCATTGAAAGGCACGGTTACGAATAGCGCTGCCGATTTGTCATGCTGAAACCCCCAACTCTTTGCCAGCAATCGCTTCCGTTCGGGACGTCGCCCGAAAAGGCCACGGCAGAGCAAGCGCGTGACACTGTTTCCTCGGTATCGAAACCGTTGACATCTAGCAACAAGCGCAGAGCAGCTTACCACCAACCGCCGGGACCTGTACCGCGCAGCTGCGACTACTAGCCACCGGCGCTCGTAGCCCCAGGCGGACAACCTGAGAGGAACAGCCCCCGGCACCAGCTGCCCACACGCCCCGGCCAATCTTGCATGCACAGTGGTGCCATGCAGCACGCTGCATGCAAATAGAAGGCGTCCAGGACACCTGCTGTGAGCCTGACGCCGTGCGTATCCTAGCTAGCTGTGTGCACGCTGAGCCATTCTGTGCACCAGGCACAGCCAAAGCCATGTCCCGCAACCCCGAACGGCTGCTAGACCGACACCACCAACTCCGACCCTCTGATTTCTTTTCGTCTGGAACCCCCCTGCTCACTACCGGTAGTACAGCACACACGCTCATTTGCTCCTCACGCAGCCTCACCCTGTCTCCCAGAGTCCCCCACGCCTCCAAGCCATAATAACCCCGACTCCTCCGTCCACCCCCTTGCCCTCGCTCTTCATCCTCCTGACCTCAGGCTCCTCACCCCAGGCGACAGCGCTGCCGCCTACGACCCCGCCCGCTACCACACCAACGGCTCAACCGCTACGCCAACCGCCAACCGCCATACCCTCCGCGTGTGGCCCGGCGAAGGAGGCAGCTCCCTGTTCGGCCTGCAGCTCCAAGCTCTGTACGGCCAGCGGCTGCTGCAGCTGCAGAAGCAACAGCAAATGTCAGCCCACCACCACCACCACCACCATACCCACGCGTTCCAAGGGCACGCAGAGCCCACCAACCCCACGGCCAAGCCGTACATCAGTCCGTTCGCCCAGCTTGCGTTCCAGGCTCACCCAGAGGGGGACGGGGGCCCGGAGGATGACGAGGAGGAGGGCGGGAACGAGGAGGGGCGGCGGCTGCGGGGGCCATGCGAGGACCGGAGTGGGGCGGCGCTGGCGGAGGACTGTGTGGCGTTCCGAGTGATGGTCACGACACGCGAGGCGGGTGAGTTGCCGTGCTGGTCACGTTTGCCGTTACACGTGGGCATGCATACCGTATGGGGCGGTGGGGTCTGTCATGGCGTCTTGAAGGTTGTTGGCGTATTGTAGGTCCATAAAGCGCGTGTGCGTATCCACGCCGCACCGTTCCATCCTGTCCGTCCATGGCGTGCCCTGTTAAGGTTGGACGTTTCCTTGTGGCTGTACAGCAGCGACGCAACGCTACATGATAATAATTCCTGATAGTTGTGGTCGGGACCAGTAAGGATCGTGTGGCCACACCACCTGGAATGTAACATAAAATGTCAATGTCATGGCGTACCCCACGCCCACGCCCTACACCCACGCACCGTTGTCCACCCTGTTGCGACCACGGTATGCTGCACACCCGCACACAAACACACACACACGCAACGAAGGGGCACAGACACACCCTGCCCGACCTTTGCCGTACCGTTGTCCATCCCTTTGCAACGCCCCTTACGCTGTTTCCTCGGTGCTTCACGCCTACCCCAATGCAACCCATGCTGCACACTCGTATCACCTTTAGAAACACTCAAGAGAGGCGAAAACATCTACCAGTCCATGGCATACCCCACGCCCTACATCCCCTTGGTTCACCTGCGTAGGGTTGAGTCTGTCGCGGAGTTGCCTGCGGGTTTTGCATCATACGCGTCCTTAAGCGACAAGCCATACTTACCGGTAGCATATTGGATGAGATCCTATCTTTACTCTGGCCTTCAGGGCCCTATCGCACACGTACGGCACGCAGCTGCGCCACACGCACCTTACACGTCGGGCTGTATATTACACAGCACATATGGTTCTGCTGTCTCCTAAGTTCGTGTTTTCCATGTCATCCTTGCCTTGCCGCAGACGGCTCGCGGCTGCGCCGCACGCACCTGCTGCCCGGCCTGTCCAGCTTCGCCGTCGCCTCCTACTGCGCGGCAGTGGGGCAGCTGGCCGCAGAGGGGGCGCTGCAACCCACAAGCACCACCAACAGCAGCACCAAAGATCCTACGGGCCTTAACCCACAGCAGCAGCAGCAGCAGCAGCAGCAGCAGCAGCAGCAGCAGCAGCAGCAGCAGCAGGAGGACCAGGAGAAGCAGCTGCTGCTGCTGCCGCACCAGCAGCACGACGGCTCCCCTCGGTCGCTGTCGTCTCCGTCTCTTGTGTGCACGTTCCTCGACAATGGCATTCTGCGCCACCCCGTCCCAGCCGAGACCGACACACCAACCGCAGCTGCCGTGCCCAAGAGGACCACCACTGCCCGCAGCATGTTCAGCATCCGCCACCAGCTGCAGCTGCACCTGCACCCCCACAGCCCCACACCAAGGGAGACCTCCTCGCCAGTGGCAATACCAGCAGCTGCTGCTGCTGCAGCTACCACCAAGCGCGGCGACAACAGCAGCAGCAGTGGTGGTAGCAACGAACATGACAGCAAGGGCGGCGGCACGCCACCGCCCTTTCAGCGCAGCACCAGCACGCCGCCCCTCCAGCGCACCTGTACCGGCACGCCACCGCCCTTCCAGCGCACCTCCACGGGCAGCAGCACTGCTACACGCGCCAGCAGCACGTGCGGTCTGAACCACGCGCACAGCCACCGCAGCAGCAGCTGCAGCCTCGACGGGGGCAGCCCCACCCCCACCCCCAGCCCGGGGCCCAGCCCCTGCAGCGGGAACGACTGGCTGGACCTGCTGCTGGAGGCCGCGGACCTGTTGGAGGGGGTTTCGAACCCGGGTTGGATGGGCGCGTGCGTCGGTGGAAGCAGCGTGGACGACTTTGCCGGGGGTGCGAAGGCCAGCAGCGGCGGCGGCGGCGGCGATGGTGTTGGTGGAGGAGCAGGTGGCGGCGTGGCACCGGAGGAGCAGCTCCAGCGCGCAGCGGTAACACACAGCGCTGCTGTTGCAGGGGCGGTGGTGGAGGCCGTGGCTGATTGCGATGTGGGCTGTGCGCCCTGGCAGCGGGCGCAGCGGGCGTGCGCCGAGTGGCGGTGCGGTGAGCAGCAGGAGCAGCAGCAGGAGGGGGAGGGGGACGGCGTGCAGCAGGAGGAGGGGCGTGTGGGGCAGCAGGCACGGGATGAGGGCAGCAGGAGTGTGTCGAGTGTTATTGGCAGGGGTGGGCCTGAGCTGGTGTCTGTGGAGGTGGAGGCGCTGGTGGGGTGCTGGGGGCCGGGGCTGTGGGGTAACGGAGCAGGGGCGGCGGGGCACCCGAAGCAGCAGCAGCAGGCGCAGTGGGATGCGGAGCTGGAGCTGGAGTTACACCAGTGGGTGGGTGGGGAGCGTGCTGAGGGCATGCGGAGGAGCGGCAGCGGCGGCAGCGGCAGCTGCAGCAGCAGCAGGGGATATTCTGGTAGCGCGGGGGTGCCAATTGGGAGCGAGCTGCTGGCGCGCGCGTGGGGCAGGGGCCTTGGCGAGGGGGAGGGCGCGGACGGGGAGTGGGTGCTGCTGCTGGGTGGCGGAGGCAGCGGTGTGCAGTCGGGCTGCTTGGTGGGCGAGCTGCCCTTGAGTGACCTGGTTCGTGACGGCAGCAGCAGCGTGTGGGGTAGGCGCGGGTCGAGGGAGAGTTTCCTCCTGGGCAGCTCGGGGGACTTCCTGGACTGATGGGTGGAGGGGTGATGGTGAGCATGGCCTGTGGTATGGCGTGTAATGTGGTATACCCCACAGTCCGTGGGTTGCATTTCAACCTTTGCTACCGATGCCTACGTAGGCTGTGAGCGAATTGGCAGCTGCGCTGCGCTGCTGCTGCTGTTTTGGGCGCAGTGGGAAAGGGGGGCGAGGTGGTAGCGCCGTCACTTTGTTCCCAGACCCGCTTGCGCCCGGGTGTGGGGCGAAAGGCTGGAGTTGAGATGATTGGGTTTGTTGCAACATGATGACACGCGGCATGTGTAGTGAAAGGCTGGGTCGTTCTCTGTCCGCACGAGCTGACGGCTGTACGTAATGCGCGCGGTGCGCCCTTGATGGTACAAAGTGTTCTGGGTGCGACGGGTGGTGGTGAGCTGCTTGCCTGTGTGCGCGCACATTTCTTCCCACATGAGGGTGTGTGGCGCGCACGGTTGTGGTACCCAGGTGCCCAGTTGCCCCGGTGCAGATACGTACATGAGAAGGTGAGGTACGGTGGTGGTATCCAATGTGCAGATAAGTATATACATGGCTTCTGATGTAGCATGCACGCGCGGGCGTGGTGTGTGGCTTGTGTCCCTTTTGCTGGTTACCATGCATGGCTTTGGAGGTCGGCGGGCTGGTGGCAGGTAGGGGTACGTAGATCATGGCAGGCAGTAACATGCAAGTATGCATGGGGCAGGCCAGCCCTGGTGGTGTTATGTGTTCAGTGGGCCGTCCTGCTACGGCAGCTGCTGCGGTTGTATGTGGCCCTGGAATGAGCATACCGTTGGAGGCATTGAGGCCGTACGGCAGTACAGGCACGTGCTTCTTAGCGGTTGCCGTACGACACCAACTGGGGACTGATTGAGTAGTGCTTAGCGGCCAGAGTGCATCGCTTCTCGTGAATTGACCTGATGGCTGCATTACCGGTAGGGCTTATAACGCTTGGCAAGGGTCCGTTCCCAGGTGGCACATACGGGACTGCCGTGCGCCGTCTGTGGAAGCTACTACGTTGCCGTGTGAAAGAGCTAGATACTTGCGCATTAGGCATCATGAATGGTGGTGTTGATTCTTTTTTCCAAGAGGTCTGAAGCATATGATCAAGGCAGGTTGACCGCTGTGTGCCGTACACAAGCGTGCTGTGCCTTGGCGGGCGAGCTCCGTGCTGCGTGCTGCGCTGTGTAGCGAAATGTGGTGCATGGACATACGATGGTGCGTGGGCATGTACGAAAGCAGTTGAAGGCGGAGGACCGTGCTGCGGTGTGTGGTAGGCGATGTGGGCGTATGCGCGTATACATTTGGGTGCTACGGCGGTTGAAGCGTACCTACGGCTGGGAAAGACATCAGCAGGCTGAAGGAGATGGGGTCGGCCCCGGCCGCGAGCGTGATGGGCACCAAAAGGGGCCCAGCGCTACCCCGTCACACTACAGGTCTACAACTTGATGTTTGTTATTGCGGTGGTTTGCTTTGGCTGCAGGAGGGAGAACTGGAAGGGTCAGGCCAGGCAAGTGGAGTGAAACGCACAAGGGTGATGCGTATGATCAGTGTGGTCGGCGCGTGGCGTGGCAGGGCAGGATGGCACGTGTGCGTGGATGCATGCAGGATGCGAGGTGAGCGGTGCGCGGAGAGCGCAGCGACGCAGGATGCGCGAATGAGGTGCTTCTGCATGGCGAGCCACGTGCGGGGACGGTCGTTGGCCTGTCGTACTGAGAAGGGCTGCCGTACGTACGCGGTGCACCTGGCCGTACAAAGAGCCACGTGTACGCGCTCTCGAATTGAAATGTATGCTAATTGCCAGATACAGGGCAGGCGCTGGATGCAGATGGCTTGCGTGCAAGCGTGCATCCCAGGATGCACATGTACTCTATTTTCACTAGATATTGGCATCCTTGCATCTTGTTGCATTGACTTGTGCACTGTGCAAGTGTGCATGCATGCATGGCGGCACGTTGGTAACCCAGCACGCATAAACCAATTGAGTAGTGCTGGTTGAGACTCTTTCTGAGGCGCAGGCGCGCAGCCTTGGGACGATTTGTAGAATGCCGTGGTAAGCGTTTACGTCTTGCGTATTGGGTCGCATATGGCGGAGGCCCTTGTGGGCAGTTGCTGGCAACAGGTGTGGGTAACGGCATCATACACGTGGCGAGCAGCTGATTTGGATAGTCAATTCAATGGTCTGGCCCGTCTGTGAATATATAGCTGTACATAGACTGACACCCCTCATTTACAATAGTGCTGGTTGCTGGTGCGTGGCGCTGCGGGCCGTTCATGGAATGCCAAGCCGCAAGTGGTACCGACCGGCATGTACGGCCTGGTACGGCAACCGGCGCGCGGGGGGACTACCGGTACCGGTACCTTGGTAGCTAACGGTTGGTAGCGTGTGGAGTCGGAAGTTTTTTCCTGATCTCGCATCGCACTGATCACATGTGTACTCATGACGAGCACACCGAGTAGCAGGCGTGCGTGTTCACTCGTTGCGAGGTCCGCGCTGCCGCCTGCTGCCGCCCAGTCCTGTGCTTGAACACTGTGTCTTAAATATCGATCATCCAGAAAATGCTCTCTCCGTGGCTGCACTGGAGCAAGTGGTTGTGTGGAAGCGCGGAAGGGAACCTTAACTGTAATGTAATAATCCTGACCCATGAGCTAGTGAACTTGTCGGAACTCAGGAGCATGGACCAGCTCTGTGTTAGCAGCTACGTGATTGGAGTCTCCCTTGTGTAAGCTGCCAGGTACTCCCACGCGGCGGGGTTTCCCACTTCCTTCAGGAGTGTGCCGTACCGTGCCATACCGGTACCGGTAATGGGCTTGTCGTACACGCAAAGCCGACACGGTAATAGTGAGGGGAGCTATTCCTTGGGGGGTGGGGTTGCCTGGCAGACGGCAGGACCGCAGGAGGCGATGGCCGTGGAGCACCACGAGCGAACAGGCCCTGCGCTGTGGCCGCCAGGGATACAATACAGTACGCACTGCGCAACGCATGCGCGAGGCACCTCAGGCGCATGCATGTCTGCTTGTTACAAGTTTACTTGTCCAACACGGTGTGAGAAACGAAGCGGAGGCGAGGCAGCGGACCGTTTGGCCCCCCAGTGGGCACGCCAGGTCGTCTCCCCCGGCGCCATTGGTCGCGCATGGCCCGGTAACATCGATGCAGCAGGAGCTAGCAACAACGCTGAGACGAAGGACAACAACACAAGCAAAGCGCGGGCGGGCGTGCGCCCTGGGCAAGGTGCGGGGCGACCATGACATGAGTGGTGTGGGTCGGAAATAGGTGATAGGGTCCTGGAGTGCCAGAGCGCTCATGCTGCTGCCCATACACAAGGACGAGTGCCTTGGACCCACCCCAGCCACCCCAGCAACGCCACCGCTCATCAGCATGCACATGGACCCAATGGCACTTAACCCACACCGCCACGAATGCGTTATGTGTGCGCCCTCGCCGCCATTGTTGCCTCCCCGGGAGAGATCAACGCGTGCAGAAACCATGTGGAGAGCTACCGTAGGTACACGAAAGATTGCATCCATCATACCGCGAAAACCGTGAGAATTGAGTACGAACACGCATGTACCAGAAACCAGACACGGACATGCCAGCAACTGAATATGCCAGCGACATGAGCGCAAAAGAAGGTATGGCCACGCGCACTCTTGACCATCGCCACAACCGAAACTGTAAAAGTACTACCCCGCTTCCCGTGTACGGTACTTCCCCTACCCCAACAAATGGCCATCCATCGCCGCCGCAGCGGTAGGCTCATCGTGCCCGCCCCTGATCCTCCTTAACGCCGTGCCCTGTCCGCCCCTCCCTTTCTCCACAAGCTCCGCCGCCTTGCACCCCTACACATTCACGCCCCACAGCTCGCCCTAGTTGCCAACTGCATCACAGCGTGCCCCGTGCCCCGGCAATGGGCGCCGCCAGCGGCCCGACACGACCTCTCCTTCTCCGCCAAACCGGCCACCACCCATCCCGCCGCCGCCGCAGTCGCCGCCGTAGACCCGGAGCACACCGCCGCCACCCTGTGCTGCTCGCCGTGCGGCCACACACACTGCTTCCCCTCCCTTTCCCCCTCCTCACACGTGCACGCCCCACAGCTCGCCCTTGTTGTCCACCTCGTTGTAGCGGGCCCAGTCCCCCGCGATGGGCGCGGCCAGCAGGTGGTCGGGGATGGCGAACGAGTCCACCACCGCCGCCGCGTGCGGGGACAGCTCCACCACGGCGCAGCGCACAGCCTCGGGCACCGTGCGGCCGGCCTGGGGAAGGGGAAAAAGGCATGAACGAGTTACTAATATGAAGTCAATGAAGTGCTTTGCGTGTTGCGATATATGAACATTTGGACCCACTGGGGAGGAGGGAGAGCGTGTACCACGGCCGAAACGCAGCCCGCGAGCCTTCCTCGGGCCCCCTGCCTGTCCGTCCGTAACGGCAGCTGCCACCACCCGCACCGGCAACCCTACCTTTGCGGGCAGCTCGCCCTCCGCGATGAACCAGGGGAGGTCCGCCTCCACCGCCCGCAGCGCAAACAGCCGCCCCACCGCCCGCAGCACGCCGCCCACCGCGGCCGAGGGCGGGCCCTGCGCCGCCGCCCCCACCCCCTGCCGCGCGCCCTGGCCAGCAGCAGCCGCCTCCACCACCGCGTCCAGCACCATGCGCTCCGCGAACGCCAGCGCGGTGCCCTGGGGTGTGTATTAAGGATGGTGTGTGTGTATTAGCGGCGGTGGCTGGTGCAGCAAGGGCTTGGTGTCTCCACCACCGCGTCCAGCACCACGCGCTCCGCGAACGCCAGCGCGGTGCCCTGGGGTGTGTATTAAGGATGGTGTGTGTGTATTAGCGGCGGTGGCTGGTGCAGCAAGGGCTTGGTGTCTCCACCACCGCGTCCAGCACCATGCGCTCCGCGAAGGCCAGCGCGGTGCCCTGGGGTGTGTATTAAGGATGGTGTGTGTGTATTAGCGGCGGTGGCTGGTGCAGCAAGGGCTTGGTGTCTCCACCACCGCGTCCAGCACCATGCGCTCCGCGAAGGCCAGCGCGGTGCCCTGGGGCGTGTATTAAGGAAGCTGTGTGTGTATTAGCGGCGGTGGCTGGTGCAGCAAGGGGAAAGTTGGTGAACACACCACCGCGTCCAGCACCATGCGATCGGCACATGCTAGGCGTCTGATCATCGGGACAGTACCACGCCAGCAGCACAACAAGTAAGGCGTTCGGTCCTCTAAACGCTAATACACACGCCCCCCGCCTCCCCTGGTGCCCCACCTGCACCAGGTCGCTCTCGCGCTTCATCCACGCCTCGAAGGTGGCCTCCGCCGCCTCGCCCTGGCCCGCGGAGCCCTGGGATGGGGGACAAAAGCAACAGGTGCAACAATTAGTGTTTAGGTACGTGATGTGTATACACTATATAGGCAGCTTCTCAGCCGCAGCCATTGTGCCGCCTCGCCCTGGCCCGCGGAGCCCTGGGGAAGGGGGCACATCAGCAGCAGGGGGGCAGGAAGAGTAAGTCTGAGCCGCACTTCCAAAACTCGCGGTGCGTGCCAGCAAGGCATTCGTGTTCATGCCACCCTCTCCACCCCACCCCGCTGCTACACCAGGAAGACCTCCAAAACCGGCGCCCCCACCCACTTCACATGGTTATACACACCACCACGCTAATACACACCCACCGCACGCGATAATGCACACCCACCTGAGTCGCCGCCCGCATGGCCGCCTCAGCTGCCGCACCAGGTGGCCCTCCCTCTCGCCCTTCCCCCCATCCCAAACGCTAATACACACGCACCTGCGTCGCTGCCCGCATTGCCGCCCCCAGCCGCCGCACCAGGCGGCCCTCCCTTTCTCCCTCCCCCCACCCCCAACGCTAATACACACCCACCGCACACGCGAAGACACACGCACCTGCGTTGCTGCCCGCATGGCCGCCCCCAGCTGCCGCACCAGGCGGCCCTCCCTCACCGCCAACAGCCGCTGCAGCGTGGGCAGGTCGAACAGCGACAGCGCGCCAGGGCCCTGCGAGAAGGACATACACATGCGTAACATGTTACCAACATGCCAAGTACAAGGAACATGTGTGTGCAGATGGGGTGGTGTCTGCCCGGCGTGTGTGGCCAGGTCAATCAACGACAGCGCACCGGGGCCCTGCCCAAGGGTCACATCATACACACGGACATGTGCACTGTCATGAGGGAGGCCCCTCAGGCCAACTAGGCATCGTGCTTGAACGATTTGTGGTGTCACAGGGCCAAAGTCCTGTCCCGACGGGTGCGACCGCATGTGTAGATTGACGCTTAAGCCCCGTCATCTGCCACCTAGTTATCTATGTCTATATATATCTATCTATATCCGTCCTTTTGGCCCCCTTGGCTCTCCGGACGCGCCCTACATGGGCCTGTAACTGTAACTGTATACACACTCCAACATGACATATTAAGCAACGGATAAATGTGGAGGAGGGATGGTGTCTGCCCGGTGCATGCGGCCAGGTCGAACCACGTGAGGCACGCGTCTAGTCCTTGTGCGTTGCCGTACGGCACCCACCATGGGTCCCGCCGCCACCGCCGCCATCTTCTGCGGGCTGCCGGAGTGCCATCCTTACAAAATATTTTACAAAATACATACATTATCGGTATTACGAAATATAAATTAAATCTTAAGCTGCACGCACCATGGGCCCAGCCGCCACCGCCGCCATCTTTTGCGGGCTGAGCGCGGGCGTGTCGGCAGCCGCCACACGCGCCCGCAGGTCAGGCAGCGCGCCCGCCAGGCCCAGCAGCTCCTTGGCCACCTTCTGCATCAGCACCCTGTGTATTAAGCGAGGGGGTGTATGACCAGCATCAGCACCCTGTGTATTAAGCAATGGGGTGTATTACCAGGAGCGTGTGGGTTAAGGGGCTGTGTGCTGACGGTCGGGCAGCGCACCAGCCAGGCCCAGCAGCCTTGTGCACCAGCGCCGTGTGCAGGGTACGTGTACGCGGGTGCCTACCAGCAGCTGTGTGTGTGCTGCAGGCGTGCAGGTGCACCGACCCCACGCTCGTCGTACGGCATGGCCCGCCGTACACCGTCGCGCACCTGCCAAGCGTACCACGTGGCTGTGCTATTCCTGTTGCAAGGTAATGGCTTTTATCGTGCAGCCCTGGAACCTCCCCGCTCCAGCCCACGTGCGCACCCAGCCCCACAGCCCTGACGCGCCCCGCACCTGTTGTCGCCCTCGGCCGTCATGCCGGCGTGCGCGAAGCCGATGATGGAGCCGAACCTGCAGTATGTAGGAAGGGGGAGAGAAAGGACACGATGTGACACGTGGCATGGACGCGTAGGGCACGCGACACGTGGCACATGGCTCGGTTGGGGCACAACGCAAACGGGTACTACTCGAATGGCCGGGCATGCCGCGACAGAATGCTGTTGCAACGTACGTCTGCATGCAAGGAATGCACCGCGGCTTCCTCGTCAGCCACCCCACCCCAGTTTTGCGTCAAGCGCACGCGCACATGTTGCACGACACAGTCCCAGTTTCTCCTTCACCCATACCAACCCAATTTATAGATAAGCGCGCATGCGCGCTCACCTGTTGCAGGACAGGTAGCCCTGTCCGCCGCAGCGCTCGCGGCACGTGGTGGCCACCTCCTGGATGTTCCACGCGCACAGCGGCTTGATGGCGCAGCACAGCACCACAACCTCCTGGGCGGTCTGCGGGGAAGGAAGAGGGATGCAACAATGTATTGTAAATTTATGTATTTGTCACAGCGGCTTGATGGCGCAGCACAGCACAACCACCTCCTGGGCGGTCTGCGGTGTGGTGTTGGAAGGGAGGGGCGCGCGGCACGGGAGGCGCAACAAGGGCAAGGGGTAAGGCGCGGCGGGCGGGTGGGGTTGAGAAGCTACTCCCCACCCCCTTTGCACCTCATTTGCGGGTCGACCTGCTGGCCCGGGTTGACCTCTCCAAAAAGCCACAACTTTCAACAGACCTATCCCCCTGCCCCTTACACACCCACCCACCAGCGGGTCGACCTGCTGCCCCGGGTTGAAGCCGCTCGCCGCCGCCCATCGCCTCTTGACGGCGTTGAGCCCCACGTTGAGCGCCACCGTGCGCGCCAGCAGCGGCACCAGCGCGCGCTGCTGCAGCTGGTAGGCCAGGATGGGCGTGTCGGAGCGACCAGTAGGGCCCACACACAGCCGGCTGTCGGCGTACCTGTGGGTTAACAGTGGGGTGTGGGTTAAGGTTGGGGTGTGGGTTAGGGGTGTGGGTGTTGGTGCTGCAGCTGGTAGGCCAGGATGGGCGTGTCGGAGCGACCAGCAGGGCCCACACACAGCCGGCTGTCGGCGTACCTGTGGGTTAAGGGCAGGGTGTGGGTTAGGGGTGTGGGTGTTGGTGCTGCAGCTGGTAGGCCAGGATGGGCGTGTCGGAGCGGCCGGCAGGGCCCACGCACAGCCAGCTGGCGGCGTACCTGTGGGTTAAGAGTGGGGTGTGTGCTGTCAAGGGTGTGCATTACGGGTTGCAGGATTCCACCCCTTGACCTCCAACCCACCCCACCCCTTGGTTCCTCGCGTTTCCCCCCAACCCCACCCCAGCCCCTCACCCCAAACCCCACCCCAACCCACCCTGCCCCCACCTGAACGCCGCGGTGAGCGCCACCTTGCTGCCGCTCTGCATCATGCCTGTGACCGCTAAGCAGCTGGTCGGCCACCCCCTCTCCCCTAGCCCCTTAACACACACCTAATACACACCTGAAGGCCACGGTGAGCGCCACCTTGCTGCCGCTCTGCATCATGCCCGCGATGCACAGCCGCCCGCTGAGCAGCTGGTCGGCCACCCGCAGGAAGCGGTCCCGGGGGCGGGCCACGGCGGAGGTGAAGGAGCCGTCGGGGGCCACACTGGAGTGGGCGTCCAGCAGCGCAGTGCGGGGCACACGCACGTGGTCGAACCACAGCTGTGTGGGTTAAGGGTGGGTGTGAGTTGGGGCGGGAGTGAGAATTAAAGGAGGGGGGAGGAGTGCGCGTCCAGCAGCGCGGTGCGAGGCACGCGCACGTGGTCGAACCACAGCTGTGTGGGTTAAGGGTGGGTGTGGGTTAGGGCGGGAGTGTGGGTTATGGGAGGGAAGGAGTGGGCATCCAGCAGCGCACCGCGTGGTCAAACCACAGCTGTGTGGGTTAAGGGTGGGTGTGGGTTAGGGCGGGAGTGTGGGTTATGGGAGGGAAGGAGTGGGCATCCAGCAGCGCGGTGCGGAGCACGCGCACGTGGTCAAACCACAGCTGTGTGGGTTAAGGGTGGGTGTGGGTTAGAGCGGTGGAAACTGGGGAGAGGTGTTGGGTAAGCGCGTTGATTGCATGGACGGGAGATGTGGCATGGATGGCGGGTTTCCAGCGGGGCGGTGCGGGGTATGCTCACATCGCTGAGCCAAAAGAGTGTGTATAGAGTGTGGATAGAGTGGGGTCAAGCGTAAAGCGTAAAGATGTCGGATGATGGGCGGAAAAAGCCACTCTGAAGCCCATTGCGTCTAAGACGGCCCCGCAGCCGACCCCCCTGTGCCTATTTCCCACAGCCGACCCCCTTGTCCTCAGCGCCGATGGAGGAATGGCGGTCCATCGCCAACAAGCTCATGCAGACCCGTGGCACGCAGACCATGCCTGCGGCCGGCTGTTCATTAGGAGCTGCAGGTATGGTCTGCATGCCACGGCTCCTCATGAGCCTGCTGGCCATGGGCCGCCACTCCTCCACCGGCGCTGAGGACTAGGTGGGCGTGGGGGTTACGAGGGAGTCTGACAATTGCATATATAGGCTCCCGATGGGCGTGTCAGGCGTGGCCCTTGGTCCTCCACCTTGCCTGCACACCCCGTTTTCGGACAGTTACCACCAACCCTGCGTAATCCTGTGCTGGCTCCTGCGTCTATCGACGGCCGCACAGCCGACCCCCCTGTGTCTATAGACGGCCGCACAGCCGACCCCCCTGCGTCTATAGACGGCCCCACAGCCGACCCCCCTCCGTCTATAGACGGCCCCGCAGCCGACCCCCCTGCGTCTATAGACGGCCCCGCAGCCGACCCCC
>VFQN01001033.1_pt1 | contig 48999 bp, 83 predicted proteins | sample 3512371 | NCBI WGS metagenome assembly VFQN01 (sample SAMN10412370, study PRJNA504923) | tailings metagenome | isolation source: Replicate 2 from Balatoc abandoned mine | place: Philippines: Itogon, Benguet | collected 2017-08-28
CAGGACCAGAGATTGGCCAGCCTGACCCACCGGTCAGCGGCAATGTCACCCTCTGAGCCTACCGGAGGGCATCAGCATATGATCAGCATCCTCAGGCTGTGCAGACAAGGGGGTATCAGCAAGAAAGCGCAGGTGGTGCTTCAACTGCACGCTCCAAAACATGGGGTGGCCGCGGGCCTGGCCCATGCATGGCCAATGCGCGCCGTGCATAAGTGTGGTGTGTAAGGAGAGAGCAAGCAACCAAGCGTTGTTTGAACAAAACGCAAGGAAGCTTGCAGAGAGCCGTCAGATTAGGTATGACAAACTGTCATGTCATGATGTCTTGCGTGATAAGGCAGGGGCCTCTCTAAACCATGACTAGGGTGTAGGCCGTAGGGCCAATTGCATACCGTAACCCCTGCATCAAGCCCGTAGAGCCGAATCCAATAGGGCCTGTAGCGCCGTGTGGCGCACTCCATACGCACAGTCTACGTTGAAGATTGGATCCACACACAAAGCGTGACGTGCATGTAAGCTTGTTACCGGTATGCACCTTCGCGCCACAGGATGCAACGTCTCCCCCAACTTGCACCAAGCTGTTGCTGCCATGGTTACTTAAAGCAGGCTACGCCTGGTTACACGGTTCATTACACCGCACACCATCAATGCACACGCCAACTTCTGTCCAACATAACGTTATGCTGCAGCGCCACATCCCCATGCTGCACAACAAAATGGCCTGCTACGGTTCTACTTACGGCATTGGCTTTCCCAACCTGTCCCAACAGACCCGGCTCTGCCCGGCTCAGCACGACCCACGCTCACCCGCCCTGTACACCGCCCTGCAACATGTACGGTAATATTGCCTGCCAAATATGAGCGTACAGCGTAAACATATGTGAACGGCAGCACGCAGCAGCAGAAAAGCAAACCGTGTCGTACACCCCTCCTCTCAGCAGCGGACTCCCGCCTCTTTCGTGTTCTCTTTGTCTCTTTGCCACCGAGCCACAGTACCTCAACAACCCAAACCGCCCACAACTTAGACACCAGCCTACGCACCTCCACCACCGCCCAGTCCACTGCTTCCCGTCCAACCAGCCAGCCACTCGCCGGCGCCAGCCACTTGCCATCCCATCTCGCCCTCCTCTCATCAGCTTACAATGCCCGACCCCGCAGGCCTCCGCATACCGGCGTCACCATATTCCCCTGCCCTTCCATGCGATTGGAGCTGGAGGCAGCGGACCGTCGATTTGTGGGCTTCAGGATTCCGTTACCCGACTGCAGTACACCATTCCTTATACCTTTTGCTAGTACGTTGTTTCCCCGCCCTCCCGCGCTCACACTGAGAGGTCGTGGTAGGCCTTCTCAGTCCAGTCCGCCAGCGCGTACAAGTTGTCAAAGGTACTCCACCAACAGAGCAACGCACACATACTGCCCAACGGCACCTCCACCCACTTGAGCACCACCTCGACAGCGTGCCCCAAAGGTCACGTTACTGTCGGTGATGGACTCGGTGCAGGCCGGCGCCCCGCAGGTCCACAAGGCGGTGGCCACACCGCGCTGCACTTGCACCGCAGGCACTCCACGCCGACCTCGCAGCCCTCCTAGGCGCCCACAAGGCTCTCCAGCTTGATCCCGTCCGCGCACGCCCAGGTAGTAGTTGCTTGCACTCGGCGCCGGTGTGGACCTGCGGGTAGGAGGGGCAGATGCGTATGGCATGGGTGCGTCGGCAAGCAAGGCGCTCACGGTGACAGTGTTACAGTCACAGATACAGGCCCAGTAAGGCGCGTCCGGAGAGCCACGTGGGCCATATGGACGATACATGGAGTGGGCGCCCGCCTGCTGCTGGTGCGACGGTCACCACAAGTGTGCACGCAGGACCCACCCCTGCTCGTTTGCTGTGCCCTCGCGCCCCACCCCACCCCCACCCTGTGCTCACGTGGAAGCCCGCAGCGGCGGCCTCCTTCTCGAAGGCTATGTAGCTCAGCACGAGCGCTGGCTGGGGGTTGAGCATCTCGGAGTTGACGATGCCGCCCTGGACCAGCACGAGGACACGGGGGTCCGTCACGTTCTCATAACACGTTCCTTTCAGGACCCCCTCCTGGCCCCTCCACTTCAGCCTCGCGTTACTAGCACTCTGTTCCCCCTCCGGGCCCCCCTTGACGGCGGGCCAGGAGGAGTTGTCGTGTGGCATCTAGCTGCGCTCCATGACTCCATAGCCGCACGCTGCTTGGCTGAGTGGGCAGGTCAGCCATGCATCCGTGCGCAAGGAGCAAGTGTGGGTCCAGGTGCCTTCAGGTCTCTCGCCCTTTTGGCTTCTCCTCTTGCCCGCTCCCTGCCACCAACCTCGCCAAGCACAACCGCGCAGGCGCACCTGTCTTTCTGCGGCACGTGGTGCTTGCCAAAGATGGCCATCGTGGGTTTGCCGTTGAAGTGGTGCGGTGCGCTGAGCCGTACAGCCACTCGCTCGGTAAGCTGCGCCAGCCGTACAGCCACTGGGTGAGTGAGCCAGCCACACAGCCACTCGGTGGGGCACACAACGCCTGGGCGGGAAAACGGACGGGGGGGTGGGACCGGGTAAGGTGTTCCTGCTTTAGAGATGCGAAACTGTGCTAGTAAGCTACGGGGGTTGTTGGCCCATGGTGAAGGCGCGCGCCAAGGTCCCAGAGCGGTGCGACGGACTGGGCAGGGTGGCCAGAGGACGCGATGGGTGGCGGAGCCAACCAGGGGCGCCATAGGGGCTGGCGTGCAATGCTGCGTGAGCGCACTCCGGGTGCGGGCGCCGCTTACCAGGGAGTCAAGGGGCGGGCGGTGTGCGGGCAGGCTCCGCCACAGGCACACCCATGCCGGGCATGGGGCAGGTTGAGGTACGGCACAGCGTGCCGTACTCATGACCCTCCCGCAAGCAGGACGCGTACGGTATCGCAGCGCTGTCCCGTAGTGCGGCCCCGGCCCTCGCCGTCCTGTCCTCCAGGCGGTCTGTGGGTACTGAGCACGTGGAGGCTTCCCTTGGCCGCTGCCAGAGCGCCACGGTGCCGCCGTCCCAGAACACCTGCGCGGAACAGCGCCGGGCAGCAGCCAGCATCAGCAAGAGCGCAGCCACCCTGTGCGCACGGCATGCAGCGGACTGGCAGCAGCGGCAGCGTAGCTCTCACTCGCACCTGTGCCTGCTGGCTGCCGCCATTCCCACCCACAGCTGCCATGCCCGGAAACTCGAGGGAGGCCGTTGCAAAGTGCACGCCCCCATAGCAGGCACCTGCAGGGGCCAGCGCCTAGAGCAGCCACCCAGAGGGCCACATTGCAAGCACTCCACCCAGGACCATGATCGCACAGCTGCAGCTCCAGGGCGCACTCGCATTGTGCAAAATGGGTTGGCAGGAACCTCCGTAAACGTACACTGATGTAGGAAATGACAAAACGAGCATTATCTCACCAGCCCGGATCGAACGGGCGACCTAAGGATGCCCACATACTGTTACAGTCCTTCGCTCTTCCAGCTGAGCTATGGTGAGTATAAAGTCACTCGGGAACCCTGCGTCAGGGCATAGCTCGAGATGCCACATAATGGCTGCCGTACGAATGCGGTCGTACGTTGCACGACACCACGCGTGGGAAACGGCCGCGATGCGTGCGCGCTAGCGGCACCAGCACCACAGCGCAATGACCCGCAACACCAATACGCACCGGCAGGCGGACAGCTGGTCTTCGGAACTTGGAGGCCGCAGCTGTGGGTGGAGGAGCAGGTAACGTCTCGTAGGCAGGTGAGGCCAAAGCCTGCGCCAGCGGTCGAGGGTACCAGTGCTGACGACAGGGACTGGCAGCAGGGGCCGGGCCTGCGGGAATGAAAGGGACCCACACTCCGAAGGGCACAGGGATGTTACTCAGAGGAGGGAGGCTCCTGTGGGTGTTCCTGTGCCTCCCAACACGCTACAGCACCAGCGTGCCGTGGTGTGGCCTGCCGAGCCGAGGGGCAAAGTCCGGGGCCGAGGTTGAGGGCAAGCGAGCCCAGGCCCAACCGCCGCGAGGGCCGGAGAGGCCAGCAGCAGTCAAACGCACCTTGCTCCTGTAACGATTAATACGACATGTGCGATGCACTGTATGCATGCGGAACTGTGTCACGGAAGCTCGCGGTGAGAGCGGCCCGAACCTTGACGCATGTGACGTCGGATGCTCGGCGCGCAAAGCTCGCCAGACCAGACACTCAACGGAGTAGGCACGCTAGCAGGCCCACACGAAGCTCCTCATGTAGTCGTGGTGCCAAACAGGAGGGCGAGAGGCTCAGCTGCGGTCTCGGAAACCTAGCGCGACGTTGTGTCGAAGAGGGCTAAAGGCCAGGCCCGTGGCCTGACAGCGCATTTCTTTCAGTTTAGCGAAGTCTATGCCAAATCTCAGCAGTCCAGAATAAAAGGGAGCTTCCATATCGGCACCTGAGATGGCCAACGCCATACCAAACCCGGCTGGCGTATTCCTTACGGCGTGTAAGTACATCTAGCGATGGTAGAAGAAGTACCAAGTAACACGTAGCCTGTTGGTAAGAGGACGCCCCTTTGACCGAGAAAAGCGCTGCACCGTACGTGGGCTCCATGGCAGCGGCAACTGCATTGCAGCAAGACACCATGGCGTATGGCAAGGGGCCGTGGATGAAGACACAGGTGCTGCCATCTAGGCCAGCTGCATTTGTGTGCCATAGCTTTCATGTCATGTACTTTTGAGCAGACAGCGTGGGTCCCGGCAGGTCCCGGCCAGCTGTGAGACGGTGTACCGTAATGGTTGGCCGGTTATACGGCGGGCCGGCAGTGGCGGCAACATACAAAGTTGTCAAGCCTAACACCAGCAGCCATAAGCACGCATGGCAGGGGGCAGAAACGATGGCTCCTCTATGCTCGAGAAGTTGCTGCAGGACACCCCGTTCGAGTGGAGGGAGGCCGCAGAGGCCTTCAGGACCAGCCAGGAGCATGGCGGCGAGGGGGCAGCACCATTGGAGCGGGATGCGCTGCGTGTGCCCCTCCCACGGCTGGGCTGGCAGGTTTCAGTGTGGAGCAAATGAGCAGGACGGGGCTCAGGCGCTTGACGGTTCGGCTGGTGGCAGTGCTTGCGTTTGCGGTGGCCGCAGCAAGCAGCACGCTGCACTGTTGCAGCAGCTCTGGAGGCACTGCTGCACCCACCAGTGCAGGAGCCCGCCTCCTTGAAACACCTGCATGGCTCGCTCGATAGCTATGGGAATACTGATGGAAAAGTAAGCGCAAGGAGACGTTCTGGCGGCTAAAGGTTGACGTCGTCCCGTTGCATGGGAACTCGCACACTAGGGGTCAAGTGGCGTGCGGGTGTGGGGGCTTCGGTGTGCCGGAAGATTGGGGCCAGCAACCCAGGCGGCACCACTTCTGGGACCTCTAGGTGTCGCAGGCGGTTGTAAAAAGCATGCAGGATGGGTTGCCTGGGGAGGTGGGTTGGGAAAGGGAGAAGGGGCATCCGAGGGGCATGCGTGGTTGGCCCGACCATCCTCACAGGTGCAGCAGTGTGGATAGGAGGTGATGGCCCTGGCACCTCTTTTTTCTTTGGAAAGGTTTACAGGTAAGGAGACGGGAAGAAAGCTCTGGAGGCCATGGAGGTGGGGATACGCGTAAGACGCGAGGAAACCGTGCAAGGCGTCAGCTGCTAACCGTCCTGGCGTGCACAGCCTCGCCGTGCAGCGGCGTGCCCACCAGCAGCTGCAGGTAGGACTCGGGCGCGCTCACCTGCAGAGTCCAGACGGCAATTGTACAAAAATCCATTGAGCAACACTCCCCGCAAAAGAACCGCAAACAGCGACCCCGGACACATGCACAAGGATTGGTGGCCATGCTTTGGTGGGAAGGAACGTACGGTGCCGGACTGCCGGTACACTGTCCCGCTCCCCCCGTCTACGCACGTGTGGCAAAGCGCTGCGGCAGCGAGGCCCAGATGGGCGCCGCCTCCGCCTCCGGCTCCCTCCGCTCCACGCACGTCCCTATGAGCGCTGTAGATTCGTCGTCCAAACCCAGCGGTATCGTGCACAGCACCTTGCCCTGCGGGTGGGTGGGGGCCGTGCACAGGGTGCGTAGCGCAGAGCAGCTGGTGCCATGAAACTCGGCTCGACCTAGCGTGTGAGTGCTGGAATGCTTTCTGGCACGCCTGCAAGCGAAGCATGGGGACCAGATCGCTTACCGCTGTGTGGCATAGCTGTGCTCCAGCGTACTTGTGGTGCCCGAGCGAGCTCTGCTTGCCTTGCCGCATGCCGCTGGAGCCGACGCCGGACATGTCAACAACTCCGCCAAGACCGAGTTCCGCTCTACCACGTCACAGATTTGTGTTTAGACGGGTTAAGATGTGGTGCCTAAAAGCTTGTGCGAATTCACGGCAGGGCTTGTTGTCGTCAGGTGCGTGACTTGGTGCCACACAACTCACTTGCCCAACCACCCGGCCAGGGGACCTGAGCTGCCCCACCGCAGCACGTACCAGGTCTGACGACTTGGCTGTGTCGTACGAGATGAGCAGGACCTGCGGCACCTCCAGTACGACATCGCCCGCCGCCACCCGCCCGCCACCCGCCCGCCACTCGCCCGCCCGCTCGCCGTGCAGGGGGCCGGCGGCAGTGGGGCAGCGCACCGGCAGCGCCGCGCCGCGCAGGCCGCCTTTGCCCTGGTACCATCTACAGCCGAGAGGGTGTCACAGTGCAGGTACAGAAAAACCGCTTAGATTATGTAGGACACCGGATTGTGACGCAATCTCAGGTAGCACTTGCCAGTGCATGCCGGTAACACGCCCTAGTGTTTGGTCTTCACCAAGGACACGGGCGAAGAACAACAGCTAGTCTTTGTATAAGCCCGCATGCCGTTTACCTTTGTGCATTTCCAGGCAACCCCACGACCCGGAGCACCCCCCGTCTGTGCCTACCGATATCCGCACATGGTCCACATTTGGCGCAGGATGGCCCTCCCCGAGGTCACGACCACCATGCGCCTCACCTTGGCCCACCTTAGCAACAGCAACTCGGCTGACGCCTTCTCAAACGTGCGTCCTGGTGTTGACGGCTCCGGGGATGCCTCAGATGCAACAGCAGCAGCCTCTTCTCCGCCCTCTCCGCCCTCTGACGGCCCTGACGGAAACGCTGGTGCCTGCATGCGAAGAGGAGCGAGGTGAGGGTGCAACCCATGCGTACACGCTTGCGGGATTCGGGGGCAGTGCAGCGGTCATGCAGTCTCAGTCCTTGGCATCACAACCTTGCGCCGGGCGGTTGCACTTGGCCGAAGGCGCCTGACACGTGACACTGACTGATGAAGGGGTGGACACTGTTTAGGATCCAAACTATGTGGCCGTTACATAGCCTATCCTATTGAGTTTGCCTGGCCTGACCGGAGTGGAGGGGTGGTTGCAGGTGGTTGTGCAAGGGGGAAGGGGCCAAAGCAGCATTCTATGGACTGGGTCTGCTTGCAGAAAACGTCAAGGTTTCGGTGGTCTTGGAAGGTGTGGACGACAGGGCCTTGCTCGGTTGCCCTCGCTCCGCACAGCAGTCCCAAAGGGGCAGCCCCCAAGCAACCAGCTACATGGCACGTGGGCAGCTCATGGGCTGCGGCCTGGGGCTCTTGGAGGGCGCTTGACTTCGCCTGGTGTTGCCATACAGAAAGGTGTGCTTAAGGAGGATCGCACTCTTCGGCTGACTATAAGGCGGGGTTGAGGCACGGGGAGGAGGTAGCGAACGAGGTCCTGGGCTCCCCTGCCATGCAGTGCCGCTGCCCTGGAGCCTATGTACGGTGCAGCGCTTTCCCGGGCAAAGGGGCGTCCTCTTACCAGCAGGCTACGTGTTACTTGGTACTTCTTCTACCATCCCTAGATGTACTTACACGCCATATGGAATACGCCAGCCGGGTTTGGTATGGCGTTGGCCATCTCAGGTGCCGATATGGAAGCTCCCTTTTATTCTGAACTGCTGAGCTTTTGCACAGACTTCGTATAACTGAAAGAAATGCGCTGTCAGGCCACGGGCCTGGCCTTTAGCCCTCTTTGACACATTGTCGCGCTAGGTTTCCGAGACCGCGGCTGAGCCTCTCGCCCTCCAGTTTGGCACCACGACTAACATGAGGAGCTTCGTGTGGACCTGCTAGCGTGCCTACTCCGTTGAGTGTCTGGTCTGGCGAGCGTTGTCGCGCCGAGCATCCGACGTCACATGCGTCAAGGTTTGGGCCGCTCTCTCCACGAGGTTCCCTGACGCAGTTCCGCATGCATGCAGTGCATCGCGCATGTCGTATCATCGTTGTACGAGCAAGGTGCGTTTGACTGCTGCTGGCCTCTCCGGCCCTTGCGGCGGTTGGGCCTGGGCTCGCTTGCCCCCAACCTCGGCCCCGGACTTTGCCCCTCGGCTCGGCAGGCCACACCACGGCACGCTGGTGCTGTAGCGTGTTGGGAGGCACAGGAACACCCACAGGAGCCTCCCTCCTCTGAGTAACATCCCTGTGCCCTTCGGAGTGTGGGTCCCTTTCATTCCCGCAGGCCCGGCCCCTGCTGCCAGTCCCTGTCGTCAGCACTGGTACCCTCGACCGCTGGCGCAGGCTTTGGCCTCACCTGCCTACGAGACGTTACCTGCTCCTCCACCTGCAGCTGCGGCCTCCAAGTTCCGAAGACGACTTGTCCGCCTGCCGGTGCGTATTGGTGTTGCGGGTCGTTGTGCTGTGGTGCTGGTGCTGGCGCGCACGCATCGCGGCCGTTTCCCACGCGTGGTGTCGTGTAGTCTACGGCCGCAACCGTACGGCAGCCTATGCGTGGCATCTCGAGCTATGCCCTGACGCAGGGTTTCCGGGTGTCTTCTGCACTCACCATAGCTCAGCTGGAAGAGCGAAGGACTGTAATAGTCATGGTCATCCTTAGGTCGCCCGTTCGATCCGGGCTGGTGAGATATTGCACGTTTTGCCTTTCCTGGATCAGTATCCATTTACGGAGGTTGCTGCCAACCCATTTTGCACAATGGCGAGTGCGCCCTGGAGCTGCAGCTGTGCGACCATGGACCTGGGCGGAGTGCTTGCAATGTGGGCCTCTGGGCGGCTGCGCTGGCCGCTGGCCCGTGCAGGTGGTGCCTGCTATGGGGGCGTGCACTTTGCAACGGGTAGACGGAGGCCTTTTGGGGCCCTCGAGTTTCCGGGCATGGCAGCTGTGGGTGGGAATGGGCGGCAGCCAGCAGGCACAGGTGCGAGTGAGAGCTACGCTGCCACTCCTGCCAGTCCGCTGCATGCCGTGCGCACAGGGTGGCTGCACTCCTGCTGATGCTGGCTGCTGCCTGGCGCTGTTCCGTGCAGGTGTTGTGGGACGGCGGCACCGTGGCGCTCTGGCAGCGGCCAAGGGAAGCCTCCACGTGCTCAGTACCCACAGACCGCCTGGAGGACAGGACGGCGAGGGCCGGGGCCGCACTACGGGACAGCGCTGCGATACCGTACGCGTCCTGCTTGCGGGAGGGTCATGAGTACGGCACGCTGTGCCGTACCTCAACCTGCCCCATGCCCGGCATGGGTGTGCCTGTGGCGGAGCCTGCCCGCACACCGCCCGCCCCTTGACTCCCTGGTAAGCGGCGCCCGCACCCGGAGTGCGCTCACGCAGCATTGCACGCCAGCCCCTATGGCGCCCCTGGTTGGCTCCGCCACCCATCGCGTCCTCTGGCCACCCTGCCCAGTCCGTCGCACCGCTCTGGGACCTTGGCGCGCGCCTTCACCATGGGCCAACAACCCCCGTAACTAGCACAGCTTCGCATCCCTGAAGCAGGAACACCTTACCTGGTCCCATTCCCCCGCCTGTTCCCCTGCCCAGGCGTTGCGTGCCTCACCGAGTGGCTGTATGGCTGGCTCACTCACCCAATGGCTGTACGGCTGGCGCAGCTACCGAGCGAGCGGCTGTACGGCTCAGCGCACCGCACCACTCCAACGGCAAGCCCACGATGGCCGTCTCTGGCAAGCACGACATGCCGCAGCACAGACAGGTGCGCCTGCGCGGTCGTGCTTGGCCGAGGTTGCCGGCAGGGAGTGGGCAAGAGGAGAAACCAAATGGCCGAGAGACCCGAAGGCACCTGGACCCACACTTGCTCCCTGCGCATGGATGCATGGCTGACCTGCCCCACTCAGCCAAGCAACGTGCGGCTATGGAGTCATGGAGCGCAGCTAGAGGTTGAGACAAGTTCTCCTGGCCCTCAATCAAAGGGGCCCGGGGCGGGCGGGTGCTGAAAGGAGCGTGTCACGTTAACGTGACCCCCGGTGTCCTCGTGCAGGTCCAGGGTGGCATTGTCAACTTCGAGGTGCTCGCCCCCCAGCCAGGGCTCCGTGCTGAGCTGCATGGCTTTTGAGAAGGAGGCCGCCGCCGCGGTCTTTCACGTGAGCTCAGGGCGGGGGTGGGGCGTGGTGCGAGGGCACGGCACACCAGCAGGGGTGGGTCCTGCGTGCACGCTTGTAGCAACACCACCTACAGAGTTCAATGAACCTAAAGGAGCGTTTGTCATATACCGGTATTCAGACCGTCGCACCAGTAGGCGGGGCGCCCGCTCACTGACACCGTCAGCGCCTTGCTTGCCGACGCACGCACGCATCCATGCCATACGCATCGGCCCCTCCCACCCGCAGGTCCACACCGGCGCCGAGGGCAACCCCGGCGCCTGCCACAACTACTACCTGGGCGTGCGTGGACGGGAGCAAGCTGGAGAGCCTTGTGGGCACCTAGGAGGGCTGCGAGGACGCCGTGGAGTTCTTGCATTTGGCCCTCTTGGCGGCTGCGCTGGGCGCTGGCCCTTGGTTGCAAGTGGTGCCTGCTATGGAGGCGTGCGTTATTTTGGAACGGGCGGGCGGGTGCAGACGCAACGCAGCAGGAGCACTGGCGGGGGCGCTGAGGGCGGCTGCGGACATACAGGTGGTTGCGCCGCGGCGGCCTGCTGGGTTGCAGCTGGCTGCAGGCCTCGTGGAGTGCTGGTTACGAGGATTGAGTACATGGCCGTTCGACCGGGGCTCCATTTTGTACCCGCGCAAAAGGGCTTGCACTTGCAAATGGAGGGTTCCCGTGTGTGTGTGAAGGGGGAGATTTTTTGCACGTCGTTGTCTTGCCCTGGGTGCGCATAGAACGCCTGCATGCCGGCCCAGGTGCCTTCCGGTGGGATGGTATGCGCTCTGCGGCGAGCGCTAGCCAACGTCTGGGGCACGCGGGCTTAGAGGTCAGTGTGGGGCAGGTGCTGCAAGCAGCGTGGACTGGCGGCTGAGTACAGACTTTTGCGGCTGCTGGAGTGCAGGCGTCGTGGCAACGCCCTGTGTAATAGGACATGTCACATGGGTGGAACATGGTACGGTTGCCGCCGGTTGTGACGAGGCCAGCACGGCCAGGGTCCCCATGCCTCTCTCGACTGTCGTGTGCCAGGCCTGCGCCTCAGATATGTTACTGCCAGCTACTGCCTACCGGTATCGGTTGATGATGGCCGCAGGGTGGCCGCAGGATGGGCCTCGTACGTCGTAGGGCGATGCACGCAGCGAGAGGGCAGTTGTGGCTTGCTTTGAAGGGGTGTCGGCCCTACCCGCCTACCGTGCCACACCATGGCCTGTCTCGTCTCGGCGTGCGAGTCCAAACAGGGAACATAGCGTTTGCTCAGCAGGGACCAGGCGACCCTGGCAGGTACCCTGGCTTAACGGTTGGCCAAAGACTTCGGCGTAGTAACATGCATGGCCAACCCATGGCTCCTTTATCATGCGCCTTACGGCTGTGCACCCAGACGAGGTAGGGTGTTGGTGTAGTATTGGTACGTTGAAGGCGTCTTCAGCAGCACACGCTACGCTGGTACCCCTGCTGTCTGCAAGCACCAGTAGCGCCGCCATGCCAAACAGGGGACGACGGAAGCCTCCCACTGTGCCTCGCCACATCATACATCATGGTACAGGGTACGGTTAGTCGGTTTCTCCCTCCGGATCCCCTCGGATCTCGATACAGCAGCTGAGCGCAAAGCATTGGCACGCATTATGACTTAGGTTGCTGCAGTACGGTGCAAAATGGCGTCGCTCCACTCGGCCGCGCCAGGCCGTTGTGCATTACGTGGAGCCCTGGCCACGTCTAGGGCCAGGCATACCAGCGGAGCGCGTTTACAAGCGCAGCTACTAAGAAGCACCAATGACGCAAAGTCGGACAAAGCTATTTCAGCATTGGACTCGCTTCTGGGCTCAAGTGACGATGGTGAGGTGCAAGTGGCGAGGACTGACCGACAACAGCTGAGTTATTCCAACCAGTCATGCAAAAAGCCATAAAAGATCAAATGCACCGAGCTCTTGCCTCATGTGTACCGGTGGTGTCCACTGCGCCTGCACGGTGGTGTCCACTGCACGCCTCCGCCTGTCCCAGGCGTCCCCCATACCACCCCCATCCCTACTGCCCCTGCACCTGCCCCTGGCGTCCCCATTCCCCTACCACTTCCTTACCCCTTACGCGCTCCTCAACAAGTGGCACGTATGAACTAGCACGAATAATGAGCATGCACGTGCGCCCGTGCTGCTCTGGCCAGGGGACAAGGCGCCACAACAAGGCCGTGACCCAAACCTAGTGGAGTGGTGGCGGGTTAAGCCACGGCAGAGCGCACCCCCTCGCACAACAGCCATATCGGAGGGCAACGCTAGGGGCGGGAGGTTCATCAACAACGAGGAGTTTCTGAGGAACGAGATCTGGGTCGGGCGCAAGTGAGCACTGGGGCCGGTGGGTGCAGGGAGGACTACCTCGGGGGTCACAGGTTCATGCCGCAGGGGGCCTCCGCGCTGTGTCCCCTGGGTGCGGTGTCCTGCTACCGATGTGTCCATGGACCTGGAGGGCAAGCTGGGGGGCCTGTTGCCTCGAGAATAATGCACATTTGGTATCGGAGGCATGCACGCCGTCTGCCTGGGGTTACGGTTGAATGCACCTCCCATGCCTTCGCGGCCTAGTCCCCATAGCTTTACTCTGATACCGGTACACGCTTAGCCCTCCCCTCCCCCCTTCACCGCGTCCTGCTACATACCTAAATGCACTCAAGGTCTGGTCCGGGTGTCGCTCTGTGTGCCCCTGCCTGCCCCGCGCTTGTTCACGTCAGCGGACTGGATACCGTATCCGTGCCGACATCGGGGCAGTGGATCAGGAGTGGACCGGAGCAGCTTCACAGGGCTGCACAGTTTGCACAATAGCACGACACGCCTAACGCCTTCGATCCTCGCTTGCCGCAGGACTATTGTCGGACAGGCTATCGAGCTCCCAAAGGTGGGGACCTGAGCGCAGAGGAGCTGGTGGCCGGAGCATGCACACGCACGTAGCATGCGGTGCACCCACCCTGCCCTGGATTTGTCGGCCCTTGCCATGGCCAGGCGCACTCGGGGCACTGTGCTGTGCTGCCCGGGTCATCCGCGAGTGGTACCAAAGCGCCGTACAAGCATGCCCCAGTTCACATACGTGGCTCGCGATTTGCTCACACGCGCGCGCAGACATCAGTCATCTGCTTGCACGACGCACGCCGTACAGGTGTCGCCCTTCGTGTGCTACCTGCTGGCGGTTGCCAACGCCGCGGCGTACGGCACGCTCGTGCGCGTGGCGGTTGGCCAGGGGGAGGGCGCGGCGGCGGAGCTGCTCAGCGCCGTGGGGCTCAACACGGCGGCGGTGGCGGAGCAGGTGGGCGCAGTGCCAGTATCAAAGCATGCCGAGTGAAGTACCACGTATGACGTATACATTGGGAGTGCGCAAACTTGTACGGTTTAACTTGGCGTGGGGCTCAACACGGCGGCGGTGGCGGAGCAGGTGTGCACCGTACTGTGAATGTGTGACACTCGGCCAGGGGCATGGCTAGCTTAACGGGCCATGGAGGCGGCCACGCAGGGCAGGCTTGGCGCACTGGCATGCGCTGAGGAGTGAGCCTGGGCGGTACGGAGCGTGCGTGCTGCGGCATGGGGCGCGGTGCGCCAAGTGCGCGGTATTTGTTGTGTGGGTAGAAAGAACCACACCAGGGGCGCCTCGATCGCATCCCGGCGCGCCAAGGCACGGACAGGGACGGGGGCGGGGGCAGGGGCAGGGACAAGAGCAGGGAGGCGCTCGCCTGGTGCGGTGGCTGCTGCAGCACGGCGGCTGCAGGCCCTCCCCTGCCGCCATGCAGCGCGGCGCCGCCGCCGGGCGGGCGGACCTGCTGGAACTCATGCTCCGACACCGATCTTCCTGCACTAATGATTTCCCCATGGGGCCCTCTGCAGGGCGAGCTGTGGCGGCTGCTCAGCGCGTGCGTGGTTCACGCGGAGCTGGCACCGCTGGCGCTCACGCTGTGGGGCCTAACGGCGGTGGCACCGCGCGTGGAGGCATCGCTGGGGTGGGTTGCAATGCATTTGCTCGAACCCTCAAGCAACTACAAACAGGTTCTAGGAGGTAGCGAAGCCGGAAGCAAGGGCAGTTACTGGCAGCAAGTAACAACGCAAGCTGAGGCTGCGAGCTGGCGATGCCTCGCTGGGCTGGGTGGCATATCAGCATTTTGTCAAGTCGAGCATCTTTGCATGTACCGTTCCGCTCTTCGACTTCAAGGCTTTGTGTTTAGCCGGGTTAATATGTACCGTTGCAAAATACCCTGCAATGCCGAGCACTCCGCGTTAAAACTTCGGACTGAACGGTGGCTCCGCGCATGGAGGCGTCCCTGGGATGGGTAGCGCGTGAGGCACGAGGACGCAGTACCTCGGGTAGTCGGGTTTGTGGCACCATGGTACCGTACGTCAGGTGACATGGATCGGATAGTCAGTAGAAGCGACCGGAGTGTGCGCCCGGCCTTTATCCTAAGAACCAGGCGCATGCCGCAACCTCACCGCCCCAGTCATGCAACGCCATGCACCCACACCTAACCCTGCACTGCTCCCACGCGCTAAACACCGCTACGCCGCGCACGCTTCCAGTCCAGTTCACTACCCAACGCGGCTTTCGCCAGCTCTCTCCCCAGGCACCCCGCGTTGCCGGACATCTCATCTCCCACCGTACCTGCCTGATACCTGCGCTTACGTCATGCACATCCCGCCGCCCTGGGCGGCTGACACGCACCGCAGGCACCGCACCTTCCTCGCCGCCTTCCTGCTCTCCGCCGTCGCCTCCGCCGACGCCATCGTGGCCCTAAGGTCCTACGCCCCCGCCGCCTCTTCGTCATCCACCACCGCCTCCGCCACAGCCAGCGCGGCCCTCCCCGAAAGCACAGACCTCCCATCCGCTCTGCTCCACCCAGCAGCCGCCACCGCATCCGGGGTGCAGGCGGCGGGCGTGTGGGAGGCAGTGGCGGCGTCCACCGCCGCCAACCTAGGCGTGGGCGCAGCTGCTACCATGATGGGGTTGGTGGGGTGCTGTGTAGCACACCAATTGGTCAACGGGGAGGTGGAGAAGAGGGCCAGCGAGAGTGGTGTCGCCGCGACCGCTGCAGGGGGGCAGGGGCTCGGGGGGCAGAGTACGGCGGGCGGCTCGTCCAGCGGTGTGGCGGCGGAGGGAGTGCTGGCTGGCGGTGCGTTGGCGGTGGCGGCAGCGGAGGGGGGCGGGGTGGGCGCGGCGGCGACGGCGGCGGCGTTGGGGGTGGGCTTTGCGGCAGGTGGGTAGTGGCGTGTGGCGAACGGGGTAGCTGGAGTGGCTGACATTCCAGTCGAACAGTGTATTGGTGGCATGGGCTTGCTAGGAACATTACAAGCTGCGCGAGAGTTGCGGCAGGTGGGAGCAGGGCAGCTGGCATGGGCTCGTTACGGGCCACCGGTGTAGCTGCGGCGGGCGGCAAACTCTCGTCTTTGTGCGTAGCGATGCAGTTGCGGGGACACAGCAACATGTTGAAAAGCAGGCACTAGTAGAGGGCGAAGCAAGTGGCATGTCTCGCCTATGTGTGTGATGAGGCTACAGTGTGCGGCTTGGGGAACGTGCACTGCATGCGGTCGCACGTTACAAGCCTTAGCTCCATTGGACTCTTGAGCAAGCAGAGCGTTGCGCTGCTGTGCCGCCGGTGCACCCCCACAGGCTTCCTGCTGACGTACACTTGTACCGCCGCCTGTCCTGACGTCCATAAGAAAGCCGATAAACGGCCCAATATGGTCTCACCGCTGTGCCCCTTGTGCACCCCCACAGGCTTCCTACTGGCGTATACGGCCGGGCCGCGGTACCAGGTCACCCACGAGGTGAGCTGTCAGCCGCAACCTAACCCGCGCACCTTCGGCTCATCCATGTATGGTACCTGTCTACCCATATGGCGTCTGGGTTGTGGCGTTGCTGCACCGCCGCCTTTCCTGGCTCCCCATACCCTGCCTGCTGACCCTCCTTTTCGCCTGCCCCGCACGCATTGAGCCCTTGACCTGCTGGCCAGACATGCACCCCTTTGCCCTGTCAAACCCCACCTGCATGGCCTCCCACCACTTCCCCAATCACAAGCACATAGTTCCCCTACTGCCGCACGCACGCCCTGTCATGCCCCATCTCCCAACTCCTCACAAGCACGCCTCCCGCACTACCGCACACCGCCGTACAGGTGGACATCCCCGACGGCGCGCTGTGGATCCCCGACCCCGAGGCGGTGAACGAGATGGTGGTGGTGCTGGACCAGACCACGGCGGGACAGCGCAGCTTGGCCACGGGGGCCATGGCGGCAGCTGTGGGGCTGGCCAGCCTGGCGGTGGCCTTCGCGGGGCACTAGCCGCCAGCGCACGCTTTTGGGGGTACCAGCTGCCCAGGAGAAGCTGCCAGTAGCTGCCTGCACTACGGGACATGGAGTATCGGGGGTTGCATGGCGGCCGTGGGCCTGGCAGTGGCCTTCGCAGGGCACTAGCCGCGTGTGTTTGGAGGAAGCATCTGCCTGCGATTGAGGCATCAGCTGCCTGTCGTTTTAGGCATGAGGAGCAGGTGTTGTACGGAGCCTGCAGCGCATAAGCCTGGCGGTGGCCTTCACGGGGCACTAGCTGTCAATGGGAGCTCTCCTGTAGCTGCCTTGGGGGCACTGACTTCCTGCATCTGGGGGTATGAGGACCTGGTGCAGTCAGCGTCTGCGGTGGCCTCCACGGAGCATAAACTCCATGTGTTTGGGGGAGAGCTACCGTGAAGGGAGCACTACCTGCCTGTGGTTGTGGAGCATGGGGAACTGGAGCTGAAGGCATCTGCAGACACTGCGTCGCTCGAGACATCCCGTGGACACCCCTGGCGGTGGCGGTGGCAAGGATTCAGCTACAGCGGCGGCGCTGGGCCGGGGGCATGGCGGGAGTGAGCGCGCACCGTCTCCCTGACCTGACTCGCCTTGTGACATGCCTCACTGAATGACATGGACACTGCCTGTACAGTACGGTAATATATGCGAATGGTGGGCAGGTTGGGGATACTGATATGCGTGCGATACACGATGTGGACTGTGCGCTGCCCTGGATTGTGGTGCTGGTTTGCTGAACCTGGCTGGATGCGCCACGGGGGGCCACCGGCTTTGTCACATACGGCAGGTTTCCCTGAGCTCCTGACATACCGGCGCACTTGACCGGTGCCGGTGCCGTTCTCCTCTTGCCGTACCAGTACCGCCAACGTGCCTGTGCAGTACGGCAACGGCAGCGTCCTGAGCGTGTGTCGCTAGAAGACAGACGTTGCGCGGCAAGGCCCCAGCTGTAAGGCTTTCGATGCGCCTGTCACCATGCAAGCTGCAACCCGAAGCGACACACCATTGCTGAGTGCCATGCCGTGCCGGTATCGCGGCATGTGATGCATCAGGGCATGCTGACGTGTGGAAAGATGCAGAATTCACAAGGTGTTACTGCGCATGCCCCCCCAGAATGCGTGCAGCTCAAATGCTTCCGCTGGTCTGCGCTGCTTGCCGTACAACGGAGCTGCTGAAGGTCCATTATGGGGCCCTTACAATGCTGAGCGAATGTCGCTAGAAACCAGCACAGTCTTCAAGCCGGGCAAGGCGGAGAACGAACTCCCCTTGAACTGCGCCCAGTGCGCCTGGCTCTGTTGCTTTTGGACTCGCTGGGCTTGCCTGGCTGTGGAATGACTCGCCCGCTGCAAGAGACGGCCATGTTGTCACCTCCCTGCTTTGCCCCATGTCCGCACAATGCCTACTTGCCCTGGCCTCGTTGAACCGGGAGCACAACCCCACCGCTTGCGCAACAGGCCATGTAAATGCGCAACTGACACCAGTTCCCGGCACATGTCATGTCCAAGACAGGCAATGGCGCAGCATATCACCAGTCCTTACAGACTTTAGGCACACCACCACGTGTGCCTCCGGCCACGGAAGCCATACCGGTACAAACCGAACCCGCACCTCTCTTTACGGTCCAGTCATGCGTCCATGCATCGCAGGCATGCAAACATGCCATCCAGAGTAGCGCTCACTCATTGGCATTCCTGGTCAGTCCTTGTGCAGTGTCTTATGCCCTAGCAGTCAACCACTCGGTCCGCCAGACGCCTGGCACAACATTCCCCTACCCCACCTGCTCCAAACCCTGTCAGCCACCCTCCTGCCACAACCTAGCAGTCATGTCATGTCAAGCAACCCCAACCCTGAACAGTATTAGTCCTAGTCCCTCCGAGCTGTAGTACGCCAACACCCGCTGACTCGTAACGCCAGACACCCCCAGGGCGGTTGTTGCGCGCGCTGCAACCCCAAGGCCTGTGCCCCCCCAACAGCCGATGCCGCCTACTTGATGTACTGGCTGAGCCACCGGAAGCCCTCGCCGTAGCCCATCCGCTTGACCACGGAGCACATGAACACCTCGACGGGCCGAATCTTCGAATCGGTGAGGTTCACCTTGCCCTTGCCCGTCGTGTAGGTCAGGCCCAGCCAGTTCCGCAGCTCATCCTCAGACGCAGCGGTGGGGATATCAATCTTGTTGCCAAGGATGAGGAACGGAACGGTGGACAGCGAGTCATCGCCGAGCAGCCCATCCAGCTCCTTTTTGGACTCCGGGAAGCGCTCGCGGTCAGAGGAGTCCACCAGGTACACAATTGCGTCCACCTTCGCGTAATAGTCCTTCCACACTCGCCGCGCAATCTCGTGGCCGCCCAGGTCGAACGCCTTGAAGTTGATGCCGCCGAGTTGGATCTCCTCCGATGTGGGATACTGTGTTGGCTGGTGCTGAACCACGCGGTCATCCTTCAGCATGTGCATCAGGGTGGTCTTGCCGGCGTGGTCAAGACCCAGAAAGAGGATCTTGGCATTCTTGTTGTAAAGGCCAAGGTAGTTCAGGACACCATAGAACCAATTCACCAAGAACATTTTGGCCCTTCTACAGTGCTAGAGGCGTTGGTCTAGGAGAGTCAGGGCTCAGGGGTAAAGGTGAGTCGCGCTAGAACGAAAGGCGCACTTGCGTCCCAATGGTACAAGAAACAGACTTCAACATATATAACTCTTACATGCTGGACACGGCAATCGAGCACTCGCAACGAGGACTTGGCGCGCGGTGGCGACCTGTCCCCGTCGTGCAATAAGCGGCCAACTCCTTGCGTGTATAGGCAGCCAGCCTTCTGTAGCAAATGATCAATAGAGCAATAAAATGTATGCACTATACTGCATAGACGGGGCGAGAGGGTCTCAATTTCGGCCCTCTTGGTGCGTGATGACTACAGCCTTCCGAAGGCTGCCTGGTTCAGCGCGGGTGACCTCGCGTACCGTCACAGGACTTGCTTGTGCAACGTACCATCACCAAGCCAGGCAGTAATGGTTACACAATTGTCGAATCCGCCCATAACGCACGCTTGCAGGCGGCCGTCCTGGCCTTGCACCAGCACGTGTCGACACGTGCCACGTGGATGGGATGTACGTGCATGTCGTTCCGGCAGGCATCACCAGCGTGATGTGCAACGGGCCGAGCGGCCGAACTCTGTGCCCTATGGGTCACAGCTCGCGGCGTTCCCTGAAGGGGCGGGTGCACATGCAATAAAGTAAGGCTGGTGTGCGCAAGGGCTAACGCGGGAAGGTGTGCTACAGGCATGACGGTCCATTTGTGGGAGCGTATATGTATGTGGTGACCGTTACAAGCTGCGGAGCCCGTAAGGGCATGCATAACTGCGTCCAGGTGTTCATGGAGCTACAGGCACAGGGCGTGGTCAACGGCAGAAGGTCAGCGGCAGGGTGTGGCTGAGCACCCTGGCCTGAGGTTGCGCTCCAACAGGGTGTTGGCATCCAGGGACGCCCCTTGGAGCATTTGCATCACAGACCTGGTGCTGACTTCTGCCCCTTGATGATGACGGGCGCAGGCGTGCAAATTCAATACGTCCCCTGGGAGATGTTTTGTGTCCACAAAGCACGTACGGGCTTCAGGCCCCTACTCCAGGCCACTACGCCCCTCCCACTCGCGTGCACACTCTGCCGCTCCCCTTCCGGGGATCTCCCCTGCTGCACATAGATATGCGTACCACTTCCGTCCAACAACGGCACATCGTTGACTTTAGACTGGTCCAAACTGCATGCCAGGCAGCATTGAGCGATAGGCATCCCCTGTTAAAAGGTGTCTTGCCGTGCCGCGTCCTGTACAGAGCCCTAGACCCGGCACAACGGCAGCACGGCCAGGCACGGCACTGCAACGTGCAAACGGACCGCCGCATGCGACAGCAGGCAAGCCACCCTCGCCTGCCATACACCTCCAGCGCTCTGTTGGTCAACGCAGGTAAACGCCAGCTGCCCAATGCAAAGCCAACACTGCCAACACTGCCTCCATGTAGCCTTTCCAACGAGCTCCTCGATTCACCAACTCACACCAGGTTGACGAGAACCCTTTCGGTCCCGTTGGCTCAACACCCACGAACATGCCGATGGGCGCATGGACTGCTCTCCACCCAGTCAAACAGTGGTCCAGTTGTCACACACTCGTGTGGCCCCGCAGGGTCCACGCCGATCGGCTTGCGTCCCATTCCTGTGCAGTGGATTACGGTACGTACACGTTCTGTCGTACGTGGCATCCTCCCAAGGCGGCCACCAGCAGCCCATCCCTACCCCTAACCCCCGCTCCCCTGCCCCTCACCCCCGCTCCCCTGCCCCTCGCCGTCCTTCTCGGCTCATCCAGCTCCACCCAGATGCCGCACATGCGTAACCACACTACACCAGCATTTTCGTGCACCCCCATTGCATTGCACGCACACCGTACTTCCCCTTAACTCCCGCGCCCGCTTCCGCAGCTCCTCCAGCTCCACACACTGCGACGATGAAGTGTGCCTAACATGCGTGACAACGTTGCATCAACATCCTGTTCCCATGCTCCAGCTCCCATCCATGCACATGATGCAGAACCCCCTTCCCATCTACTCCCTCGCCCGCTTCCTCAGCCTCCAGCTCCACCTCCAGGGGCTCAAACGAACACATGATACCACCCCACACGTATATGTTGATGCACCTCCACTGCACACCATAGTCCCCTCTACTCCCGTGCCCGCTTCCGCAGCTGCTCCAGCTCCACCTCCAGGGGGTCGAACACGTCACGCAGGGGGCGGCCCGTCTGGGGGGGCACCGGCAGCGGCGGCGGCAGCGTGCCTGCGGGGGGGCGGGCGGGACAATGGGGAGAGGGGGGCTCGGGGCGTGGGGCGGTAGGCGGGGGCTCATGTTTCAGAGCTGAGCTTGCCATTCCGCTCTCCGCATGAAAGGCTTCTGCAAGGCAACATCATTGCTGCAGGGCAAAGCTAGGTGGCGTGCCCGCAACCCTGCATCAGGTGTGGACAATGTGCGTGGAGGGCGATCGCTGGTTGACCCACCCGCCCCCCGGCCCCTCGGCCCCCGCCAGCCAGCCCCACGCACCTGCCCTGCGCGCCAGTCTGCTGCTCGAGCGCCGCCGCTCTGTTGCTCAATGACCAGCAACCACTCCCGGCCACACACGTCACACCACTACACCACCACGCACCTGTCCTGCGCTGCTGCCCGCTCTGCTGCTTGAGCGCCGCCAGCTCCGCCTCCACGCCGCTGCTGCCCTCCAGCGCAGCGAACTGGCGCTCCAGGGAGTCGGGGGCAGCCAGCGCCGCAGCGGACTGGGCCTGGGGGGAGGGGAAGGACAGGGGGACGTAAATGACACGGTGTTGGTTAATGAGTACATCTGGACAGCCGGGGACTTGGTGAAGTGGGGCTGCCCTATCTTTCAGTGTATGACCGGTGCATACGCAGCGGCGGGGCTGTACCCTTGGCTATACCTGCTAGACATGCGCAGACTTGAGCCTACCGGTTAACACACAAAGGCACACCTGAGCCCCACCTGCGCCTCCAGCGCCGCCACCTTCTCCTCCATCTTGTCGAACGCCGCCCAGCTGCTGCCGCTGTTGACCTGCAGCCCGCCAATCATCTCCTGCAGACAGTTGCAACAGTTGTTGGAGGCGAGATTCACGGTTGGTATCGGAAAAGACTGACTCTTCAGCGGTTGTGGGACAGGAAGGGCCAGAGGCATGGTACACGACGCTTCAGGGGCAAGGCACATACGGGCAGAGGACAAGCGCTCGGCGGAACCCATGGGCAGGAGGGCACGCCAGACATCGTTGTCTAACCCTGTCGCAGCAGCTGTGTGTGCACCCGCCAGGCAGGGCAGGGCAGGCGCCCGAGGAACGACACTTGCTGCGCGGCGTACGGCGTACGACATTGTGGTATGGCATACGGCGTATCGATGTCGAAGTGCACGCTCACCTGCAGCGCGATGGCGGTCTTGGCCGACGCTGCGCGTGCCTGGGGGCAAGGGTGTGAGGCAACGCAGAACACGGGCGGGATGTGTCTTAGCACGAACTCCTGTGCGTTCCGTAGCAGTTCTCGATACAAACCGCCGGACGGATTCTGCGAATCCGCCACAAGGTGCATGGGTCGTATGGTAACCGTATGGCAACGACGGACCTCTTGCCCCCACCGCACCCGCCGCACACCGCGCCGCAGTACCCCGCTTGCCTACGGCTTGGATCAACCCTTGCACTTCTCTACTGCACCGCAAATACCGCTACGCACCTTGAGCGTCTCCTTCTTGCTGCGCGCCTCGCCGATCTTGCCCTCAAGCATCCGCACGTTGGCCTGTGGGCATTGCCACAGGGCAGCGTCAGTATCAACGAAGGCAAGTCACAACACCACGTAAAAGCTATGGGGTCTGATGTTTAACGGATAGCGGGGTAGCAGGACAGCCGCAAGGAGGGAAGAGACTGATGACGAGTACGACAAGCCACACAGTGTGTCATACCGACAAGACCATTACGTCGAATTGCGACATGCGCGTAAAGAAGCGCCCCAGCAGCCGAATGTTGGCCACGCACGGCAGTAGCAGTGCACCCAAGCAGTAGATACACTTGGCAGATGGGGCGGGTCCCGACGTGGCGCACCTCCTACACGCACCGGCAGCTTCTTCAGCCCCATCAGGCCCCATCCCAAACTACCAACAGCCCTCGGAAGGTTCACCTCACCTCCCACCCCCTTGCTCCCACACATCCGCACCCCCACACCCCCACCCACACATCTACACCGCACCTGCAGCTGCTCCAGCGCGTTGGTCTGCAGCGCCACCTGCTCCCCCAGCCGGTCTGGGGGGAGAAGAATGCGGGGGGCGGGGTGGGTTTGGTAGGATGAGCGCGTGTGGAAGATGGGGACCGCTAAGTCGGGGGCTAGGGATGCCCGTGCACCCGCCTCATAAAGCGCCTAATGCACTTGCTGCTCCCCAGCACCCCCGCCCGCATCGCTAACCGGCACCTGCAACATGCGCCTTGCACCTTATCTATTGGTATGTTGCCCTTCCTCATGCAGTATAAGCTTCCGCCGTCCCGACCGCCCACCGGACCACCGTCCAACGGCTTCCCCCTCCTGCACCACCATCCCCGTTGCCTTAACCCACCGTAACCCACAAGCGCTTCCACACCCGCGTCCCCCTGCAGCACCCTGCAGCACCTTGCCCCTTGGGCCTCTCCTCCCAGCCCTGCTTTGCCATGGCCCCAGGACATGTCGACACACCCTCGCTGACACGCCAGATGTTAACCCACCCACCCATGCCCTCCTGCCGCACCTTGCGCCGCTTCTGCCTGTCGCCCACTTGGCCCCTTCCCAGCCCACATGCCCCTACAAGGGTACAAGCCCTCCCCCACCATGACCCACCTGCGTCCTCCTACCGGTATGCCCCTTCCCAACACGCCATGCGGAAGGCACCCACCCGCGTCCTCCTGCAGCACCTTGCACCTCTTGAGGGCCTCCCGCATTTCGCCCTGCTCTGAACCCCACTTGGTCCATCCCCATCTCCGCTGCCTTACAAACCTAACCCACCCACTACACAGGAGCACCCACCCGCGTCCTCCTGCAGCACCTTGCGCCTCTTGAGCGCCTCCCGCGCCAGGTCGTCCTGACCGCGGGACACGGCCAGCTCCGCGCGCTGCAGCCACTGGTCGGCACCGGCCTGGGGGCGGGGGGACGAGGAGGGGCAGCGGAGCAGGTAACACGCGTAACGTTTTTGAGGCGAGGGCGTTGCCTAGTGGGGGCCTTGGGGCCAACGGCCATGACAAGCGGAGGGCTAGCGCGTAACAAAGCTTCCTGGGGGCGTCCGCTCGCTATCACACGAGGAATGATGGCCTGTCATGCGCAAGGCTGTAGGCTGAGACCTCAAGCGAGGTCCTATGGGCGCTATGTATGCAGTGTCCTCGGCGGCGGTTGCGGTTGCGCAGGTCACCTGCATGACGGACATGCACTGCCTGGCTGCGTAGGGCTACTTGAGGTCCCCTGTAGAGGCGTTGGTTGCTGTTGCGCGCGCACCTGCATGGACTTCTGCTTGGCGGACAGCTGCCGCTGGCTGGCCATCACCTGCGCCGTGGCCTGCGGGGGGTGCGGGGGATGCACGGGAGGGATGGGAAGGCGGCGTGCCACGTACCAGCACTGTTAGCACTAGTTCGAATGAAAGTTGCAATGCTGCGACAAGCGGGTAGCCCAGGGGGGGGGCGGGAGCGGGCACGAGGGCACAATTGTGCGAGCGTGCGGTACGTGCGGTACGGGGGAAGGTAAGCCGGCAAAGCACGCCTGCCGCTCTGCTCCTACGCCCGAACAACAGCGCAGATGTAGCGGGGCACAGGTATATCGTTCCAACAGGAATAGCACGTCGTCCGCCCACCCACCTGGCGCATGCGGATCATGTCCTCCTGCATCTCCTCCGCCACACGGTCCAGCAGCTTCTGCGCCACGCATGGGGGATGGGGCACAAGACACAAAGGACGTGTGCAGATGTAAGGGGCTTTGTTGGGCCGTACCGTATTAGAATGAGAGACATAGTAGCAAGCTTGCACGTTGGAGGCTGCGGAGGGGCAGCAAGAGTAGCTGGGCTCGGCGGCGGCTGCCTGCTGCTTCCCCAGGGACAGCCTTGTGCCGTGGGTCGAGCAGGGGCTGCTGTAGCGACCCCTGCTCTAGCACCAGACACTGAGAGGCCACACCAGAGGGCACAGCGTTTCAGGTCGTGGAAGACGCACAAGGGCTGGCATTGTCGCGTACCTCAGGATCTTCAAAGCTTCCGACAAGACCGTTGAAGAAGGCCGTGACGATGCGGTAAACCCGCGCGAAGAGGTTTGCGTTCACCGATACAGCGGTCCCGCTGCGGGCAGCGCGCCTCGGCATTACCGCGCGGCATCGGCGCAGCTGCTGTAGCTTGCGATTTTGCGGTAGCGTAGCCCCGCGGAGAGAGGCGGAGACGAGGACGCTGGATCGGGAGCTGCGGGCCCCAGCCGAGGGTGTTGCAGATGTCGACGTCGGGCCCAGGGCGCGCTTTGGAGTAGACTGCCCACATGCGCGAGCGTAGCTCAATTGAATAGGTTTGACTGATGCAGCAACCCTTGTGCTGCAGGAACGGGAGCGGCTGACGGAAGGGTTGACGCGGGGAATGGTTGCGGAAAGCATGGCGAAGGTTCTTTGCTGGACTAGAGGTACAGCCGTAATGTCGTTTAGGCGTTTGTATGAAACTGCTGACAGAGTCTTTGTTGCCCAGTATTTGAAAGGGGCTCTGTGGGCTCCCTCGCGAGATGCACCTTCACGTGCTGCAGGCCAAAAGCGACCCCAAGAGACCCGCGGTTCCAGGATGCAAGGGGTTGGACAAATGGTATTTTACTAGCTTCACGCATGCTGGCCCTGTGTTAGTCTCTCGAATGCCGCATGGGCTGTCCAAGGCGCTGAGCTGGTTCCGCAACCTTCTCGCGGGCACATAAGGCGGTTCCACCCACCAGCTCAGGCTAACTTGTTTTTCACATACAAATACACCATGTATTCGCGCTCTGCAAATGTTTGCGTGCTGCTCGCAGCACTGCTCGTTGTAGCCGCAGCTGCTGACCCACGGACCGGCGGCCGAAACGGTGGGTACTCCATTAGCAGTACATTGCCTGACACATTCCCTAAGATCATTCTTGAACTGCATCGCGTCTGCAACAGAAAGCGGGTTTCGGGGTTTCGCGGTCAAACTGTTGGATCTGACCTCGTTCCTACTCTCCCTTCCGGAAGGCCGCGCTCTTCGGCAAGCCAACGCCTTCGCCTCCTCCACTGCCGTTGCGGACGCGCGCAATGGCGGCACTGCGGTGTCGAACGTGAACTCGCGTAGGTGCAGGCAGGTGGCGAGCAAGCGGTATACAAGCATTGTTCCAACCAAAAGAATGCCCGCGCAAGTGCTAGCCTGTGCTCCGCAGCATTTCGCGCAGACACAACTGCGCAACATGTAGCTGGTGTCAACTTTTCATTAGCAGATACTTCCCCTGGGAGTGCCAATGTTACATGGCTGTCCCATGACCCATGGGTCCCCCGTCGCCCCGTCGCAGCTCCTCGCTGGCTTCAGACCACGTCCTTGCAGCTGCAGTCCATTCCCCGCGCCACGCACGCTCGCATCACGCCACCACTGCCATCGCCATTCCCCGCCGCAGCAGCCGGTACTCCGAATGTGCAGCCTGGTTTGCACTGTACACATGCTGGGAACGCTCGTGCCGCCAACACACACGGCAATACCCCCACCCGCAGAGGCCGTGTCCACCGGCACCCCCACGGTGGCGGTGGCGCAGGGCGCATCGGTGGCGGAGGCGGGGGAGACCGTCATCACCGAGTGCAACGTGTTCGCCAAGGTACATACTTGCAACTTGCAGCGGGCTTGCTTACTGTACGGCGGGGAGGCGGGGCCAGTGCTGGCTACCAAGGCGCGAGCGCTCTCCCAGATGCTCCACGCCCTGCCCCATGCAGGCTTCACACGGGCCAGTGTACTCTCTTGTCACTAGCCCACGCGTGCCGCTCCTCCTGACCCTGCCCACGCTGCCTGCAGGACATGGAGCAGTACAAGACGTGCATCAACACCTCTCCTGCATGAAGCCACGTGCGCCTCACTAGGTTCCCACGCGTGCAGCTCCTGTTGCCCTGCACTTTGCCGCATGCAGGACTCAGAGCAGTACAAGACCTGCATCAACACCTCCCCCGCCGCCAAGACCAACGTTTCCGCAAACGCCACAGCCGCCGCGCAGGCGGGAGTCGGTGGGTCCTTGCCCTCTGCCCTGCGCGCTTGCCTTCCGTGTGTGTCTGTCCGGCCTAGCATGACCACCAGCTCGCACGCAGCCGGTCCAGGGCGGTGGCCAGCCGGTCAAGCGATGTGTATGCGTGGGTAGTGCGGTAGTCCATTCAGAGTCTAGCGTGCCGGTGACCGGCATCAGGGCCCCCGTTCCCCATGCACCGTCCGCGCATAGGGGGTCCATCCCCAAACCGTCCTTTCCTGAGGCTGCCATACACCACCGCCCTGGCAGTGTCGTACGCGGCAGCCCCCACCTACCTATGCAAACCCAACGTGCCGTATGCTGCTGCGCTGCTGCCGTACATCCGCCCGCCAGTGTCGTACGAGGCCGCCCCCACGTGCTCTCCCCCCGTGGCCAACTACACGGCCGACAACAGCGGCCGGCTGTGGGGCTACCAGAACGGCAGCAGCTGCGCCTTCCGCTTCGCTGACGGCAAGCCCGTGTACCAGGCCAACGTGACGAGCGGTGGAGCGGTGAGTTTGTCGACCGAATGTAGGATGGCGGCAGGGGCGGGAGCGGTTGCTGGTGTGGGTGCCGGCGGCGGCGGCCAATGAGGGCGTATCTTTGTACAGCTGTTGCCATACATAGTTGGCATCTTGCTTGCCCTCGCCCTTTCGGTTGCCAGCCACGCATTGCACCACTGTCTGCGGGCTTCTCCCGAGTCCCCGCACACCTCTCGCGTGCGCTTGCCAGCTACCCCTCCTTGACATTGTCTTCCCCCGTCTGTCCGCAGGCCGGCGGCGGCGTCACGTTCGACAGCGCGCCCACCTGCAACGGCCCGCCCGGCCCCAACAACAGCACCAAGGACCAGTCGGGGCGGCTGTGGGGCACCCTGCCCCAGGGCGGCAGCTGCGCCTACAAGGACGCCTCAGGCAAGCCCATCGCGGCGGCGGGGCAGGGTTCGACGGCCACAGCCAACTCCGGCGCCACCGCAGGTAGGCAGCTATAGGCACCCTGCCCGCGTGCTTATGCAGCACTCCGCCTTGTCCGTACTGCATCGACATGCCTTTGTGCCCCAGTGCTCTGGGCGGACCCTTATTAATGGTCTGGCCCTAGCTGGCCTCCATTGCGCCTTGGGCAGACATGTGCATTTGCACAAGCCACATTGCTGTGTTGCGGCTACCTCACCCTCCCCTGCCTCCTCCACCCTGCCTGCCTCCCGCACGCGCCGCACCTCACCAAACACAGTCACCCTGCCCCTGCACTGCATGGAGCGGATGCCCTATCCAGCTCCATCTCTGATGTCCACCTGCCCTCCCGCCCCTCCCCCTCACCCCGTAACTTCTTTCTTGTTCCCCTCGCCCCGCACGCAGCGTCTGGGGGCGGCGGCAGCGCCACCGCCCAGGCCGGCGCCTCGGCTCTGGCGCAGGGCAAGCGCCTGCGTCACCTGCTGCACGCCGCATGGCGCCTGCGCCGCCACAACGCCCGCATGGCCATGTAGGGTTGACGGAAAGGCAAACGGTGTTTGACTGCAAAGCGCGACACTCTGGCGCTAGTGCTTTGCACGGGGGTTGCGGGGAGGTGTTGGTGCCTCGTGCAGGTGTCGGCGGGTACCGTTATGGAGGGGCGGTGTGCAGGTGCGTCTTGGCATTGTGCTGCCTCGTGCAGCCGGGGGCATTTGTTGTTGGAGGCAGCAGTGCCAGGAGCGTTTGCGGATGATGTTACGGTTGCGGCGAGCTAGGGGCAAGCTGACGGCGAGTGGTTTGTGCGTGCTTGCGGTGTTGAAAACTTTGCGTTTGGGTAGCAGCGTTAGCAGGGCGCGCGTGGGTTAGCACAATTTGCTGTGTGGCATCGAACGTGTACGGCACGCCATAGACGCTATGTGAGAAGGAGCAGCTCGTTTGTAAGCTTTAGTACATGGAGACTACCTTGCTACCTTGTGAACGGATTGCGATGGGCGTGCGCTCAGCATGTTTGTTGTGGCGACACGTGGCAAACACCAGCTCCTGCCACATGTCTGCAGCCTTGTACTTCTCCATACCACGGGAGTCGTCAACAGGCGGGTTACCGTACATAGGACTGTAGGGCGCCCCATGACCCCATACAGGGGTTTGGAGCTTAGGGGTTTGGAGCTTTAGAGCACCGGACGTACCAGGTAGCAACAGAAAGGGAGCTCCTTTTGCAGTCCCTCGGGGGCAGAACCCCTGCGCAACACCAGTGCATCCATACGTGCGCCACCGACGGTCCCACACCGCAAATTTGCACGCATGCCGTTGCACGCATACTTTGGATAAAACCGCGAGCCTGATATGACACCTTTTACCGGGGCCCGAGTGGGTTAGTGAGTAGTGCGTAGGTGCAAGGACACCATTTGGTGCTGCTCCTCAGGGCTCCCCTGGTCGGGCGTGGTTCCTTCCGTGCATGGCCAGGTCAACTGCTTGCTTCCCGTCACAGTCGCGTCCAGTCAAGCCAAGCAATAATACCAAACTGTCGTAGGGATAGGTTCTGTCGAAATGGTTGAAGGCTGAGACCCCAGTCGTAGTTATCGCGTGCTGACACCGCTTGGCCCTTCGGGGGCGAGTGCTTCCGCGGCACAGCCAAAATGGCTGCTGAACTTGAACATCGTGTGATGGAGCTGGAGGCTGCGCTAGAAGCGCAGAGGGCTCAGGTAAGCTGATATGCGCGCGCATGAGGTCGATCGAGGGGCACTGCTTGGCAGCGCCTCACTAATCGTGCCATCCTGCACAGGCGGAGGCACTGGCTATGTCGGGCTCACTAGCAGCGCAGGTAAGGCTTTGTTGGGGCATTCGGTGTCGGTGACAAAAACAGGTTGTTCTGACCAGGCCCTCCTGGCATAGACCGCCTGACTGCAGCACCGAGTAACTTTCTTCGTGTTACTCATGTAGCGTTACCAACAAGACGAGCAAAGCTGGGCAGCGGAGAGGGCCCAGCTGCAGGAGCGCATTGCAAAGCTGGACGCAGACCTGCAGGCGCGGTCACAGGTGAGCACGCGACCATGGCTAGTAGCCATATACACTACCGAGCACATTAGGAGCTCGGACGGCTTGGTAGGGCTGCGGTCAAAGCCCAACCACCCCGTGCCTCACTCCCGCTCCCGCCATGGCACTGCAGGTGCAGGAGGAGCTGGCCCGTGTCGCTCAGGAGCTGCGCGCGAAGCAGCGCACAGTGGAGGAGCTGCAGGGGGCGCTGAGCAGCGCTGCGGAGGAGCGCAGCAACGCTGCGCGGGCCACGGAGAGCCTCCGCGCGGTGCTGGCAACCAAGGACGACGAGATTGCCGCGCTCATCAAGCAGAAGGGCGACCTGTCTGACCTGGTGCACACGCTGCAGACCTCCCTCAGCGCGGGGGACAGCAAGCGGCAGTTGGAGCTGCTGCAGGCGCAGTATGACCAGGTGCCCCGGGGGTACGGACATGGGCGGGGTTTGCATGGGTGCCTTGGTACTCTACAGCAGGCGGAGGCCCCCATGGGGCCAAAGCCATACCGGCAACCACCAAAAAGTCAAGATGCAGGCGTTTGGTGGGGTCAGTGCTGGTGTGCGGCACATAACCCATGGGTGCACCTCGTGCCTTACCGCAGGACAAGAAGTTCTGGGAGGCGCGCTCCCGCATCCAGGAGCAGGAGCTCAACGAAAAGAACAACTCCTTCCTGGAGAGCAACCGGTGCGTCGCACAGCAGGCTGACGCTGTGTAATGGCGCCCCCGTCCCGTATGTCTCCAGCTTACAGGCCGGCCTCGCGTGCGCCATCTGAATGCCTGCCGTATCTTCCCACCGCTGAACGCCCGCCCCCCCCCGGGGTTTCTCGAACCTGAAGTGCCAACAGCGCATTTGGGCTGTACCTTTGACAGACACGCCTGCCCGCAGCCCGCCAATCTCCTGGCCTCATTCCCCACATACTGCCGTTTACCCAGCTCCCTGCTCGCCAACCGACACGTCCGTGCCCGTTGTGCTGCAGGCGCTCTCACGCTGAGCTGCTGTCGCTGCGTCAGCGGCTGTCGGAGTTGGAGTACACGCACAGCGTGTCGGAGGGGGCACGGGGGCGGCTGGAGGCGCAGCTGCGGGAGCTGGAGGGCTTCCTGCGGGACGCGCGCAAGTGGGTGTTGTTGCGGTTGCGGAATTATGATTGCGCGGGATATCCGGGAAACCGGACGAAAGTGAGACGTTGGGTACAAAATACTCGTGCACGCGCAAAGAGACGGTGTTCGGGCGATGTTTAGTGGGGTCGCACCCGTCCTGCTGAGGCTGGGGGCAGGTGAAACCATTCCATGACTTCCCTCCCCCGTAGGCAGGCGAACGGCCCGGAGCAGGCAGCCCGTAGTAATCCTGTACCCGATTGCACTGCACCGTGTTTGATACATGTTCAAACATACTGCGCTTTCGTCCCTGCAGGCAGGCGCACGACCTGGAGCAGGCCAAGATCGACGCCGAGGAGCACTGGCGGAGACAGGTGGGCGAAGGGTGCGGCCTGGGCCCCTGGCAGGCCCTGTCATGGGCGCTGGGGACAGCTTTGACCCGCTCAGCAAGACAGGGAACAGGGGGCGGCCCGGAGCTTGCCCGGGGCAACTTGGGGGCACTGCAGCTTGCGTTCTGAAGCCCTCAGTGCGATACCGATGCTGTAGGGTTATTGTAGGGTGACGTTGTTGGCCCGTGCTTGAGGCTGTGCCCTCCCACCATGGCGCTGCCACTCCTGCAGGTGTCCGAGTACCACCACCTGGCGGAGTACGTAGCAGACAGTGTACATGCCTAAGATACAGGCATCGATGCTCATGCTGACGTGGGTTGTCCCCTCCCTGGCATGGTGCTACCACTCCTGCAGGTGTCCGAGTACCAGCACCTGGCGGGGCAGCACGGCGCGGCGCGGGAGGCGGCGGAGGCGGAGGCGGCGGCGCTGAGGGCGCAGCTCGGGGACGTGCAGGGGCAGCTGGCGGTGCGTGGGGGGCGGCTGGGGGTGTGTGCGTGGCGGGGCACTCATCGTCTGGGTTGTCGCATGCAGGGGCAGCTGGTGGTGCTGGTGGGCGGCTGGGTGTGTGTGTGTGTGCATGTGTGCATGCGTTTTGGAGATTTGGGTTATGACGGAGCAGCGCTTGCCGCGGCCCTAGTAAGCCCCAAGGGTGGGGAGGAGGACCATCTGGAGCTGAGGCACTACTGGCCACCGCAGTAGACGACTCCACCATGGCACTCCCGGCCGAGCGCTGAACTCTTGTGTTGCTTATGCGTACATGTGCGTCCACGCGTGCGTGCACGTGTGGCTGCTGTCTGGCCCTGCAGGCTCTGGGCGCGGACGCGGGCGCCAAGCTGCGGGATCTGTTCTCACCGTGTACAGCCAACATTTAGGGCATCCAAAAGTCAAAAAGTGTGACGTTATGTGTGTGCTTTCGCCGTTTCGCAGGCCCTTCAGGCGCTGGGCGAGGACGCGGGCGCCAAGCTGCAGGAGCTGCAGGCCGCCTCCGAGCAGGCGGCAGCGCGCCACCGCCAGCAGGTGCAGCAAGTCACCGCCGTCGTGGCGGCGGCGCTGGCCGCCGGCGACGTCACCGTGCTGCTCAACGCCAACCTGCCCGGCATCGGTGGCGCCGCGGGGACCCCAGCCGCCGCCGCGGCGGCGGGCCGCGGCGGCGTCAGCGTAATGGGGACGCCGGTCGGGGCGGGGGCTGGCGGCGTGGGCGGCACGCCGGGGGTGGTGGGGCTGGCGGCGGCGCTGGCGGCGGCGGCGGGCGAGGGGACGCCTGGGGCGTTCCAGGGCAAGAGCGTGGTGGAGGTGTGGGCCATGTACCAGGACATGGTGGGTGCCGCGAGAGGAGCAACGGCTCCGCTGTTGGTCCATGTGGTTGGTTTGATGGGCACGGCGGGTGGTCCAGCTAGGCGGGCGAAAGGCCTGGTTGCGCCTGGACATGGTGGGTAGCCACGAAAGGGACCAGGGCGTTGTGCCCGCGCAAGTCCGGTGGTCCAACGCCCGAGAACTCGTCAGCACCCGAGCTTGTGCTCGGACGGCGCGCTTGTGGTGTAGCCTGGTGCAAGGCCCAAGAGCGAAAGCTAAGCCTCAATTCGTTGCCTTGTCCCTTTCCCCCTCTGCAGCAAGACGCGTGGCACCGCGAGCGCGCCGAGGTGCGGCGGCTGAACGCCTACCTGGAGACCATCGCCACCGACCTGGAGGCCAAGATGGCGGCGGCGGCGCGGCAGGCGGAGGAGGTGGCCAAGATGCAGGAGGCGCTGGACAGCAGCCACGTGGGTGCCGTGCCAGGAGGAAAGGGGCCAAGTTGCACGAGAGGAAGTCCTGCAAGTTTGCATGTTTGGCGTCGCAGGCGGTGGTGCCTAAGCTTTTGTGCCTTGTCAAACTGGTGCCCGGTAAGCACTAGCTGCCATTCCTTGCCGTGCTTGTGACTGTGTGCTGTCTTCCCCTGTCGCAGGCCACGGTTGCGGGCCTGGAGGAGGGCACTCGGCGGCTGCAGGCGGCGCTGGCGGCGGCGCAGGCGGCGGAGCAGCGCAAGGAGTCGGAGCGCGCGGCGCAGGAGCAGACCATCCGGGACCTCACGCAGCAGGTTGGGGTGCACGAATACCACCGTGCTGGCGTTGGCGGGGGTTGGTAGTCGTAGTAGGTAGTAGATAGTGGTGGAGACGGTCATGTTGGGGCGGTGCAAGAGCTAACCTTTGCCCCTGCGGGGAGGGTAGGGGGCTGGCTGGCTCAGCGCTTTCTACTTCACCCCCGCTTCCTTGCCACCACGTCCCGCCAGGCACCGACGGCGGCCATTTCTGCCCCTTTGCCTCCCCCCTCTGTTACTAGTGACTTTCTCACCGCCCCCGCCCCTTTTCCCTTGCCACCACCCAGGTCAAGGCCCTAGTGGAGGAGGTGGCGCGCCTGTCGGGCAACCCCATCGCCCGCGGCGGCAGCGGCCTGGCCACGCCCGGCGGCGGCCCCGCGACGCCATCGACGGCTGGCGGCGGCGCCGACCCGTCCAGCCCCGGCGGCGGCGGCGGCGGCGACGCTGCGCTGCTGCTGAGCGCCAGTGCGGTCATCAGCTCGCGGCTGGTGACGTACAGGTCGCTGGAGGAGCTGGTGGAGCAGAACAAGTGGGTGGGGGTTGGGGTCGTGGTGGGGAGCCGGGAGGATATGAGCTGTGGGGGATGGTCGGCGAGCTTGTGACACGGCATCATCCTAGTCAATGTTGTACAACAACCAAGTTTGCACACCTTGCCTGCACCGGAAGCTCGCACTACGCATGGCTGGGCTTCCTTGCGCACCCTTACTGCCCGGCTGCTAGCGTCCTTGAGCTTCCATGCACTCTGCGCCCAGGGCCTGCACCGCACGGCTTTGGTTGAAGGAAACCCTTACCTCCCTGCTGTTTCCCGCAGGCGGCTGCTGGCGCTGGTGCGGCAATTGAGCCGCGAGAGTGAGCGCAGCCGTGCGGAGGTTTCGGAGGAGGTGGCCAAGCAGTTCACGGCCAAGGAGGAGAGGTACAGGTGGGTGTCCCCTACGTTGCCGGAAAACAACAAAGCGCTGCAGGCATGCCGCGCGGGCAACCCGCAAACACTTAGATGGACACGTTTGCTCATACACCACCATGTGAGTATCAGCAACGCAACTCCCTGTGGTGCGCTCGTGCCTCCAGGGCCGAGATCGCCGACCTCAACCGCCTGGTCTCGGAGCTCAGCGAGGCCGCCAACCGCTCAACCACCCACATCAACGAACTGGTGTCCCGCATGGCCGAGCTGGAGGCAACCGCTGCGGCCGCCAAGGCGGCAGCGGCAGCGGCGGCCGCTAGGGACCCCCGAGGCAACGGCGCATCATCGCCCGGCGGCACACCGGCGCCGGCGGCGCCTGCAGCAGTGGAGGATGCTGAGGCTAGCGCGGCGGTGGCGGCTGCACTAGCGCAGGTGAGCCTGGTGGGCCGCTTTCTTGGCATGCTTATACTGTAGGCGGGCCCGGAAGAAGCTGCGTTGTGCTTCCATGCACTTGGTTGTTCCAGCGCGTAGTTGTTCGGCATGCGGGAGCAGCGGCACCTATTGGTTGGCTTGTGGTGAACGTGTTGGGCTACTCTTGTACTTGCAATTGTTGTCCTGTTGCGTGTTGCTGCTGCCGCATGGGCGCAGTTCGGCGCAGGCGGCGAAGGATCTGGACAAGGACACCGTTACGAGGACAATACCGTATCGTGATTTCCTGACCTGGCGCTGTTGCAGTGCGGTACTGTCTGCGGTGCAGGTGCAGGGGGAGCTGCGTGGTGCTGGGGGTCCGGCAGTCGTGCATTTGCTGTTGTTTGCTGGTGCTGATGCTGTTGCTGTTGCCGCATTGGTTGCCTGCTGTGCAGGTGCAGGAGGAGCTGGACAAGACGCGGCAGGAGGCCAAGGTGCTGTCCGACACGATGCAGGCGCAGGTGGGCGAAGATGCGTGTTTTAACAAATCTGAATCCAAGCCATGCCGTTGGCGAATGGAACTTGCCAAAGATACAGGTACCGCGTATGCTTTTCGGGTGCGCATCCGCGGCATGCCGGAAGTAGCCCGAGAATGACGTTTACCCTCACTCCCCCGCCCATCTTGGTTGCGACTTGCGTCGGCACCCAGGCGGCACCGCACGAAAGCCCCCCTCGGCCGACCCCGTTTCCCAGTCGCTCCGGGCAGCCTCCGCAAACAACCGCCTTACCGCACACACTAGCACATACCTTCTCGACGGCGACGGGTGAAGGAGCTGCGCCAAAAGATGGCGTTCGCCGCTGCGGAGGCTGCCTGCCACACATTACAACATTACATACCACTCTGCCAACCAAACCATACATGTATCTGCCCCTCCACGGCACCAGGTGGAGGAGCTGCGCCAGAAGCTGTCGTCCACCACTGCCGAGGCCGCCCGCCACGCCGCCCGCTTCGAGGACTGGCAGGCGCGATGCGGCACGCTGGAGGCACTGCGTGACAGCGAGGCGGCCATGCGCAACGCGCTGGCGGCGGAGAAGGCGCAGCTGGGCGGCCTGGTGGCGGCGGCGCAGCACAAGGCGGAGCAGGCGCAGCGCGCGGCGGACGACCTGCAGGCGCAGGTGGGAATCGTAGTGCTGTTTAGGCACTTCACAAGGGCGGTTGGATCTGACGGCAAGGAATGGGTGCCGGGCATTGGGGGTCCGCTGGGTCCGCTGGGACGGACAGTAACCGCTCGGCGCCAAACGGAGGTTGAAAGATCGGTCCTCGGTCGCGAGCATGTAGGCACCGTGGTAGCGGCGTTGGCGACAACTCCATGTTCTGCTACCGTGATACGCTATGCAGCAAACCTCCCTGTTGCTCTTACCGTCCTTGTGCTTCCCTGCCCTTGCAGCTGCGCTCCCGCACGGAGCAGATGGCTGTGCTGGAGGCGCGGCTGGCGGCGCAGAGCAGCGGCGTGGACGACGCGCGGCAGGCGCTGGCGGTGGCGGAGGCGGAGCGCAACAGGGCGGTGGCCGACGCACGGGTGGCGGAGCAGCTACGAGCGGCGGCGTGAGTACCATGCCATTCAGCGGGACGGACATGCGTACTTAGGCAGGGCAGCATGCAGGCCGTGGCATGCCGCCACTGCTGCAGTCACTGCGTACCATTGCAACCCCATTGGCTTCACGTCCAGAATGAGACAAGGAGAGCAGCGTATGCCTGCGTTCCCCGTTCTGGCGCTTACCTGCCGCTGCTCCCTTGTAAACCCCTGCTTCAACAGCGAGGCCACCGCCGCCCAGCGCGCGGGCGAGCTGCAGCGGCGTGTGGCCGGCCTGGAGGCGGAGCTGGGGCGGCTGCGGGAGGACCACGAGCGGCAGCAGAACCTGTTCCACCACTCGCTGGAGGCGGCCACCGCGCAGGTGGGCCTTGGCAGGGGCGGGGTGTGTGCGCGTGCGTTTGGGTCCGTGCTGTTTGGTTGTGATCTCCGCTCGCTGGATGCGGCCACGGTGCAGGTGGGTTGCGGCGAAGGCTACCGGTGTACAGTGTATTGGGCCCCTTGGCTGTGCTCGCCTCTCGCGGGAGGCAGCTGCGCGAGCGGTCAGGGAAGGCCGTGAATGTTTGATGGTCTTTGGCGTCCCGTCTGCATGTTATCGTGTACCAATTGTAAGTTGCTTTTGGTGGGATTTGCCGAATGCAGCTGCGCGAGGTGCGTGAGGAGGCGTCCGACATGCGCAAGGCTCGCGACGAGTCGGACCGGGCGCTGGCGGAGGCACGGGCCCAGGTGGCGGAGCTGACGGGCAGGCTGGCGGAGGCGGCGGCGACGGCGGCGGAGGCGGAGCGGCAGCTGGCGGCGCTGCGGGCGGAGGCGGCGGGCGGCGACGGCATCGACGTGGTCGAGGGGGCGCGGCTGCGGGATGCGGAGGCTAAGCTCCGGGAGGCGGAGGTACGTCCAATGTGTAGCGGGCTCTAGGTGAGCAGAGGACGGAGAAAGTGGCATGGGCAGTTACCGATAGCGGTTACGGCGGAGGTTCGTCCATGTGCAAAGTAGCGGGGGCTGGGAAATGGCTGGGGAATGGGGAATGGGAAAGCTGCGGGAGGTGGAGGTGGTGGTGGTGGTGGCGCTGTCATTGTCCCAGGCCGACGAGGGGAGTGCTTCAACCCACACTGCTGTTGCGCCAAGCACACTGTACACTCACCTAGTTTAACATACATGCCCTGGAACCCCTTGGACGACCTGCAGGCGGAGCTGGCGAGCACTCGCGAGCAGCTGGAGGCTCGCGGCGGCGCGCTGGAGTCCCTCCGCGCCACCCTGGCGGCGCTGCAGGCGTCGCACGACGCGCTGCGGGACAGCGCGGCCGCGGCGCAGGCGGCGGCGGCGGCGCAGGCAGAGGCGGCGGAGGCGGCGCGGCAGGAGCTGCAGGTGGGTGGGTTGGCGTGCGTCCCCGGGGCAGCCTGCACCTCCCCTCACCCCTTCGTTCCCAAGCACAGGCCTGTCGGACACTTACGCATGGTCAGGGACAGGGTGGGGTGCTTGCGTTTAACCTCCTCTCCATCCTCCTGATCTAGAACACACAACCTGCAAAGTCCTGTGAACAGTCCTACCTCCAACACGCGGAAGTCCAATGCAACGCACTGTAACGCATGCAACGCATGTCGCTTGCCGTCTGCATCCTCAATCCCCAGGCCTCCCTGGCTGCTGCCGAGGCCGCTGGCGCCGAGGCCCGCTCCCAGCTGGAGGCGCTGCGCTCGCAGCACGAGGCGCTGGCCGCCTCCGCCGCCGCCGAGGCGTCCCGGCTGGGGGCGGAGGCGGAGCGTCTGGCGCGGGAGCTGGCGGACCGCACCAGCCAGCGGTCCAGGGCGGACGAGGACGTGGCACGGCTGCAGGTGCGTGTTGGACGGATTTGGGCGTGGGATTTGGGTTTGTGGGGACAAGCATGGCTCCATGTCACAACGGCACCGGCCGCCAGCGCTGTGCCATACACCCGGCAATGCACGTCACTCATACTTAGTCGTACAACTGTGTGTCTGTCCCGTGCCGCAGGGCGCCGTACGGGAGTACCGCTCTCGGTACGAGGAGGCGGTGGCCTCCCACGCGCGGGACGTTACGGCGCTGCAGGCGGCGGAGAACCGGCTGGAGGAGACGCAGGCGGCGGTCAACAGGCTGCAGGTGGGGCGGTGCAGGCGGGATAGGGTAGTGACAGCCGCACATCCTTGAGCGCCATGCGTTGCCCTTGTCCAACCATCGCCTGGCAACTCCTCTCTGCCGTGCCAGCCTACGCCGTGGTTGCAATGGCACGGCCGCGGTCGTTTGCCTTTATTAGGAATGTGGCTAGCAAGCGCAAATCTGCTAACCTGTTTGTATGCTGCAGGCCGAGCTCACCGCGGCGCTGAGCGGCGTGGACGAGCGGCTGGCGGCGGCGGCGGCGGAGAAGGCGGCGCTGCAGGAGGCGCTGGCGGCGGCGGAGGCGCGCGCCAGCGAGCGCGCGGCGGCGGCGGAGCAGCTGCTGGGCAGCGTCAAGGGAGTCCTCGCCGCCACGCACCACGAGCTGGTGGGCATGTCGTCGGAGCAGTACAAGGTGGGTGTGGGGCGTAGAAGGGAAGGGAACCAGAACCACATAGCTTCAGCGCATGGATGCGGAAAAGTCATCAATATCAGTTGCACTTTTCATGCTGTTGTGCACCAATCCATGTACCACAGTACTGCACGCAGGGTGCTGTACGCCGATGCCCGCCCGCTTGGGAGCCCAACCTTGAATTGCGTTTTGGGTTCCATGCGGGTAGCGCTCCATCCTACTATTACAAGTCTCCAAGCATATAGCCTTACAGTATGTTAGCATATAGTGTATACGCATGTGTGTGTGTAAATTCGCACTGCCGCAGTCGCTGATGGACTACCTGGGCCGCGACAAGGCGCTGGCCACCGCCCAGCTGGAGCTGCTGGCGGGCGAGCGCAACAAGCTGCGCGAGGAGCGGGACGGGGCGGTGCGGCAGGCGGCGGTGCTGCGGGGGCAGATGGCGGCGCTGCAGGACAGCCTGGCCACCAGCAGGGCCGACCTGCAGGTGGGGCGGGGTGTGTATTGAGTATATGTGGGGTGTGGGTGGGTGGATGTGCCTAGGCCTTGTGGGTGGATGGGCGGCGCTGCTGGACACCCTTGCAACGAGCAGAGCCGACCTGCAGGTGGGGGATGCGGGGTATGTATGTATATGTATGTGGGGTGGGTGTGTGGATGTGCCTAGGCCTTGTGGGCGGGAGGGCGGCGCTGCAGGACAGCCTGGCAACGAGCAGGGCCGACCTGTAGAGTTACAAGCCCGCGCGGGCCCGCGGCGATAAGTATTCTCGGCGTATCCTGGATGTGACTTTGGCGACCCAGAGCGACGTGGCGAGTATGAAACGCACACAAGTGGCAATGCAGAGCGACGTGACGAGTATTAAGAGTACGCAAGGCGCTACGGCGGACGCCCAGGGCGCCTTCGTGGAGGTTTATAACAATAAACAACCGCCTGCACCCCCGCAGTTCTGCTGGAGGGTTGTTTAATGTCATAAATCTCCACGAGGGCGCCCTGGGCGTCCGCCATAGTGCCTTGCGTGCTTTTGACATTCGCCACGTCGCTCTGCATTGGCAGGGTGTGGTTGGGCGGGTGGCCGCTGATGGGACACATTAACGGGCACCGGCCATGTAAGAGCTGCGTGGCCGGGCACGTGGTTCTCTTTATACAACGTGGTGCTACTGTGCCATACGCTGATTGTGCATGTGTTACCGTGTCACCCGCCAGGCACGTATCGACAACCTCGAGGCGGAGGAGCATGCGCGGCGCATGGCGCAGGGGCAGCTGCGAGGGGAGCTCGACGCGGCGCGAGCAGGTGGGTGGTGCTGGGTGTGTGGGTGGATGGCGTGACGGGTGTGGGGTGGCTAGGGGTGGCCAGGTGGTATAGGGGCCGCAGGGAGAGCTGGGCATGGCGCGCGCAGGGAGGTTGCGTGGTGGGTGTCGGGTGCAGGGGCTAAGTGACCGTCCCGGCTGCTGGCAAACCCAGTACATGCTGCAATCCCACAATTTGGACGTGTCTTGTGTGCAGGGGCTGAGCGGCTGTGCGGGCAGCTAACCCCCCCGGCTGCTTTCCAACGATGCATGTTGCAAGTGCCACACAGGAAACGCTACCTTCCATTCGCAAATTGTCACCCCTGTCCCCAGAGGCCGAGCGGCTTCGCGGGCAGCTGGCGGCGCGGGCTGCTTTCCAGCGATGCATATTACTGATGCCAAAAAGCGTGTATTATCTGCCGTGCACTCAATACTAAACTACTAAAAATCCCTTCCCTCCAGAGGCCGAGCGGCTTCGCGGGCAGCTGGCAGCGGCGGAGGCGCGCGCTGCCTCCGCCGACTCTGCGCTGCGCGAGGCTCAGGCGGCGGCGGCGGGCGAGGGGGCGCAGCTGGACGCGCACCGCCGCGGGGAGGCGCTGTGGAGGGAGAAGTACGACGCGCTCATGCTCAGGTGGGTACGAGTGCCGTACCCGTGGGCGTTAGGCAGCACGACTGGCTCTCGATGTGAGGGCACACCGTGCTCAGGTTGGGTTTTCCTGTGGGTGCCATCACGTTTGTTGAGGTGGTTGTAGCTGCATGGAGCGTAGCAGTCCACAATCCTTTACTGTCCGTGACTTGTGCATGCAAACCCGTTGTACCGCCCCTGTCGTACACGTACGGCAGGTACGGCAAGGTGACGCTGGAGGAGCACAACGCCGTCAAGGCGGAGCTGGCGGCGGCTGAGGAGCAGCTGCGGGCGGCGCAGGAGGAGGCGGGGCGGCAGGGCGAGCAGCTGGCGGCGCTGCAGGCGGCCAAGGAGGCGGCGGACGCAGAGCTGGAGAAGCTGGTACGTGCGGGGCTGGGGGCTGTAGGGGGAGGGAGGTAGAGTACTAAGGGGTGCTCGTGGCTGGCAGGCAAGTCGCCGGGGCGGCGTGGCGGCAACTGGTGGGTAGCTGCGTGGATTGCGCGGTTTCGTTGGCGTGTGGGAGGAGGCTGGTGGGTGCGTTTCCGGTTCGGGCGTGGCTGTTGTGGAGGTGTGACCGGCGTAGCGAGGCAGGAGCAGCGTTTTGTGGTACCTTGGCGGTTAACCGGCACTGCACTGCACCCCAGCCACGCGCGCGCAGGAACTCTGAAGGCACTTGCAGCCGCTGCTGCGCGTGTCCGTTCGCAGGTGTCGCCCTGCTGGATAGAGTTGGCACGTGATCACGCTTTTCATGTTTGTGTGTGGCGCGCCTTTTCTTCCTCCGTGCAGCGCAAGGAGACGGCCGGCATCCGCGGCCGCGCCAAGGCCGCCATCTGCAATTGTGCCCTTACACATCTAGGGCCCATTGTACTGAGCTGTGCGTTTTTGTGCGCGTGTTCCCGTCCCGTCCGCAGCGCAAGGAGACGGCGGACGTCCGCAGCCGCGCCAACGCCGCCATCCGCAAGTACCGCGAGCAGGCGGCCGCCAGCGAGGCCCGGGAGAAGGCGCTGGCGGCGGCGCAGGAGGCGCTGGCGGCGGCGGAGGCCAAGGCGGCGGCGGCGGAGGCCGAGGTGCGCAAGCAGGCGGGGAGCGCAGGCCGGCATGAATGTCGTACTGCGCTACGCGCAGCGCACTGTGGGCATGACAGAAATTTGTTGCTTGGTACGTCTCCTTGCCCCGCACCTAGAGAACAGTCAAGGGGCCGCCGGCGGCCGAAAGCGACAGGGTTGCGGGGCACGTACTAGTACTGGTGTGCCCGGTCAGAGCACTGGTGCATGCTTGGGGCGAGTGTGCTGATGCTGCTCGTCTTTTCCCCGCAGCTTGCCAAGGCCAAGGAGGAGTCTGGCAAGGCGCTGGAGGACAAGGCAGCGGCACACGCGGAGGAGATCAAGAAGCTGAGGGCGCAGATCAAGGGGTGGGTGCCCGACTCTTGGGTCAAAGCAAGGAAGAGGGGGCCCATATCTAAATAGAACGTTCACGTCTTTGGTCTTAGACTGGCACATATGATTTCTGATAAGGCTGGGTGTCTTTTCGAGCTGCTGTCCTTGGGACGCAGCGCAGTCCTGTGCTCGTGCAAGTGCGACTACGGAAGCGTCGCTCGCTGAGAGCCGCACGCGCTGTTGCGCGCTCTGCTGACATGTCTTGCTGCTGCCGTACGCAGGTGGCAGGACCGTGCCAGGGCGGCTCTCGCGGAGAAGTCGAAGGCGGACTCCGAACTGCAGGTGGGGCGTGGGACAGGGGAGGTACAGGTGCGAGGTCGATACGGCATACACCGGTCATACTGCGTAGCCTAGCCGAGCATCGGAGCATGCCTACCGTTTCGGTAGTGCGGTGTTCTTGGCCCAATTCCCTCCCGTGGATAACCTCCCGGCTGAACGAGCCAGCTGCAACAGCAGCCCCCCGCCATCAGCTTGCAACACAGCAACGATGAATACCACCCCTGCAATAGTACCCTCTACACTCGACACCCTAACGCCCAAGTGGAGCTGGCAACCCTCCCATTTCCCGCCTGCGCCGCCCAGGCGTCCAAGGCCGCCCTGGAGGCTGCCACAAAGTCCCTGGAGGAGGAGCGCTCAAAGCGCGCCGCGGACTCCACCACCGCCGCCCGCAGTGCCGCCGGGGCCGCGCGGGCCGCGGAGCTGGAGCGCCAGCTCAAGAGCACGCAGGAGCAGCGTGAGTGCTGGGGCGTATCATGCGTGGGCAGGTGATGGCGTCCATGACGTACCTAGAAACCAATGGACTGCAACATAAGTTGCATCGCACTGTGTATTAACCTGCTGCTGTGTGCTGTACTGCTCGTTGCGCGCTGGGTTCACGTATGGCGCCCCTGTGCACGCCGCCCATCTCCCTTCCCTTTCACGTGATCTGTTATCCGTGTTTGCAGTTGCCACGTCCGAGGCGAAGGTGAAGGAGCTCAACGACCGCTTCGACCGCATCCGCATGCGCCGCGCCACACCCCAGCAGCAACAACAAGCCAGCGCCGGGGCGACCGCTGCCGCACCACCAGCAGCAGCTGCAGCAGCAGCCCCGCCTGCCAACGCTCCCCCCGCTGCCGCAGCCGCCGCCCTGGCTTCGGGGCGTGCGCCCATCCCAGCTCCCGCGGCCACCACCAGCAGCACCGCCGCAGCGCCGGCCACCGCTGCGACCGCTGCGCCGACAGCGGCGACGCCAGCGGCAGTAGAGCCCCCTGCCGCCGCAGCGCCACCTCCAGCTGCTCCGGCGGCTCGGGCCCCGCGCCGCACGCCCATCCCCGCGCCCACGGAGGTGCAGCGGCAGCTGGCGGCAGCTGCCCAGGCCGCGGCGCAGCAGGTGCAGGCGGCGCAGGCCGCGGCGGCGGCGGCGCAGGCGGCGGCGACGGCGACGGCGGCGCCCGCCGCGGCCCCAGGGGAGGCTGGCGGCGCGGATGCCGATGCCGATGCGGACATGGCCGGAGGGGATGGTGCTCCTGCTGCTGCGGCGGCGGCGGCACCGGCGCGCAAGCGTGTGTCTTTCTCGGGGGTGGTTGACCAACAGCAGGAGCAGCAGGTGCAGCAGCCTGCGGACGCCGCGGCTGAGGAGGCAGCGGCTGAGGAGGCTGGGGCTGGTGCCGGCGACGCCGAGATGCCTGACGCTGCGGCAGCGGACGAGCAGCAGGAGCAGCAGCAGCAGGAGCAGGAACAAGAGCAACATGAGGAGGAGCAGGAGGGCGGGGAGGCTGGAGAGGAGGGCGGGGGTGACGGGGAGCAGGAGGAGGAGGAGGCTCACGAAGAGGGGGCAGCTGCGGCGGAGCTAGGGGCGGGTGGGGAGCAGGAGGAAGGCCAGGCGGAGGGCGATCAGCAGCCGCAAGAGCAGGAGGATGGGGAAGCGGACGAAGGCGCGAGGGCTGATGAGGGGGCGGAGGAGCAGGAGCCTCCTGCTAAGCCACAGGAGGAGGGTGGTGCTGGGGAGGAGCAGGAGCAGCAGCAGGAGGAGGCGGCTGGGGCCGGAGCGGGTGGTGCTGGGCCCGAGGTCGAGGGGGATATGGAGGACGGGGAGCTCGGAGGGGACGAGGAGGAGCAGCAGCAGCAACATCGCGAAGAGGGGGAGGAGCAGGGAGGGGAAGGGGACGGAGATGGCGGCGAGGGTGACGGCGGGGATGGGGAGGAGCAGGAGGACGGGCAGGTTGCGGATGCGCCGATTGTGGAGGAGGAGACGGAGGGCGCGGTGGAGGAGGGGGAGGAGCAGCAGCAGCAGCAGGAGGGGGCGGGTGGGGAGGGGGCGGCTGCAGGGGGGGGGGTGGTGGAGTTGCTAGAGGATGATGAGGATGAGCAAGGTGGCGAGCAGCAGCAGGAGCAGGTGGAGCCTGTTGTGGAGGAGCCGGAGGAGGAGGTGGTTGTGCCGGCGGAGGGCGAGCAGGGGGCTGCTGAGGGCGAAGACGACGGTGGGGCCACGGAAGGCGGCGTAGAGCTGGGGGCTGAGGGTGAGGGCGGGGCTGCAGAGGCGGAGCCGGAGCCGGAGGCGGGGATGGAGGGCGAGGGAGACGGAGAGGAAGGGGCGGAGGGAGACGGGGAGGGCGGGCAGCATGCAGAGGCGGAGGAAGAGGAAGAGGAGGAGGACGACCCCTTCCTGGCGGCCCTGCGGATGCAGGTAGGGGCTTTTGGCCGCCGGGCGTGAGGCCGGCTCGCATGCAGGGCGGTATGGTGGCCTCAACCGCGCGAGGAGGTCGCGCATGCATCCATCTGGACCGCCGCACGCTAGTTGGCTTGCTGTATGGCGCCTCTGATGCTGACTGGGCGCATTCTCTGCATCGTGCCCCACCCCTCCAGGCCCTTGCGGCGACGACCAACACCCGCAAGCGACAGATGACGCCCCCGCCCGCGGAGGCCGCCGCCGCTGGCGGCACGGCGGAGGGAGCGGCGGCTGGGTCCTCGGAGGCCGCGCCAGGTGGGAGTGTGCGTGGGAACCAGGCTGCCCGGCGCGCGAGAAAAGCTGCGGGCTGTTTGCCTGGAGATTGGCCCGAAAGGGGAGTTGGAGCAGCTGCGCGCTTGACTTTGCTTCCTGGCTGCCGCTGTGCTGCAGGCCACAAGGCGGACGACTCGGCGCCCGCAGCCAAGCGGCCGCGGTCCGGCGGCGCGGCAACGACGGTGGGTCTGCCGTGGTGCACCCACCGCGCAACTTGTCTTGCGACTGCATCGTTGTGAAAGTCTGCCTGTCAAACTCCTCTGCCTGTCGCTGAGGTGTGTCGCATGTCTTGGGCGCAAGCAGCTCAACGCAAAACTAACTGTGCCGCGGTTCGGACTGTCCCTTGTTGACGCGCTCCCTCAGGCCGGAGAGCAGCACACCGCCGAGGCACTAGGTGAGTGTGGCTTGACGCTTTGTTACGTGGTGCGACTCCAACCCTTGAACCTGTCGGCCTTGCAACAGCATGGCGCACCTTCGCAACAACTGCCGCGTAGCCCTCTGGCACTGTCTCTGGACCGTTGGGGCAAAGCATGTGCAGTGTTCATGTCCTGCCTTTGGTCAGTACAGCTCTGACCACAGTGCATTTGCGCGTGTCCACGTTGCAGAGGAGGGCGAGGATGTTGGCGCTGGAGACGAGGCCATGGAGGAGGGTGAGGCGCCGGCAGAGGGTGAGTTGGCTCCTCCGTCCGCATGTCGCCAACCCGCAATGCACCATGCCAGCTGCGCAGCTGTATATATGCCTTCATCCTCACTCGCCACTCGCTGGTTGGTTGGAATCATGCCGTGCGGGCACACCTCAACCCTTGACACATTGGCAACAACACGTACACGCGCTTCCCGATACTGGCATTGCCGCCGTCGCGCAACCCACAGACCACCCCGGCGACGGTGCTGCCGCAGCCGGCGGCGCCGCCGGCCCCACTGGCACCTCCCCCACCGGCTCCGAGCGGCGCCTCACGCGCGCGCAGCAGCGGGCGGCAGCGGCAGCAGGCGGCCCCGACAGCAGCAGCCAGCCCACTGCACCTCCGGGCAGGTCCCCGCGGGTTGGTGCGGCGGCAGGGAGGGCGGGCAGGGCGGCGGGGGGGCGGACGCCAACGGGACGGGGAGGCCGCGCGGGAGTGCGGGCGACGGGGCTTGGGAGACGGAGCTCGGTGACGTCGGCCGGCGCTGGCGGCAGCGTCGCGGCGTCGCCGGCCGGCTCCGCCGGCGCGGCGCCGCAGGCGGGCGTCTCGCCGGCGTCGGAGGCTGCGGCGGCCGACGGCGCAACGACGCCGACGACGGCGCATGGCGACGCCGCCGCGGGGACGAGCGTGGGCGGCGCCAGCCCCGCGCCGCAGCAGAAGCGCCAGCGGTCGGAGATCAGCTTCAACCTCGCGCCCAAGGCGGCGGACGGTACGGCGGCAGGGGGCACGTCGGCAGCTGCCGGCGGCTCCGCGGCGGCGCCGGGGTCGGCGGGGACCTCCCCTGACGGGTCCGGCGCAGCGGCGGCGGCGGCGGCGAGCCAGGCGGGAGCGGGCCGCGGGGGGCCTGCGCCGCCCATGAGCCGGGGCGGACGGGGGCCAGGGCCCCTACGGCGCGGGGGGCCGCCGGGGCCCATGGGTATGATGGGCGGTCCCGGCAACCCTCTGATGCAGGTGCAGCACATTGTGCAGCAGCAGGCGATGGCGGCTGAGCAGATGATTAGGGAGCAGGGCGGGATGCAGGGACCCCCTGGGGGGAGGCACGGGGGGCCGCCTGCACGAGGTGGCATGGGCGGCAGGCGTACGGCGGGCCGCGGCCGTGGGAGGGGCCCGCCATGAGGTGGCTTTCTAGGGTTCTTGGGGCGTGGGCGTAAGTTCAGCGTGCGCGTTGTGGTCTGAGGGCTAGTTGAGCTTTTCTTTGTTGTGAGCCCAATGGCATTTTGTAGGGGTTCTTAGCGGCGGCCGAAGGAAGTGCCCGTACATTCCGGATATGACTTGAAAGAGGTGACGCAAAGGTGTAGGCCTTGATGCGTGCAACATTGTTTTTGACCTGCAATCTGAGGAGCACGTGCGACGGCTTGTGGACGTTGTAGTGCACTTTTACCCCCAGTGCGGGAGGTGCGTGTGTTGTCCTCCGGACGGACGTGCGCTTGGAACGCTGCGGTGCGGCAATGCCATGTTGCATGTACATGGCATCGTCGTGACAAGGGTCAGCAACTGCCGTGACGTGACGTGGGGCTAGCAAGCTGCATGCAAGCATGCAGCAGCATGACATTGAAGTGGGGGAACGCTGGGTTACTGAGCTACTCACGCTCCCTCACAGGTGGCAAGGCGGGGGCACACACTGCCCCTCGTGGCGAATGCGGGTGTAACATGCTGAGCCGGGTACCCTCTATGCACGCCGTGCCGCGATTGGGTACTACGCTACGTCCTTCACCGCAAAACTCCGGCTTGTAATGGTAAAGTAGAGTGCCGGCAGTAGTTGATGCCCTTATCAACGCCGCCTGTGACCCCCAGACAAGGGCGGGAGCAACATTCCCTGGCACATTGAAGCCCTGATCCATCCTGCAAGGCGTTGTGCACCCAGGTGCGCCTGGTCCTGAAGGCAAATAGGAAGACCACTTTGCCGTTATGACAAACAGACACCAGGTAGTAACTCGGTAGCCGGGGCGCTTCACCGTTACTCGGTGTGGCTAGCCATACAGGGATCGGGTGTCCCTACCCCGACGCCCCCCCAGCTAGCCACGGGTAGCCGCGGAAAGTTTGTCGAGGATGGTTTCTGCTCTAACGTAGCCAGGTAGCCTAGGGCACGAGCCTCGGTAGGTCAGGGGCTCGCATGCAAGAGCTGGAAGCCCGTCCCGAATACCGGTAGTCAGTGCTCGGTGGTGAACAAGCTGTGTGGTACCTATTGGGCTAAAGCCGGAAGGGTGCCTAAACAGTTTGTGGGCAGCATTATACCCTGCCGTCAGCCTTTAAAGGCGTGGACAACATGTTCAACGTCACCACTCTGCGCAACCTTCGTTACCAGTCGGGAGTTACGGGAGGTCCCCTGCTCCCCTCTCCCACCTGGTTCCCCATCGGCGTGTACGGGTCTCATCTTAAATGTGCGCGTTTCCGCACCGTCGTCATGGGTGATAAATTGGAGGCTCAACCAAACGAACAACACCTCAGCACAAGAGAAGGTCACGTGAATGATGATGGCTTGCGCGCTAGATTCAACTACATTATGGTAATGATAGGTGGACCGCAGGCAGGCAGCTGACTACGCATGCCAGCATACGTAGCAGTGCACCGGCAACTGGTTCAGAGGGATGACATAGCGGTTCACATGGCCGCGGAGCGTGTCACTCATATTTTTAAAATTCA
>VFQN01001034.1_pt1 | contig 48992 bp, 44 predicted proteins | sample 3512371 | NCBI WGS metagenome assembly VFQN01 (sample SAMN10412370, study PRJNA504923) | tailings metagenome | isolation source: Replicate 2 from Balatoc abandoned mine | place: Philippines: Itogon, Benguet | collected 2017-08-28
TCGTTTTAGCGTTTAGTGGAGGTTTGGATACCTCTTTTTGCGTCAAATATTTGTCAGAAGACAAAGGCTATGAAGTACACTCGGTATTGGTAGATACAGGTGGTTTCTCTGCCGAAGAGCTGAAGGCTATTGAGGCAAGAGCCTATTCGTTAGGTGTGAAAAATCACGCTACTATTTCCAAAACAGAAGATTATTATCAGCAATGTATCAAATACTTGGTATTTGGGAATATTCTTAAAAACAACACCTACCCCCTTTCGGTAAGTGCCGAGCGTATATTTCAAGCAATCGCAGCGGCAGAGTATGCCAAGGAGATTGGTGCACAGGCCATTGCGCATGGTAGCACAGGGGCGGGCAACGACCAAGTACGTTTTGATATGGCTTTTAGGATTATCATGCCCGAAGCCGAAGTTATCACTCCTATTCGTGATTTGAAACTTTCGCGCGAAGCCGAAATCGAATACCTAAAGTCAAAAGGTGTAGATCAAGAGTGGCACAAAGCGGCTTATTCTATCAATAAAGGCTTGTGGGGCACCTCGGTAGGGGGAAAGGAAACACTTACCTCCGACAAATACTTACCCGAAAGCGCCTTTCCTACCCAAGTAAGTAAAAACGAACAAGAGCGTATTAGTCTCACTTTTGAAAAAGGTGAATTGGTAGGTATCAACGAAGTGAGTTATACCCCAGTAGAAGCAATCCAAAAGCTGGCAGAAATTGCCGCTCCTTTTGGTATCGGACGAGATATTCACGTGGGTGATACAATTATTGGTATCAAAGGACGCGTAGGATTTGAGGCAGCTGCGCCTTTAGTAATTATTAAGGCTCATCATACTTTAGAAAAACACGTATTGAGCGAGCAGCAGTTGTATTGGAAAGAACAACTAGCCAACTGGTATGGTAGCTTATTGCACAAAGGCCAATTTATGGAACCTGTCATGCGCAATATTGAAACATTCCTGGCCGATACCCAACATCACGTAACGGGCAAAGTACACCTCACTTTGGCACCTTACCGTTTTTATGTAGAAGGTATCGAATCAAGTTTTGATTTGATGTCGCCGGTATTTGGAAGTTATGGCGAAATGAACAACGCTTGGACTGGTGATGACGTACGCGGCTTTGCCAAAGTAGCTTCCAACCAAGTGATGATTTATCAAAAGATTAGTGAATTGAATCAATGAGTAATATAAATTAAGATTGTGGGGATTTTATCCCCACAATCTTAATGGACAATCTGGCCTGAATGAGAAAACAACTACCCCTCTTTATTATTTTTTTATTGGTTACTTTTCTGAGTCGAGCTCAAAACGAAGGATGGGCTATCTGCAATAGTGGTGCCAATTTATACTTCAAAATTGTGGGTAGTGGCAATCCCGTACTGGTAGTGAGTGATGCTGGGAATTCGTCAGCATACCTTCAAGAACTTATAAAAAAGCTTTCCGAGACCAACCGGGTCGTTTATTATGACCCTCGTGCCACTGGCAAAAGTCGCTTTCCTGTTATCAATGATACTACCGTTAATTTCAATATGGCCGTGGCTGATATTGAGGCTTTAAGGGCGGTTTTGCGGATACCCAAATGGTCAGTATTAGCTCATGGATTTGGGGCTAAAATCGCCTGTGCCTATGCTTCCCAAGCGGGCGAACATCTAGGCCAGTTGGTTTTGGTGAATCCCACGGCTATGATGAACGCTTCTTTGCCTACTTCCGCTTCGTATTTTGATACTTTTGAAGAATACGGTTTTTCAGGAATGCTAACCCAAGAAAGCATCAGCAAGCGTTTTCAGCATCTACAATCCCAACTACAAACAATATCCAGCGACTCGGTGGCGCGGGCGCGGGCTATTATGACTTTTCAGGCAGCGACCTACGTACACGATACCTTACATGAACCTATTGCCGCAGAATTTTTGTATGAAAAAGTACGGAATGTGGCAATAAAAAGCCGCGTAAGTAATAAATTTGTTCCAGAGCCTTTCGATTGTGTGAGCGTGTTGCGCCAGCGAAATATTCCTGTGATGGTGATTTTGTCGCGCCAACGGGTGAATGCCAGCGGACTTGCCACCGAATGGAAAAAAGCCCTTCCTAATGTCTCAATCGTAATGATAGACCGGGCACATCATTTTCCGTGGTTAGACAATCCTGCTCTGTTTTATGAACAAGTAAATTCCTTTTTAAAACGATTTGTTCCTGTAACGTATGCCAGTCAAAAAAAAGTTAGTCGTCCTGTCAGGCGCGGGTATCAGCGCCGAAAGCGGAATTAAAACCTTCCGCGATTCCGATGGTTTGTGGGAAGGATATAGCATTGAAGACGTAGCAACTCCCGAAGGGTGGCAGCGCAATCCAAAGCTGGTATTGGACTTTTACAACGAGCGTCGTAAACAGGGATTAGCGGCTGAGCCTAACTCAGCTCACTTGATTTTGGCAGAACTAGAGCAGTATTTTGACGTACATATCATTACCCAAAACGTGGATAATCTTCACGAAAAAGCGGGGTCTACCAACGTTTTACATTTACACGGCGAACTCTTCAAGGCCCGCAGTACCAAAAACCCGAAGCTTGTCTACGACATAGACGGCTGGGAGTTGAACTTGGGAGATAAGTGCGAATTGGGCAGCCAACTTCGCCCTCACATTGTGTGGTTTCATGAAGAAGTACCCATGATGGAACCTGCCCTTAAAATCACCGAAAATGCTGATATTTTTATTGTAGTGGGTACGTCATTGGTAGTATATCCAGCGGCAGGTCTTGTATATTATGTACAGCCTCGGGTACCTATCTTTGTCGTAGACCCCAAAACCCCCGAAATGTCGGGCAGTACTAAGTATGTGACTTTTATTCCCGAAACAGCTACCGTAGGAATGGCAATGCTGAAAGAGAAGCTATTGAGAGAGTATGCTTAGTATAAGTAGATTTCAATCGGTATTTGACAAGAAGGCTGTACATTTGTCTATTCATTATTTCATAATTCGTAAAAACATCAATGCAACTTTTAGACGGTAAAGCACTTTCGGCACAAGTCAAAGCCGAGATTAAAATAGAAGTAGACAAAATCAAAGCGCATGGTGGTAAAACACCGCACTTGGCGGCTATCCTAGTCGGTAACAATGGCGCTAGTGAAACCTACGTAGCTTCCAAAATCAAAAGCTGCGAAGAAATAGGTTTTAAGTCAACATTAATCAGTTTGCCTGATACTACCTCCGAAGAAGAGCTCCTATCGCATATCCAAGACCTCAACTATGATGATGATGTAGATGGGTTTATTGTACAATTACCTTTGCCTACTCACATCTCCGAAAACCGAATCATGGAAGCAGTCGCTCCCGAAAAAGACGTGGATGGTTTTCATCCTATCAACGTCGGGAGAATGTGTAAAGGGCTACCAGCTTATATTTCGGCTACTCCTTTCGGGATTTTGGAAATGCTCGAACGTTACAAAATTCAGACTGCGGGTAAGCACTGCGTAGTAGTAGGGCGTAGCCAAATCGTAGGTTTGCCGATGAGCATTTTAATGCAGCGTAATGCTTATCCGGGCAATTGCACCGTTACGATTTGTCATAGTCGTACTCCTAACTTGAAAGAAGTATGCCAAAGTGCAGATATATTGGTAGCCGCTCTCGGACGCCCCGAATTTATCACCGCAGAGTATGTTAAAGAAGGGGCCGTCGTTATCGACGTGGGCATCACACGAGTGGCCGATGCCTCCAAAAAAAGTGGCTTTGCCATTAAAGGCGACGTGAAGTTTGATGAAGTAGCCCCTAAATCAAGTTTTATTACGCCTGTACCAGGCGGAGTAGGGCTGATGACTATCTGTGGATTGCTTACCAATACCCTCTTGGCTTCTAAAAAGGCTATTTACTAAGAATAGAAAGACTTTTTAAAAAAATAACCCTTCCAAGATGTTAACTCTTGGAAGGGTTTATAAATGACGTTACTGACTTCTCAACTCGGCATGTAGTTCAGGTCATTATTGCGCTTCAATTTGATAATTCCAACCGCATTTAGCATCAAAATAAAGGGGAATGTGGGGTCAAATTCGTGCCATTTTACTCCAAAATTAGCTCTGCCGCCCAGTTTGTGGTGATTGTTGTGGTAGGATTCACCCATCATCAAAAAGTCGAAAGGGAGTAAATTTTTAGCCGTATCATTGACTTTAAAATTGGTGTAACCATAGCGGTGTGCATACCAATTGATAATCACTCCGTGTACAGGGCCCATTAAGTAGTGAATGGGGAGCAGCAAAAACATCCACCAAGCAGTGGCAAATTGAATATAAAACAGCGTATAAAGTACTCCCCAGCCAATTCTGATAGCCCAAGAGTCTCCGAGGCGTTCCATGAATTCCCAATGAGGTACATCTTTCTTAAATTTGTCGGGGATGTTGTCGTGGCGATGCAAAATATTATTATAGTAGTTCTTAGTTTTCCACATCATATCCACCACACTGTCCGAAAAACTCGGTGAATGCGGGTCTTGGTCGGTGTCGGCATAAGCATGGTGTAAACGGTGCATCACCCCATAAGCATAAGGACTTAAAAACGACGAACCTTGGAAAATAAAGGTAAGCGTGTAAAAAAACTTCTCCCAAAAAGGACTCATTGTAAACATTTTGTGGGCAGCATAACGGTGCAAAAAGAAGGTCTGCATCAGTAATGATAAATACCAGTGGGCTACAAAAAATACAAGAATATACATAGACAATCAATTAGTTTGATAAAAGAGTATAACAAAAGTACTAATGTGCTTTTAGGAAAAAGATGAGAAAAATCATCTTTGAAAGGATTTGATACAGAAAACAAAAATGACTTTTCAAGAATTTAAAAACTCGCTTTCAGAAGAGCGTCCCACCGCCGATTTTTCGGTTTTGTTAAAAGCACTTTGGTACGATGCCAAAGGTGATTGGGAGGCTGCTCACGACATAGCGCAGTCGCGAGAAGGTACGCGCGATTATGACCGTTTACACGCCTACCTTCATCGCAAAGAAGGTGATCAATGGAATGCGGGCTACTGGTATCGGCGCGCGCGCGCCGAGATGCCTTCGTATAGCTTAGAAAAAGAATGGGAAGAACTTGTAAAACAATGGTTAGTATAATACCGACTTTCCAAGTTTTAGGTAAGTAGGTTTACAAACTTGGAAAGTCTCTACCTGCACAAGTGACTTTCCAAGTTTTGGGTGAGTAGGTTTACAAACTTGGAAAGTCTATCATATGCTATTGTTTAAGTTGAGATTTTTTGGATTTGGGTTATCAATTTTTAAATTCTTTTTTGTGAAAAAAACATTCATTATCGTCTTTGTAAGTGTATGCTTTTGGGGAAAATGTGCACTTAGTCAAGATAAAATCGGAATTCTTAAACACAATCACATTGCGTTGCAGGTGGCTGATATTCAAGCAAGTGCAAAATTTTATGGAGAAGTATTACAGCTTGAGCGTATTGAAGTTCCTGACAACCTGAAAGCCATCAGAGCATGGTTCAAAATCGGTAATGACCAGCAAATTCATTTATTGGCGGGGCGTACGCAGCCAGTGGTCAATGACAGAAATGGCAGTCATTACGCGATTTTTGTAGCTTCGATTGCAGAAGCGGAAGCTTATCTCAAGAAGCGACAGCTTCCATTTCATAAGCAAGTCAGGTTTGACGGCGTGACGCAGATTTATCTGCCCGACCCCGACGGCTATTTAATTGAGCTTAACGAATGGAAGCCTTAACGTGAAGGTTATTTTCGGGCGTAAAAATATAAATTGACCGAGGGCAGTGTGCGCCTTTCGCTCAAAGTAAAATAGCCTTTGCCGTCTTTGTCAAAACAAACTGCCTCGCCTTGAGGCTCCAAAATATAAGGCAAATTTTTGAGAGGGGCTTTGGCAAGGACATCACTGATTTTTTCGTCGGCATTGCGTTTCCAGTAATAAATCGCTGTATAACCTCGCACAATGATTTCGCGTCCATTAGTAGAGATGCTTCCCCCGGTGAGGTCATTTCCGACGGTCATGGTGGCTACTTTTTCGGCTGTTATTACACTTGTCGTGGATTGGGGATAAGCAAGACGATAAACGTTGGCATTGCCTAGCCATTTGGTGATTACGTACAAATCCTTGGTGAGTGGGTCAAGGAGTACAGTTTCGGCATCATGAGTACCATCAGGATAGCGAAAAGCGATAGGTTCGTAATTGTTGATAATAGCCGTAGGGCTAGCAGGTTCAGGAAAACGATAGATGCGCTTGATGTCTGTACAGCTACAATTGTCGCCTATATCTGCTACGTACAAAAATGTTTCGTTTGGAACGGGACCGGGACCAATCGCTATATCTTCCCAATCATAATTGCCAAAAGGAGTAGGGATTTTGCCCACAATCATGCCCTGACGATTGAGTAAAAATAGTTCACTATTAGAGCCAGCATCCTCATGTGACCATAGAAGGCCTGGCTGCTTATGGCTATCGGCCAGCCCCGAAGCCTCACCAAGGTCGTCGGCTGGCTGGACTACGTGAGAAGTAGGGGTCTCCGAAAAGTTGGTAGATTCTAAATCGATGGGTGGTTCTTCTTTTTTACATCCCCAAAAACATAGAATATAAAAAGCGAAAGCAAAATACTTTAATTTCATTTGTTAAAATTTTACAGATAAGTTATTTATCCTACGATTGTGGATATATTTTAAAACAACTGGATTGTTTTAAAGTTTGGTGATGACCATTTCTACACGTCTGTTCAACTGACGAGTTTCTTCTCGATTATTGTTAGCTATGGGGCGGGTAGGGCCAAAACCTCGACTCGTGATGCGATTGGCTGCAATACCTTTTGATACTAAAAAATTCTTAACAGTTTCCACACGTTGTTTTGAAAGAGCGACATTGAGATCAAAATCACCTTGATTGTCTGTATGGCCATGTAGCTCAATTTCAGCCTTCGGATTGTCACGCATAAATACCCACAGTTGGTTGAGTTCTTCATCAGATTCGGGAAGTAGCTCGGCTTTCCCTTGCACAAAACGTATATTTTGGAGGGTCGTTGGTTCTTTCAAACTAACGGGTTTTAGGTTGAAAATATTGGTATAATTTGATTTTTCGGCTATTTGAGCCGCATTGTAAGTCAGGCTTAAGGGCAAAAAACCTTGGGCTTCAATTGTTAAATCGAGGTTTTGATAAAGCGGAATCACAATATTAAACTTACCATCTAGTGCATCAAACCGCGCCATTTCGGCTCTATTTTTGTCGTACAAAATGATAACTGCATTGGGAATAACTTGCTTGTTTTTTTCATTTTGTATTTTACCCTCCAGTTTTACGGTGGCATTAGCTGATGTGGCGGGTAGTGAGGAGAGTGAATCTAATGAGGTATTAGCAGGAGGGGAGAGGGTGGGTGAATTTACTTTTAGTTCTGCTTTTTTTAATACCGTTTTGTTCAAATTTACAAAACTTTGTTTGATTTCGTTGGCAGGTATTACAAAATCAGAGATTTTGATGAGTGCCACAGCCCCTTCACTTGCTTCCTCTTTTACCATCAAGTCATCGAAAAAGAAATTCAACACCTGATCTTCGTCAATGACGGCGTCATCGTTTTTGTCGGTAAATTCAATCTTTGATTCGCCATCGATGTACATTTTAAACTGTTTGGTCTGACCATTGCGTGAAATCACGTAGTGGGTGTATTCATTACGTCGAACTGGCGCTCTGTCGCTTGTGGCGAAATTATAGAAATTGAGTTTGCCGTCATAGATATAGCAGCCATTATCGCTTTTCCGATTTTTAAAATCAATTACCCGTTTCCAGCTATCCAAAGCCGAAAACTTGAAGTACATTTCTATAGTGTAAGAATTCCCCAAAAAACCACTTGCCGCGCGGTTATCAAATTGAAGACCACAATTTTTTTCAAACACATATACGGGTCGTTTGGCATTTTTGAGTTCTGGAAGCACATCTTCTTTAAAAACGCCCGTTTGGCCTAATATCTTCAGGGGAGGAAACAAACCCGTTTCTTCTTCAAAATTTTTATTGAAACTATACACCCCTTGACGTTGAGCATAAGCATGATATGTCCCCAGCAACAAAAAACAATAGCTCACAATGTGGCGTATTATTGAAAGAGGAGTCAAAAGTTTCAAAACGTGTATGTTGTGATTTTTCCGCAAATTTAGTAAGATTAGCATGAAAAGAGACTTTTCTACAAATGGTTAACTTTGTAGATTACAAAATCGCTCCTGTAGCGCAAAGGTTTAAAATTGTTATTCCTAAAGTTGGCCACCGTTATGTCATCTCCTTTTATACCTGCGCTTAAGTACCATTTCTTAACGCCTATTTATGATTGGTTTATTGCGTTGACCTTGCCAGAAATTGCGGTTAAAAGTCAATTGATTCGCCAAGCCAATGTCAAAAAAGCAGAAAAGGTCCTAGATTATGGATGTGGCACTGGTACGTTGTTGCTGCTGTTGGAAGAGCTACATCCTGATTGTGAAGCTATTGGTATTGAGGTAGATACGCAAATGCTGAAAATGGCTCAGCGTAAAGTGGCGGAAAAAAACTCGTCGGTTCAATTGCAGTATTATGAAGGAGATCGACTCCCTTATGAGACAGGGACTTTCGACAAAGTGATTTCGTCGTGGGTGTTTCAGCACCTGACCACTTCCCAAAAAATAGCTTCTTTTCGGGAAATACACCGCGTGCTCAAGCCAGATGGTGAGTTTCACATGGCTGACTGGGGTAAGGCGCAAAATGCCCTGATGAGAAGTCTTTTTTTTGTTGTACAGACGATTGATAATTTTTATACTACCGACGACAACATTCAAGGTCGCCTGCCTTTGTTGATGCAAGAAGCAGGCTTCCCCAAAGTCGAAATTCTCCACAATCAATCTACCTTATTTGGTACCTTGTCTTATTTTAAGGCTCTTAAGTCTTGAATTAATCTGTTTTACGGAACTCCTCAAAAACGGCTGCATTCACAAGAGGGTCGGTAAAAATTTCTAGCAGTTTAGGCCGCTTGTCGTTATTAATAAATTGTTCCCAAATTTCGCCAAAGTTATCGCCTTCTTGAAGCGAAAAATAATCTAACTGCGCATCTATCGCCGTATGTAGGGCCGTAGTGCGGTGGCGTGTCTCAAAATACTGTTCTAATTCGGGCTGCGCCGCCGGGCCGTCAATGAGCCGAAAGATATTCCCACCATTATTGTTGAAAAGCACCACCCGCAAATTAGCAGGTATGTGGGGATGCCATAGGGCGTTGCGGTCATAGAAAAAGGCGACGTCGCCCGTCAACACAAAAACCAATTGCTCAGTCATAAGAGCTGCGCCCAAAGCTGTACTCGTACAGCCGTCGATGCCGCTTGTACCCCGATTAGCAAAAACTTGGATATTGTGCGTTGTACCTATCAAGTTGGCATATCTGACGGGCATACTGTTGGCAAGATGCAAGACGGTGTGGTTCGGGAGTTTTTCAAGGATTTGTTCCACCAGCCCAAATTCATTCCACCTTTTTTGAGCCTGTAAAAAACGACTCAAACGTCGTTTTGCTTGCAACTCAGCCTGCACCCAAGCTTGTCGGTATTCGTCGCGTTCGTCATCTTCGGTAGGTTGTACAAACTGCTGATAATCTAAATCTTCTAGGAGTTTTTGGAAAAAATAGGTAGGCGAAACCGGAATCTGAGTAGTAAGCGTTTGAAAAGTATCAATGAGCTGTTCGGTGGGTTTGATGTGCCAATGCTGCCGAGGTGCATGAGCGCGTACAAACATTTTAAAGTTTTTTGAAATAAAAGAATCTCCTACCGTAATCAGCAAATCGGGGCGAAGGGAAGCAAGTAGCTGGTCGTTTTTGCCCCTTAAAAAAACATCATGGTGACGTACAAAACTCTCATCAGGAGGAATATTGGAAATAATATCCCCTAATACAGGTACGCCAAGTTCTTCGCCAAACTCCTTTAGTGTTTTCCATAGAGCCGTGTTTGGAGGAAGCTGCCCTACCGCAATGAGTACCCTAGAAGCACTTTCAAATTCATTTTGAAGATGATGCCAAGTCTCAGTCGAAAGAGAAGGCTGAGCCTCTATTCTGTTTACGATTTTTACGTGGCGGTCGTAGGTTATTTTTTCGGTAGCGGTCGGATAAAATGGCTCGCGGATAGGCACATTGACATGAACGGGCCCTTTGGGAAATGTTTGCGATAGATTGATAGCTTCGTTGAGGACTCGTTGGATATACCATGAGCTATCGGGGTGGCTATAATCGGACGGTAAATCGAAAGATTTTTTGACGTGCTTGCCGTATAGTTCTCGTTGATAAATCGTTTGTCCGTCTTGTTGATGAATCCATTCTTGAGGACGGTCGGCGGTGAGTATCAATAGCGGTATTTCTTGGAAAAAAGCTTCTACCACTGCGGGTGCGAGATTGTAAGCGGCGCTGCCTGAGGTGCATACCAAAGCAACTGTTTGCTGACTCAGTTGAGCCATTCCCATGCCCACAAAACCAGCCACTCGCTCGTCAGGAATGACTTTGGTTTGAATAGCGGGATGCCTAGCAAAAGCTAAAGTGAGGGCGGCGCTACGGGAGCCGGGCGAAATGACTACATTTTGGACGCCCTTTTGGGCACTTATTTCGGCAATGTTGTAAATCGACGGAAGGAGCATGAAAATAAAACTTTAAATCGGCAGGGCAGTGGTACTTTTTACCTCCGACATCACAAAGAAACTGCTTATGTGCGAAATCGCTTTAAGGCTTGCCAACTTTTCCTGATAAAAAGCATGATAGCTTTCGACGTCGTTGGCGACGATTTTGATGAGATAGTCAAACGTCCCTGATACCACACAGCATTCTACTACTTCGGGCATTTGGAGCATCACTTCGTTGAACTCTTGAAAATTTTCCTGTTGTTGTTTATCTAAGGTTACATTACAGTACACAGTGAGCCCCTTTCCGAGGCGCTTTTTGTTGAGAATAGTCACATACTTTTCGATGATACCTTCTCGTTCAAGCTTTTTGATGCGGTCATGAACCGGGGTAATCGATAGGTTGATTTCGGCGGCTATTTCTTTGATAGTCAATTGTGCGTTTTTTTGTAACAACTGTAAAATACGTAGATCTGTTTCATCGATTTGGTTCATATTGTCAAAGCAATTATTGGTAGCCGAATTTTTTTCGTTAATAGACCTTTAAATTACCTCAATATAGTAATTAATTGTTTGAAACGAAGATTTACAAAAATATTTTCTTATTTATAGATTTATATTAGAAAATATTTTTGTATACTATAATTTTGTATTGCTCTTTGATGATTGCAAAAGGCTCTAAATCTGTCACTTTTAACAATATTATACGACCATGATTATCGGCGTACCTAAAGAAATCAAAAACAACGAAAATCGCGTAGCGCTGACACCCGCAGGTGTAGCAGAATTTCGTAAAAATGGCCACACTGTGTATATACAATCCACAGCGGGTTTAGGGAGTGGGTTTGAAGATAGTGAATATGAAGCTGCTGGTGCAAGCATCCTTCCGACTATCGAAGAGGTATATGGTATCGCCGAAATGATTGTAAAAGTGAAAGAGCCTATTGCGTCAGAGTATGCTCTTATCAAAGAAAATCAGCTTTTGTTTACGTACTTCCACTTTGCTTCTTCGGAAGAGTTGACCCACGCCATGATTGAAAGAAAAGCCGTATGTCTGGCTTACGAAACCGTGGAGCGTCCTGACCGTTCGTTGCCTTTATTGGTACCGATGTCGGAAGTGGCAGGTCGTATGGCAATTCAAGAAGGAGCCAAGTATCTCGAAAAACCAATGGGTGGAAGAGGTATTTTGCTGGGAGGTGTAGCAGGTGTGAAACCCGCCAATGTATTGATTTTGGGTGGGGGTATTGTGGGTACGCAAGCCGCAAAGATGGCAACGGGCCTAGGAGCTAATGTCACAATCGCTGATATAAGCCTCAATCGTTTGCGGTATTTAGAAGATATTTTGCCAGCCAATGCCGACACGGTGATGTCAAACGAATATAATATTCGGGAGTTGATTAAAAATTCTGATTTGATAGTGGGGGCTGTGTTGATTCCGGGAGCGAAAGCACCGCATCTTATCACTCGTGACATGCTCAAATTCATGAAAAAAGGAACGGTACTCGTAGATGTAGCGGTAGACCAAGGAGGATGTATCGAAACTTGTAAGCCCACAACCCACGAAAATCCGACTTATGAAATCGACGGTATCGTGCATTATTGTGTAGCCAATATGCCAGGAGCAGTGCCTTATACTTCGACTTTGGCTTTGACCAATGCGACCCTGCCTTATGCAATCCAATTGGCAAATAAAGGCTGGCAAGCAGCGTGCAATCAAAACGAAGACCTCAAAAAAGGATTGAATGTAGTACAAGGGAAAGTGGTCTATAAAGCAGTTGCAGATGCTTTTGGCTTATCATATACTTCGGTTGCCGATGTATTGGAAGAAGAACTGGTGGGTTAATTTTTATAAATTAAGATTGGTAAATAAATGGCTGAGCCAACTGGCTTGGCCTTTTTTGTATGTCTTTTATGAGGCGGAGTTTTGATAAGCTACCTATTTTGAAAAGAAAGTATGGTATTTAGGTGAATTGCCAAAATTTATATTTACTTATACTAAACTATGGCGCAATAAAAAGAAGGCGCTACATAAAGTCCTAAAATAAAGATAAATTCAGAAAAGATAGAGTTAGAAAAAGTGTAAATCATAAAATTCAGATAATCAGTCAGTTGAGTTTTTTGAAAAAAGAAGGAATACTAAAAAACTTTGGTAGTTCCTTTTGGAAAGAGTATAAATGATGTAAACTTATGATTAAAAATAGGTAGTTAAACATGCGACATTTGCAGTGTATGTAGTATGCGTGCATAAAATAATATATTATAGGTGGTTGTTCTATTAAAAAATATTGTTTTAAATGTTAATTTTGTGAAAAAATGAGACAAAGCATTCTAACCATTTAAATAAAAATAAGTTATGATGTTACTTAATATAGCTGGTGACGTCATATACAAAGAGTTTTTCATAACGTTGAGTAAAGTTAAAAAGCCGGGTGGAGTTTCTGCCCGGCTTTTTTGTGAATGATTTTCGACCTTGAAGATAAGGTGCCTTATGCTGAGAACATACAAGTATTAGTTAGTTACTTTTTGTAGTGGCTTCATCGCGCAAAGCTCTGCGGAGGATTTTGCCTACATTGGTTTTGGGCAGTTCTGTTCTAAATTCGATATGCTTTGGACATTTGTAAGCAGTTAGGTTTTGGCGGCAAAAATCCATTATCTGCTCTTTCGTAAGACTTTCATCTTTTTTTACCACAAAAATCTTCACAGCTTCGGTGGTTTTTTCGTCAGGTACTCCCACACAGGCCACTTCAAGTACGCCGGGGCATTGAGCGATTACGTCTTCGACTTCATTAGGGTATACATTGAAACCCGACACCAAAACCATGTCTTTTTTACGATCTACAATCTTAAAATAACCTTCCGCGTCCATTACCCCTACATCGCCCGTTTTGAACCATTGGCGACCATCGACGGGGTCAATAAACATGACCTTTGATGTTTCGTCAGGACGTTTATAGTAGCCCGGCATGACTTGTGGGCCATGAGCACATATTTCGCCTGATTCGCCTACTTCGGCCCAAGTATCATCTTCGCGTAAAATCCGTAATTCGGTGCTAGGAAAAGGAATACCGATAGTACCGATTTTATTAAACTTAGGATCGAGAGGATTGGCCGAAAGTACGGGAGAAGTCTCCGAAAGTCCGTAGCCTTCCGTGGGCAGGTTGCCCGTAAGTTTGTACCAACGTTCGGCTACTACTTTTTGTAATGCCATTCCACCCGCCGACGTAACACGCAATTTACTAAAGTCTACTTCACCGATACGAGGGTGATTCATAAGACCATTGAAAAGGGTGTTGAGTCCTGTAAAGAGCGTTATTTTATATTTTTTTAGAATATCAATAAACGCATTCATATCACGCGGATTGGTGATAAGAAGGTTCATTCCGCCATTTTTGAGCGCTGATAAGGCATTACAGGTCAATGCGTATATATGATACAACGGTAACGCGGCCACTAAGATATTAGGCTCATTTTCGGGGATTTGCTGGAGCATGGGGCTAAGATAGAAGCAGTTGGCTTCTACATTGGCGATGATGTTGCGATGCGTGAGCATCGCACCTTTAGATACGCCTGTAGTCCCCCCTGTGTACTGAATAAAAGCCAAATCTAGGTTATGAATGCTTGGCTTCCTATAATTCATCGACGCTCCTTCTCTGACGGCATCCATGAATGATACAGCTTGAGGCAGATAAAAAGGCGGAACCATTTTTTTGATATTTTTGACGACAAAGTTGACAATTTGCTTTTTGGGAAAGCTAAGAGTATCGCCAATTTGAGTCACAAAAACATGCTTGATTTCGGTTTGCGGCAAAACTTTTTCGAGTTTGTCGGCAAAGTTTGCCAAGATTACAATAGCCTTAGCACCAGAATCTTTAAACTGATGCTCCATTTCGCGGGGGGTATAAAGTGGATTGGTATTAACTATCGTAAGTCCGGCTCTCAATGCCCCAAATATCGCAATCGGATACTGTATGACATTAGGCATTTGGATTGCTATACGGTCGCCTTTATTAAGTCCTATTCCTTGAAGATAAGCAGCAAAATTGCGGGACATTTTATCTAATTCGGCATAAGAAATTTCTTTGCCCATACAAGCATAAGAGGGCTTTTGGGCATATTTCTCGAATCCTTCGTCTATCATTTCCAGCAGGGAGGGGTACACATCTGGATTGATTTCGTAGGGCATCCCTGATGGGTAGTACTTTAACCAAGGGAATGTATCGCTGGTGACAGTCATAGGGTTTTTGGTTGATGTTTAGAAAAAATTGTACCTTACAAAGATACAAACGAACAAGCATACCCTAAGATTTCAACTTATTTTTCGTAAATAAAAAATTAAATACCTAATTCTTGGCGATTTATATCGAATGCTTGAGCAGAGGCCTTCATGATTTCCAACACTTCATGATAGCTAAACAAGCGACCATCCAAATAATCTTGTTCTTCGGGGTCTGCAAATGCCTTTTTGCCTTGCAAATCACGGATGTTTTCGTGCAAGGAAATGAGGATATCATGAAAGAATTCGACAAATTGATCTGAGGGCATCTCTTGATGATTTTTTCGTTTGTGATGTAAATAACGCCTAAAACCACCAAAATTTTAGTTTTTTCTCCTCTTTAGTTCATAAAATAATCGTTAAGTATAGAGGGTTACTTTTTGAGGATGGTAAACTCTACCCTTCGGTTTACTTTACGATTTTCTTCGGTTGTGTTGGGAGCTATGGGGCGCGTGGGGCCATAGCCTTTGGTCTGAATTCGAGCTTGCTCGATGTTTTTGGAGATAAGGTAGCGCTTTACTTCTTCTACCCGGTCTTTTGAAAGCTGTACATTGGCGTTGAAATCGCCAACATTGTCGGTATGGCCTTCTATTAAAATTTCCATATTAGCGTTTTCGGTCATCATTTGAGCGATTCGGTCGAGTTCGGGTAGGGACGAAGGCAAAAGGTCAAATTTACTTTGTGCAAAACGAATGGTGTTGAGGGTGATTTTTTTGCCGATTTCGATAGGAGTAAGCACGATTTCCCGTCTAATTTCGCGGTATTGATTCTCTTGGCTTAAGTCAATCGTCATACCACTAGCTTGGTATCCTTTGTGCTGGGCGGTAAGATTGTATTGTTTTTTGGTATCTAATATTACCTTAAAATCGCCCACTTCAGGGTCATAATCTAGGACTTGGGGCGTTTGCTTTTGCTCAGTATCTTCTACAATCACTTGCGCTTGGAGAGGACGTTTGGTGAGTTGGTCTATTACGGCTCCTTTCAAGATTACGGTAGGGTTTGGGCGAATTGGTTCGGGGAGTTTTACCCTAAAAATATCAAATTCACCTAGTGAATTTTCGGACGAACAGAAATAGGCATAAGCACCCGATGCCGGGATAGTGAAATGTGCCTCGAAGTCAAAAGTATTGAAAGCAGGGCCGAGATTTTCGGGCTCCGACCATTTTTTCCATGTATCATCTAGGCGTCGGCTTACGTAAATGTCCATTTCGCCATAGCCACTGCGGCCGTTTGACGTAAAATATAAGGTTTGGTTATCGGTCGCTAAAAAAGGGGTATACTCATCGTCGGCAGTATTGATACTCATACCCATATTGACGGGAGAAGACCATTTTCCGTCGGTTTGTAAGAAAGATACATACAAGTCAGAGCCTCCTATCGTATTGGCATCTTGGAGCGAGAGTACCATTGCTTTTCCATTAGGGCTGATATAAAATCCTGAAAATGAGTGTTCGTTGACGTAGTTTTGGAGTCCTAGTTGTTGCGGAAAACTCCATCCATTGCGGTTTTTGTGACTTATTGATACTCCTTTGGATAGCGCTCCGTCGGGATGATAAATATTCATCAACAAAGCAGTACGGTCATCAGGCGAAATATAGCAAATTGAGTTTTCTTGCAGGTTGTTGATAGGTGATCCCATGTTTTTGGCGTATTGCCATACTCCGTTTTTTTCTTCGGCATACCATACATCATAGTCTTCTTTGGCGCGGAGGTTTTCGGGATGGTCGTAGCGAGTAAAATAAATCGTGTGCCCATCAGGCGAAATCACTGGGGCTACTTCGTTGGCTTTGGAATTGACGTTGGGGCCTAGGTTTTCTTTTTTGAGTTCTTTTGGAACATTCTTAACCACATTGATTTGGGCTTCCACGGGAATTTCACTGGCTGAGATACCAATAGCGTCTATTTCGTTCCAGCCGTTCACGAGCTTGGTATCTAGCACAACCTTCACAGCGGCGACTTTATAGGTAGAAAGCTGTGGGAGCCATACTCGAAACATGCCAGCGTTGCGCTCTGAGGTGGTGTTTTTGGATTTGTAAATTTGATATTCATTCCCTTGAGTATCATATACAAAGACTTTATCGATACACCCTCCGCCAAAATTTTCACCAATGGCCACTTGTCTGACTGCGGTGGGGGATTCAAAACTCACTTTGAGCCATTCTTCACCAGCGTCTGGGGTAGATGCCCGCCAAGCTGAGGCGCCGCTCTCGGCTTGGGGAAGTTTGTTGGGTTTTCCCAAAACTTGTACGGCCCGGTGTTGTTGGCCGCTGCCTTGGGTATACTCAGACGACATCCCTAAGATTTTCGATGCCCATTGAACAGACTGCGCCTGTAGACTGGTATAGGCAAAACACACGAATAAATATGAAAATATGCGCATATTATCTGGCTTTTTGAGCTGATGCGCATATATCGTGCCAAATCTCCGTTTTTTGCACCAATGGGCAGTTGGTGGGTATGAGACCAGTAGGCGTAAGCTATTAAAAAGGATTGATGCCTAGGCGTTTATCAAAGAAGTTCGTCGCTTGGGTTCCAGAAGTGTTTTTTGAAGTCTATGATTTTATCCTCTTTGACCATAATACCCTCCGCTGAGAGCAAATCCTCCATGGCAGTAGGGCTTCCGAAAAAGTGTTTGCCTGACAAAATGCCGTTGCGGTTTACTACTCGGTGAGCAGGTACATCAGGCATGGTATGACAGGCGTTCATGGCCCATCCTACCATACGTGCACTAAGTTTAGAACCCAAAAAAGTGGCAATCGCTCCATAAGATGTCACGCGTCCCGCAGGAATCTGCCTTACTACGTCATATACATCGTTGAAGAAATTTTTGGGTTCCACTTTAAATGGGTGTTATGATTTACTTTCGATTTTATGTACTAATTCTTGGTACCAACTCTCCCCGTATTTGGTGATAAGTGGGTCTTTTAGAAATTTGTAAATAGGCACTCCTAGTTCACGGCCATTGTGGCAGGCGGGTTTGCAGATATGCCAACGGTCGTAGTTGAGAGCATCGAAATGGTCATATTTAGTAATTCTAATGGGGTACAAATAGCAGGAGATGGGTTTTCGAAAAGCGATTTTCCCGTCTAAGAACGCTTGTTCGATTCCGCATTTCAATATACCTTTTTTATCATAAATTGCGTAAGCACATTCGCGTCCATTGACTGTAGTAGTGACATAGTCGCCATCTGAGTCTTGCTCATAGAGCCCTTGGGTCTCAATAGCTTCTATGCCTTTTTGATTGAGGTAAGGTTTTACAAGAGGATATACCTCTTCCAATACCTCTAGCTCTGATTCGGCCAAAGGTGCGCCCAAATCGCCTTCTACACAGCATGCGCCCTTGCATTTAGTAAGTTCACACACAAAAAACTGATCCGCTACTTCATCACTGATGACGGTGTTGTCAATCACTATCATTGTTTTTTAATCTTGAGTTGTTGGCCTATTTTCACTCCATTGTCGCTGAGGCCATTCCATTCTTTGATATCATCAATCTTGACCCCATACTTTTGAGAGATGCTAAACATCGTTTCTTTGGGGGCTACGGTGTGTGTCAAAAATTCTTCCTTGATAGGTTGTTGTGAAATGGTATTACCTACTGGTGAAATTTTAAGCTTTTGTCCTACTGCCAGCTTAGAGTCAAGAGTTAGGTTGTTCCAATACAAAACATCGTTGACCGTCACATCATACATTTTTGAAATACTAAAATAAGTTTGACCCGCTTCTACTACGTGGACAATAGCCTTAGCGTTTCCTGATGAGGTTGGGGTAGGAAGTGTAGCGGTAGTTTTAGGCTTGGTTGCAGTGCTAGACGCTGGAGGCGTAGTAGTGGTTGGTTTGGTGGTAGAAGCGGTAGTATTATTTTTGTTAGAAGCGGCGGGACGTGTATTAGCGGTTTTAGCTCTGTTTGCTTCTTCTTCATCATTAATAATCACCACTTTATCGTCGTCGTTTGGATTGAACGAAGGGGCACGTCGATTGGGTTTGGTAGAGTTTGCAGATGTATTGCTTTTGGACGAATTTGTTGGAATAGAATTTACATCCGTAATTTCTACTCCATCACCCGAATCAGGCAACGACTTCTTGGTATCGTTGCTTGGAGGAGTGTCGGCCATTTTGGGCGTGTATACTTTACGTTCAGAAGAATTCTGAGGAATTTTGTTGGTATTATTGGCGGGAGGGTTGGAAGGCAACTCAGTAGAAGTTGAAAATGTTTCCTGCGTAGCCATCCGAGGTTGAGACTTATTGACGCCAGGCCTCCACTCATCTTCTACTGGGATTTCAATCACTTCTACGGGTGTATTTTTGGGGCGACGCTTCGCTAACCAAAGTACACGGCCTGTTTGTGGGCGTTGGTTGCGATTGTCCATGCGGTTGTATTTGACCAAATTTTTAAGGCGTATTCCATAAATCTGCGATACTTTCCACAGCGACTCTCCATCTCGTACGGTATGAAAAGGTACGGCGGCTTTTTTATTCTTTTTGGCTAAGTAGTAGACGCTACCCGGCACGATAGGGTCGCGTTCAGACATATCGTTGTAGCGCAAAAAACTACTAAAACTTACTTTCGCTTTGCGAGCAAGGCTTTCGATATTGTCGCTGTTGTCGGCCATGATACCAGGCAGACCATTGATTTCGTATAAAAGAAGGCTACTACTATAACCTTGAGCTCGATTTAAGATAGGAAACCCAATGTCTTTTTGGGTGAAATTGTCACGTTGATTGGGTATTTTCAACGAAGCCAAGCGGCTACGGGTATTAGAAAGTTGATCATTGTTGACCGGAATAATCAACGAATATTCTTTATCCGAAGGGATGTCATTGCCAGTAAGCCAGCGGTTGTGGGTACGTAATGACACTTCGTCAATTTCAACCTCAGACGCAATAGAGGCCAAAGTCCGTCCGCTAGCTTTAGGGTATTCGAGAAGGGCGATAGTATTGGGTGATTGATAGCGGTCTATCGAAGATTCAATAGCGATTTTGTGGGCCAAAAATCTCAAAATATAGCGATCAGACTTTCCATTGAGTTGGACTTCTCTAGCATATGCCCACTCCGTAGGGATAGTTTTGCTGATGCCGCCTGCTCCTAAATAATAAGAATAAAGAGATGCAATCCAGTTGTTGAATTGGATATTGCTTTTTTTGAGATACTGAGCAGCAGCACGGGTCGACGAAATAATGTTTTTCCGTTCGTCTACTTGGTCATTTACACGAAGGCCATAGTCGACGGCGGTCTCTTTTTTAAACTGCCAAAAACCTACCGCATTAGAAGCCGACACCGCATCAGGCTGTAAGCCACTTTCTTGGACTGCCAAAAATTTAAAATCTACCGGAACATCCTCATCAATCAAAACGCCCTCAATAAGCGGGAAAAACATGACGCAACGGTCGAGTTTAGCATCCCAAAATTTTTTATTGCCCAAGAGTGCCTTTACAGCAGACTGTATCACGGCTCGGGCATCTTCGTCTAGTTGGATATTCATGCCTGCAAATCCCACACTACGAGGGATAGTAGGAATGGTATTTTGTGCCCAAAGTAGTACTACCGAGTAAAGAGAAATTAATGTGGTTAGGGTGGTGATACGTTTCATCTTTTTCGTTCTGCTAAATGTTAGTGTTTCCAAGCAATCAGAAGGCCGTCTCTAATAGGAAGAAGGATGTTGCTGACGCGTGAATCTTGATGAATTTTTTGATTAAAATCTAAAAGTGCTTGGGTGTCTTTGTCTATTTTCTTATCGGTTTGCGCTACTTTTCCACTCCAAAGAACATTGTCAGCAATGATTACTCCACCTTTGCGAACTTTGTCAAATACCAAGTCAAAATACAAGCCATAGTTGAGCTTATCGGCATCTATAAACACTAAATCGAAGGTGTCAGTTAAAGTTGGGATTTCTTCGGCGGCATTCGCGATTCTAAAATCTATCTGGTGGCCGAAGGGGGAATTATCAAAAAACTTACGGGTAAAATCATATAGTTCTTCATTGACATCAATCGTAACCAATAGGCCATCATCACTGAGTCCTTCTGCCAAACAGAGAGCTGAGTAGCCTGTGTAAGTCCCGATTTCGAGGATGCGACGCGGGCGTATCATGGTCGAAATCAGCGACAATAATCGACCTTGCAAATGCCCCGAAAGCATTCGAGGTTGGAGTACTTTAGCGTGAGTTTCACGATTGAGTTGTGCCAGTAGTGGGCTTTCAGCCGACGTATGTGCCAGCGCATAAGCTTCTATAGCTGCAGGCAAAAAATCCATTCAGTACATTTTGTTTCAACAAATATAAACGAAAAAGAAGCAAAATTGGGTATAACAAGGCTATTTTTATCATACGGCTACTATTTGTAGAGGCGCGGGTTTTTTAGACATCTAATGCCCCTCAGTACACAAAGGAGCAAGATTTTCTTGATTATGAGCCAATATCGTAGCTCTGCTCATAAGATAGGGTTGAGCCTGTGAGTACCCTTGCCGCTCTCATTCTTTTAAGCTCTTCTGATATGCCCTTTTTAGGATAGATACAATGAGTCGAATAGCAAGCATTGAGTTTTTGTCCCTAAATATTGAGTTATATCCCTAAAGTTTTACTGGCACGCTTTCTATCATTACTATTGCCAATCATTCTGTTTTGACCCGAAAGGGATATTTTATTGGCAAAACAAATTGCTTTACCCTACTTAAAGTAACATAACCTAATGCTCTATGAAGTCAAGACTGACGATAAGCTACATTAATAGCACTAGTAACTTTCAACTTTAGAAGAACCCGTGAGGGTATTTTATCAAATTCTGCTACTACTACCAAAAAACCTGTCACTATAAATAGGAAATGAATAGATTATTCACACCATTTATTTACTGCCTGATGGCAATATTTTTCGGGTTTGGGCTTCAAGCCCAAACCACGCAAAGCCAATTACATAATCAAGCTAACCTAGATTATCTGGCATCCATGAGTAAAAAGTCAACCCTGACAGAACCCGAAAGAGCCAAAATCAGGGAGACGATGCTTACCATCATGAACGAGGCTCGGCGCAATCCCAATTATAGAAAACTACAGAAGTGTAAAACTGCCTTAAATCTCCCTTCTAATTTGAAGCCTATGTTTATGGATGACAAGCTGAATATGCTAGCACAACAGCAGGCTGATTATCAGGCTTCTATTAACAAAGTGACCCATGCTAATCGTAATTTTAAATTGTCACCTGGTGAGGATGCAACAAATTATTACGGTTATAGAGCAAGAATAACTCAATACCCCAAAGCAGGTCCCGAAGCGTGTGCAGGAAATATGGAATTAGCCGCCACACCGATTGAGTGGATGAAATCGGAAACGCATTACAGACCTACCTGGAACTTAGATGGCGACAATTCAAAGGGAGTAGGATTTGGTTTTGCCAAAGGCTCTGATGGTTTTTGGTATACTACAGCCGTTTGGGGTTATTTTGATGAATCTGAGGCCACTACGAGTGTTAATAAAAAAAATCTAGCAGCTGCTCCTACTGGTGGAACACCCGCCCCCACCACAGCATCGACTGTAAACAGCCCAGCGGGTTCTGGTATGAAACAGGGTGACAAGCTGTTGGAAGGCCAAACATTGGTCTCCGCCAATGGTAAATATCAACTGAGAGGGATGCCTGACGGCAATTTCATCATTGAGGATGTCAAGGAAGGCAGTGTATTATATACGTTTCCACTAACCAGTTCGGTTAGCAATAGGCCAGCCGTGAGTTATTTGAGCTATCAGCCCGACGGAAATATCTGTGTGATCAGTAAGCAAAACAAAGGGTATTATGCGACCAACGGGCGAGATGCCGTGGCGCCAGTTATTCTGGGAAAAAGTGAACGAGCTATAGTAACCAATGACGGTCGATTGGCCTTGATTAACAAACAGGGGCAGGAAATCTGGTCTACCAAACCAAGGCATATCCTTGTTAAGAGACAATATGTAGTGAGTGTCAATGATGCTTATGGTAAAGAATCACAGGCACACAAACTCAATTTAGGGGATGAGATGTTTTTTATGGAGTCGTATAAACAGCAAACGCCCCATCGGGTTTTAGTCCAGGGGTACACCTATAATGTGTTGGCAATAGGAAAAGGAGGAGACCGAAGTGGAGGTCAAGCGCTCCTCCACTTTCATCCAGAGAATGATCGCGCTGCCTGGACAAATGCTTTGAAAAACGCTGGAATGCTCAAGGTGATATCGTTAAGCAATACACCCTTTCATCCCTATAATTCTTATAGCGTGAGTGCTGAGCAAGCCACTCCCAATGGCCCAATTAAGTTGTTGTTTGAACTATATGATGAGGTGAATGGAAAGCAGCAGGGATTGGTCTCGAGCTTCACGGTTGAAACTAAGCCCATGAAGTGGCCACTTTAGTTGGCTTACAACTCTGTAGCTATTAATAGAAAACATCATTCTAAATAAATCTTAATAATTTAACTTTAATTAATCAATGAAAAAAAGAATGTTTTTTCCAGCCCTTGCACTATTGGCGAGTGCAGTAATGTTTATCAATTGTACAGGTGAAGATGGTACCATAGGGCCTGCTGGAGCAAAAGGTGATACTGGAGCGAAGGGTGATACTGGAGCTAAGGGAGATAAAGGCGATGCCGGCACGGCCAATGTAATTTATAGTCCTTGGTTAAGCTTTCCTGCTATCACTGTAAACACGGCAATGGTAAAAGCCTTCACTTTTGACGCGCCTCAGATTACACAGGATGTGATAGATAAGGGAACAATATTGGTCTATGGCAAGCCTGTATCTGGAACCAATATACAACCGTTGCCATTTGTAAATTATTGGGTGGAGAATGGTTCTATAGTGGGTATGATTGATAATAATATTAATTTTGAACCCCAAAAATTGATTTTTTCGAGAGTGTTTATGGGGGATATAAAAACAGTTCCAATTAGGTTTGCCAACTCTACCTCTTCATTTTTTGACAAAATACGCTATGTCATTATACCTGGCGGCGTGCCTACTGGCCGACAAGCTGCGGTAGACTATAATAACTATGAGGCGGTGAAGGAGTATTATAATCTGGCAGATTAATAACGTCAGGTTGGTGAGGAGAATTCATCTGGCATGACCGACCCTTCATTTGTGCAATAATATATTGCTGTTATTCTTGAGTTACTAAAAACTATGCCCTTTTCAATCTGTTGTAGACTTAAGAAAAGGGTATAGTTTTTATTATTAGGGTACCAAAACCCAGAAACAGACTATTTTCGACCGGTAGAAATAACTGGCTATTGAGCTTCATAAATCCCAATATTTAAGAAGTAGAGTGGAAGTTTTCGTGTACTTGTATAAGTGGAATTTGTTGGTTTTGAACGGATAACAATTGACAATTAACTTGTGCTTTACCACTTAAAACGTTTAAAATAGCCATTTTGCTATTCTTATTCCTGAGTTACGGATGATACAATGTGGCAGCGCAGAAACTTGATGGCGACTACAAGCTGATAAGGCGAAAGAAGAGATTGGAATCGGAAAAGGATGGGAGCTGATGTTGTTTTTTTATAGCCGACATAGAATTAGTACAATCTATTCTTAGTCAGATATTAGTGATTGTAAGCCAAAAGTAGTGGCCTGTACATTTGGATTATGATAGTACCTATACCTTTGTTCTAACGCTGTTTTTGACTTACATTATATCAAAAATGCCGATATTGCGGGTGGTTTTGGGGAAATCTAATAATCCCGCTTCGAGATGCTGTTTTTTTGATTCTCCTAAACACACCATTTTTATAAGTACTGTATGCCCCCAAAATATATACTTCTAGCATTTCTGATTTTTTTTAGCCATTTTACTCAAGCCCAGAACAAATGGCTGGCACGAAGGGTCGAGAGAATAGACAGTTTGATGCTGCACTATTGGCATAATTATGACCAAGCACAAAATGAAGCAAACGAATTGTATGATTTGTTAACCACCAAATACACCACCAAAGAATATAAAGATGCTAAGATACAAGTGATGCTTCAAAGAGGGTTTCTTGTTTCTTTAAAAGGGGATTTTTCTACCGCACTTCAAATGGGTTTAGAAGCACTGGAAGAGGCAGAAAAAAATAAGTTGCCCGAAAAAATATATAACTCTTGTTTGTTCATCGCCATAGTGTATGAAGTAGGAGAAGACATGAGCTTGTGTAAACAATACTTGGATAAAGCTTATGCTACTTACAAACAAAACAAACTTGAAGATATTTATAGTGTTTATTGTATTCGGATGGCGTCCTATTATCGCCTCATAAAAAAGAGAGACTCAACGGCATATTATGCGCAAAAAGCCCTAGAATATGCTACCAAATACCACAATATCAGGGAAGAAAGAGATGCTTATTTATTATTAGGAGCAAATTTGCCTGATAGTCTATATCGAAAATTGATTGGATATAAATCTATGGCTGCCAAAAAATTCTTAGAAGTGAAGGATTTTGGCTCGGCTGCCGGTCAGTTTAGTGGTATTGCTGCTATTTTGTTGAGGCATGGTCATGGTACAGAAGCATTGGTATATAGTGATTCGGCCATTTTTATGATGAAATCATCCATAGCCTACATTACCCCAAGTGTGTATCAAGTTAGAAGTGATATATTTGAGGCTCTAGGAAACATTGATTCGGCGCACTACTACTATAAAACATACCATGATTCGTATGTTGAAGAAAATAAAAAAATGGAAACTGCCGAAATAAAAAAAATCACCGAACAATACCAAAATGACAAAAAAGAGGCCGTCATAAAAAATCAAAACCAGCAAATATTTTTTATAGTTAGCTTACTTACTGTGATTGCTGTTGCGGCTGTTTTACTATTAAGAACGAATAAGAAAATCAATTCCCAAAATAAGATAATCAGCAAGCAGGTAGAAGAGTTGATGAAAACCTTAGAACAAAAACAGGTTCTCCTATCAGAACTCGCACATCGGGTCAAAAACAACTTGCAGCATGTGATTAGTATACTTGAAATACAAAAAGAATCAGTAGATTTCAACAATATTGAGGAACTCATCAGAGGAAACCAAAACCGTATTCACTCGATGGCGCTGCTCCACAAAAAACTAAATATATCAGAGAGTGTCAATGAGGTAAATTTGAAAAAATACATTGTGGAGCTTTCGGAGTTGGTGAAAGAATCTTATGATAATCATCGAAAAAAAATAAATCTCAATGTTGATTGTGATATAGAAAAAATGTCGATTGAAAAAGCACTTCCTGTGGGTCTTATTATTGTAGAGTTGGTTAGCAATAGCATGAAACATGCTTTCAAAAAGCGTTCTATTGGAGTGATTGATATTGCACTTACCAAAGAAGAAAACAAAAAAAATAGGCTGTATTATGCCGATAACGGTATCGGGTTTGATTTTAAAAAAAATAATGAAAAAGGGCTAGGTATGGAAATCATAAAAGGTTTGATAGAACAATTGGACGCTAGCATGGAAAGTAGTCAGAGTGATGGCTTTGAACTTATACTCTCTTTTAAATAATTGCTTATGGAAACAAAAACGGTTTTGTTGGTAGAAGACGATTTTCTTAATCGAAGACTTTCTAAAAAAATACTTTTAGAAAATGGATATAAGATTTTAGAAGCAAAAAACACGCATGAAGCTTTTGAAATACTAAAAAAAGAAGTGGTACATATTGCGGTTTTAGATATTAACTTAGGCGAAAATGAACAAGACGGAATAAGCCTCGGAAACGTGCTTCATGACAAATATGATGTTCCTTTTATATATTTGACGGCTTACGATACTACGGATATTATTAAGAAGGCGGTAGCCACCGCGCCGAATGCCTTCATCACAAAGCCTTTCAAAAATATTGATTTAATAACGGCGGTGACACTTGCCCTTCGTCAGTTTACTAAACAATCCCGTAAGCCTTCCATTTTGGTGAAGGATAGAGAATATAATGTGGAGTTGTCAATAGAAGAAATTGACTATGTAGAATCTGAAGGAAATTATCTTTTATTTTATACTTCCAATAAAGTGTATAAAAGTCGTTCTACTCTCAAACAAGTATTAGAGGTACTCCCCCCAACGATCTTTATACAAACTCATCGAGCCTATGTCGTGAATAAAACCAAAATAGAGAAATTTAGCCTTAAGAGTTTGATTATCAACAATAACGTTATCCCGGTTTCTAAAAACTACATCGACGACATAAGCATGGTTTATCAATAAAATCTATGTTTGGGCAAAAAGGCCTTAGTCAAACGGTTATTATTCAGCTTCGGGCAAAAATGTAAGAGTACTCCACTGCCGCTCGTCAAACATTTCTTGGGCAATGTCTTGTAGTTGAGAGGCTTGTACTGCTTCGATTTCGGCAAAGAGTTCGGGCAAAGAATCCACCTTGCCGGTATCTAAGATACTTTTTGCCATCATCAGCATAAAACTCTGATTCCCTTCTTCCGACATCGCTAGTTGCCCCATTAGTTGTACTTTTAAATTATGTAACTGAGTAGTAGTAAGGGGTTTTTCTCTTAGTTGGCGTAATTCGCGGTAGATGAGTGAGGTCGCTTTGTCGAGGTTTTTGGGTTCTGTTCCAAAAAATACTCCCAAAAAACCGGTATCTAAATAAGGTGAATAGTTGGCTTCTATCGAATAAACCAGCCCGTATTTTTCGCGCAGGGTCATGTTGAAGCGCGAATTGAGACCCGGCCCACCGAGCAAATTGACCAGCATAAAAAAGGGAAGACGCTTATCGTCCATGAGGGCATAAGAAGGTCGTCCCATTGCTACTTGGGCTTGAGTCATGCCACGGGCTACTTTCAATGATTGAGGAATGTAGATTTCGGGCGAAGTACGGATGCGGGTGGTGGTACGGTGTGGCAAATCATACAAGTATTTTTCGGCCTGTTTGATGGCTTTTTTGAAAGGCAAATTGCTGACCAATGATACCACAATGCGCTCCGTGTCAAGGTTTTCGGAGATGAAATTCTGAAAATCTTCTCTTCTGAAAGAATTGACACTTTCGGGCGTGCCTAGGATATTGCGTCCTAGTTGATGATTTTGAAAAACCACTTCATCAAACTCATCCTGAATCGCATCTTCGGGAGAGTCGTAGTACATGGCCATTTCTTCTAAAATCACCCCTCGCTCTTTTTCGATTTGTTTTTCGGGAAAAATCGAGTGAAATGCAATGTCCGACAAAAGCTCGATTGCTTTGTCGCTGTGCGATGCTAGCAAAGAAGCATGAAAACATACTTTTTCTTTGGTAGTATAAGCATTAAGCTCGCCGCCCACCGTTTCGAGACGGTTGATGATGTGGTACGACTTGCGTTTTTGGGTGCCTTTAAAGGCCATATGTTCCCAAAAATGCGCTAATCCTTGTTGGTGTGGTTGTTCATCTCGACTACCAATGTCGAGCATAATGCCCCAATGGGCAATTTGGGTATGGGGTACTTGTTTGTGTACGACACGTATGCCATTGGGCAAAGTGTGTAAGCGGTATTCTTCCATTCTACGTTTTTAATCACTAGTACAAAGGTAACAGTTTTTGACGGATGCTAGTTTCCGACTGTGATATTCTGCCTACTTTTGTAGCTTCAGACTCTGGGTCAGAATTTGCTAACTTGTAATTTTTCAACAATGCCTCCTCGTAAATTGTCCATGGATGACCTCAATCGATTGTCGGTTGAAGATTTTAAAAACGTCGAAAAAAATCCTTTTGTATTTGTATTAGATGATATTCGAAGCTTAAACAATGTGGGCTCAGTATTTCGTACCGCCGATGCTTTTAGAACCCAGAAGATATACCTATGTGGCCTCACCGGAACACCACCGCATCGGGATATTACCAAGACTGCCCTCGGAGCAGATGAATCGGTAGAATGGGAGCACCGCTCAGATGTGCTCGCCCTTGTCCAACAACTAAAATCAGAAGGATACAAAATCGCCGCTTTGGAGCAGGCTGAGGGAAGTGTAATGCTCAATGACTTCGAACCACTTGTGTCGGATAGATATGCTTTTGTGCTTGGAAATGAGGTGTTTGGAGTGAGTGATTCGCTTATCGAACAATGTGATGTATGTCTAGAAATTCCGCAGTTTGGTACCAAACATTCCCTCAATGTATCGGTAAGCGCAGGGATTGTGGCATGGGATTTTGTTTCGAAAATCCTGAAAAAATGAGCTTGAAAATAATCTTACGCTTTGGTAGAAAGGAAAAATAACGGAACCTTTGACAATATTCTGCTTCACTTTTTATACTTTACACCAGTAAAAGACGCTGAGAGGTTTGGGCGTCGGGTTTTTTCTCAAAAATCAATTCCATAAAACAGTATCAAGATGAAATCAGACAAGAAAAAAAGCACGAGTGAGATTGCGGAGAAAATTGCAGCCGCGATTGTGGGCGAAAGCACCTCAAAAAAAATTGCAAAGGCCATCAAAAAGACTGCAGAAAAGTTGGCTAAAAAGTTAGAGAAAATAAAGAAAAAAGAAACCAAAAAAGCAGACCAAGAGGCGAAGAAAAAGGTGAAGCAAGAAAAAGAAAAAAAAGCCAAGGTCAAAAAATCAGATAAAAAACCAAAGGAAGGAAAGGTAAAAGAAGTGAAGGAAAGTGCGCCTGTAGAGGTACCGACCGAAGCAGTGAAAGCAACTCCCGAAAAGGTGGAAGAAGCTCCCGTAGCCAAGCCGGCTCCTAAGCCAAAAGCCTCTAAGCCAGCACCTGCGGCGGCGCCTGCTCCTAAGCGTACGAGTGCTAGAAAAACTCCCGAAGCACCCAAAACATCACCTGCTAGCGAGCAAGAAACAAATCCTGAAGGCTAATCGGATTACTCTTCTTTTTTAGGCCTCATGGTGGGCTTAAACACCGGTTTAGAACGAGGTTTTTCTGGTTCTGAATCGGTGTTTTTATTTGCTTCTCCCTCTTCTGGGCTTTCAGTGTTTTTTACTTCAGCAGCTGGCTTTTTAGGTACAAAAACAGGCTTTGGTTTTGGCGCTGCTTGTGGCGTGGCGTCGCTGTTTTCGGGGGTATTTTCTGTTGCTGTCTTTTTAGGTACAAAAACAGGCTTTGGTTTTGGCGTTGCTTGTGGTGTGGCGTCGCTGTTTTCGACGGTATTTTCCGACGTTGGTTTTTTAGGTACAAAAACAGGCTTTGGTTTTGGCGTTGCTTGTGGCGTCGCGTCGCTGTTTTCGACGGTATTTTCCGACGTAGTTTTTTTCGCTACAAAAACAGGTTTGGGCTTGGGTGCTGCTTGTGGTGTGGCGTCGCTGTTTTCGACGGTATTTTCTGTTGCAGGCTTTTTAGGAGCAAAAACAGGCTTTGGTTTTGGCGCTGCTTGTGGCGTCGCGTCGCTGTTCTCGACGGTAGTTTCTGGTACCGACTTTTTAGGAACGAACGCAGGTTTGGGTCTAGGTGTTGCTGACGGGGTTATTTCGTTAGTTTCTTCAGTCGTTTTACTTTTGGTAGTGGGAAGAGTTGGTTTAGGCGAAGGTCTAAAAGCGGGTTTTGGTTTGGCCGTTTCGTCCTCTACAGAAGTGGCTTTGGCCGTAGCACTTTGTTTTTTCAACTCTTCTTTTTCTCGTACAAACTGCTCGTACAAACTCTTCTTTTCTTCTGCTTGTTCGGGCGTCAGATTAGAATAGTGATAATTCATGTCTTTGACATCAAACTCACTGTAATCAAAGGTTTTGGTCATCGTAAGGCATTCGGTAGGGCATACGGTAGTACACAAACCACAATAGCAGCATTTTGCCATATCGATGTCAAATTTGGCGGCATAGAGGCGAATCGGAGAGCCGTCGGATGCTTTTCCGATTTCGCTAGTAGCTTTGATAGGTTCGATATCAATACAATCTACGGGACATACCTTGGCGCATTTGTCGCATACAATACAGTCATCCATTTCGTTGTGAAGACGATAGCGACCATTGTCAGGAATGGGCATCGATTCAAAAGGATACTGGAGTGTTACCATACCATTTGACTCGTTGAAATAGTCGTCTTCGCGAATATTGTTTTGGCTACGACGGTGGCGAGCGTCCCACAAATGCTTGAATGTGAGTTTCATACCTGCCAAAGTGGTACGAATGCCTTCGCTTATATGTTGGAAATAAGTTTTCAATAGAGATGAGATTGTAAATACAACATCAAAGGAAGAAAATAAGTTATTTATTCTTGCTGAGTTTTTGAAGCCAACTTAGAAGTCGGTCGACATCGGCGCGTAAAAAGAGCTGAGTACCTTCGTTCATAGTGGCAGCAGATCCACATGCGACCCCCCACTGAAGCATCTCCAAATAAGATAACTCTTGGGTAAGTGCCCACGTCATGCCCGCTACCATGCTATCACCTGCTCCTACTGTACTGCGCTTTTGAACGGGCGGAGCGGGTACGTGTTCGACTAAATCTTTGGTAACTAATATCGCACCTTTAGGCCCCATCGATACAATCACTACCTCGCACTTACCATCGCCGATGAGCATACGGGCGGCATCATCTACGTCGTCCATTTCCAGTTTGGAGGCTCCCACCAGTGCTTCTAGTTCGCCGATATTGGGTTTTAACAAAAATACCCCTTCGTCGCAGGCCGCTTTCAAAGGCTCGCCCGAAGTATCGAGAATGAGCCGGGCGTTCATTTTTTTTGAAATCGCCGCTACCTTTTCGTAAAAATCTACTTCCATTTCAGGAGGAAGACTACCACTCGCCACCACGTAGTCGGCCTGCGATTGGGCTAGGGTATCTAAAAAAGCTTGTTTTTCGGACTCTGAAAGTGCAGCACCTGGCATCCCAAAGCGATATTGGGCGTTGGTAGAAGTTTCGGCTACGATAAAATTTTCACGTGTCCATTGCTGAGTCGTTACTACTTTGGTCTCAATTTCCTCTTGCTTGAGTAGCTCTTCGAGATGCTGACCTGTAGGGCCGCCTGCCGTAAAAATAGCTAAAGAATTGCTCCCCAATCTCCTCAAGCCTTTGGATACATTGATACCCCCACCGCCAGCGTCAAAACGAGGATTGTCACAGCGTAGTTTTTGCTCTGGAATGAGGCGGTCGATAGACGTACTTTTGTCAACGGCCGGATTGATGGTGAGGGTGGTTATTTTCATTTTGGTAATTGATTCCAATCATTGATTTGTTGGAGAATTTCTTCGCGGCCTTGATTAGCTACTGATGAAGTAACAAAAATTTGGGGTAAATCTACCCAAGTTTCTAGCAAGGTTTTTTTATAATTTTCGAGATTGATTTTGAGTTGATTTGCCGACAATTTATCAGTTTTTGTAAAAACCAACGCAAATGCAATGCCTTGGCTACCCAATTTTTCTATGAATTCAAGATCTACTTTTTGAGGCTCAATACGACTATCAATCAATACAAAAGTACAGACTAGGCTTTCGCGTTTGAAGAGATAATTGTCAATCATTTCGCTCCATTTTTTTCGGTCGGCTTGCGAAACTTTGGCATAGCCATAGCCCGGCAAATCTACCAAATACCATTCGTTGTTGATGTTGAAATGGTTGATTACCTGTGTTTTACCGGGTTTTGATGAGGTCTTAGCTAAATCGCGGCGTTGAGTGAGCGAGTTAATCAATGATGATTTGCCTACATTCGAACGCCCAATGAAAGCATATTCAGGGCGGTCAGGGGCGGGACATTGCTCATTGTTGGAAGAGCTTTTGACGAAGACAGATGTTTTGATTTTCATAGCACAAAATTACGAATAATCTACGCGAGAAAGGTCAAATTTCGTAAAACTCAATCGGGAGGTCGTCGGGGTCAGCTATAAAAAAGAAGGATTTTTGGGTAAATTCATCTTGTCTTATTTCTTCACAGGTCACTCCTGCATTGCGAAGCAAAATAAGGGTTTGATGAATGTCTGCTACCTTAAAAGCTAAATGTCGGAGTCCCGCAGCTTCGGGACGCGAAGTACGAGCAGGGGGATTGGGAAACGAAAAAAGCTCAATTTGATACAGACCATTGACCGCCAAATCCAATTTGTAGGAATCACGCTCAGCTCGATACACTTCTGCCATGACGGTCAATCCCAGTATTTCGGTATAAAAATGTTTGGAACGAGCATAATCGCTACAAATAATGGCTACATGGTGAATTCCCTGGAGTGAGAGCATAAGGTAAAAAAATAGTTTATTTTACAAAATTGTAAATCATTTCGGATACTTCAGCCATTGCTTTGACGCCTGCTTCGGGATTGGTTAGTTTTTTGGAAAGTAAAACCAACACGTATGCCTTACCGTTAGGTAAATATACAATCCCCGAATCATGCCTTACGCCAGTAATAGAGCCAGTTTTGTGCGCCACTCGGACGTCGGAAGGAAGCTGTGCAGGAATGATTTCGTTGAATTTTTGGTCTAAAAGTATTTGAATCATTTTATCGGAGGCTGTGGGCGATACTACTTGTTTTTGAGCTATTTTTTCAAAAATAAGCATCAAATCATAGGCTGTAGTGGTGTTGCTGAGGCCCTTTTCAAAGGCTTTGGTATCTTCTACGCCTCTCAGCACATTTATATCTTTGGCTCCCAATTCACGCATAAATTGGTTTGCCTTCTTGGCATCTACTAAGTCAATCAGAATATTGGTGGCCAAATTGCTACTCACAATCATCATCTGATACGTGAGGTCATAAATGGTCATTTTAGAGCCGATTTTTTTATACATATCATCGGCGCTATCGTCGCTGATGTCGAGCTTAAAAGAACTACCGTCAACGATACTTTTAAATTCATTTTTGACCAAAATAGAATCACTCAGATTGAATTTTCCGGCTTGTGCTTGTCTAAAAACTTCCATCATCACTGGCGTTTTCATAGTACTTGCCGCATGAAAATTTTCTTTTTCGTTGATAAACAACGTTTGCTGGGTTTGAAGGTCTTTGAATGCAACTGCCAAGTCACCTTCTATTTGGCCTAGTTTTGAGGCAATGCGTTCGCGCATTTGGCTGAGAGTTGGTTTTTGGGCAAAAGAAGGGAAACCGAGTCCTAGTAGCAAATAGTATACAAGGTGTTTCATAATTGACGAAGTATGTTTTGAAAAATAAACATACTCAAGTTTGGGACATGCTTGCAATTTATTTAAAAAAAACTTGACCCTAAAACCACTATCGCTGAAGCATAAAAGAACCGTAGTGCTGCTGTATGTTGTTGGTTTTTAGGCTTTTATATTCAAAAACATAAGTGTATCTATCGAGAGGACATAGCGCATTTTTAAAGAAACCGTTCCATTGTGGTTGAGCGCTTTCTTCGCTGTAAATCGGAAGACCTAATCGGTTGTAAATGGTGAGCTTATGAGGTGTTCCACCAGTGATAAACAATTGAAAGGTATCATTGATGCCGTCGCCATTGGGGGTAAACACATCTGGAGCAAATACTCTTACGTCACACTGTTCTATCGTGACCTGCACCGAATCCGAAGCTGAGCAAGAGTTTTGAGTGATGCGCACGGTGTAAGTACCCGTTTTGGACACAATGATAGAAGGCGTAGTGGCACCCGACGACCAAGCATAAGTATAAGGCACACTAGGATTTGGGCTGCTAATAAGGGGACTTAATACAAGGCTTTCACCTTCACAAAGGGTAGAATCTCGCCCTAGTTTTACGGTAGGAGAAGGAGTCAATTCTATGGTGCGGAGAGCTTCGCAGCCTGCTTCAGTACTTACCAATACTTCGTACTTACCTGACTGAGATACCGAGAGGGTTGGGGTCGTTTCGTTGCCAGGATTCCAGAGATAGCGTAGATTTGGCTCAGAAGTACCTGCGTCCAACACAAGAGTCGATCCTGTAAAACATAATTGTTGATTGGGGGCTAGGATAGGGGGCTTGCCTGCTATTACTTCAGTAGAGGTTTTGACGTTACAATTACCCTTAGAGAGCGTGAGGTCATATTGTCCGGGTTGATTGACTGTGATTTTGGGGATAGTTGCACCCGTTGACCATCGGTATCTGACGTCAGTATCTTGCGGCGTAAAAGTGGGTATAATATCTACCGTGTGTTTGGGGCAAATCTCTTTCGGGGTACCAAAATCCACTTTGGGAAAAGGGACTACTTCTACTCGAATCGTGTCTTTGACCGTGATTCCACAATCATTGCGGTAGCTGACTGTGTAGGTAGTGGTTTGGGTAGGACGTGCTATAGGGGTACGCGAGCTAGGAGCTGAGAGTGAGGTGGCAGGAGTCCACTGATAAGCTCCATCGGAAGAAGTGCGCCCTGTAAGGAGTACTTCTTGGTTAGGACAAATGTCTTTGAATACATTTTTAAGAACGGCTTCTTTCTTAAGACACACGGTTTGGATGTTGTAAGCACCGCCCGTAGAGCCTGAAATGCCCCACCACACTTCGGGTTTACCGCTAAAAATATCAGCTACAATGTCTTTTTTGAGTCTTAGGCGTAGTTGGCAATCAAAATACACTTCTAGCGTAAGTGTTTGGGAATCCCACCGAATGTTTACTAAATGATTTTTTCCGTCTTCGATATTAGGACTTGTGGCAGAAGCAGTTACAGGGCCTTGTAGATTGTTGGGCGTAAGGTGATTGACGGAGCCATTTTGAAGAATCGCCATATGGTCGCTGGGGAGGTCGCCTACGCCACTGCCGTTATTATGAGTATCAAATTCGATTCCTAAAGAAGGTGAAATTCCGGCAAAGCCGAGTCCCATACCAGCACCTCCAATGACATCTTTCCCACGGGATTGCATGATAAAAGCCATGCCATCAGCGCCGGCGTCGTTGCCGCCAAAATTGATGATAAATTCTAGGTTGAGAGACTGATTGAGATTTAATTTCTCTTCGTACCACACTACACCAAATTGACTGGGACGTGCATCCGTGACGCGATAGCATTCGCTGTCGATAGGGCGAGCATCTTTGTAGGTATAGTAAGTTTGGGCAAAGGCAAAGAATGTGTTTGAATAAAAAAATACAAAGAAGATGAAGTTTTTCATTTTTGCCGCTCAGTTTCCGTTACACTTACCTACCCACCAAAAATACGCAATCTGAGCAAAACCATGAAGTAAATAGGCGATTAAAAGGTTGATTGGCTCAAACTTTAAGCTAGAGTCAATCAACTTTTTAAATATACCACCTCCTCTAAATCTGCGAATATGAAGTCGGTTCCAGAAAAATACGTTCAATCCGCGATACTGTATTGGCGTATTCGGGCGCTTGAGAGAGTTGTTTCCAGTCAGGGTCAGCGCTGAACTTGGCCCAATTGGCGTTGCGCTCTTCCATATCCTTGAAGGTAAGCATATAGGTAAGGCAAGGCAAACGATGTCCGATAAGTACTTCTCCAAAAAACACAATGTTGAGCTTTACTTTGTTGAAAATCGCGATTTCTCCCTCATTAAACATCTTGATTTTGCGCCTGACCGCATCTTCGTTGAAGCCCTCGTACGTTCGTAATTCCAAAATACGCGGCTCTTTGGGAGGAGTAGCTAAGGTAGGCATCCCGTCAAATGCCACCATCAGAGAGCTACTGAGTCGGTCATAAATAGCCTTGTCGGGCAAGGTTTGATGATAAGCTTCACTAGCTTTGAGGTAGTCGGTATCGGTTTTGAGCTGTTGTTGAATTTGAAAATATTTCTCCTGAGAAGGGTGCACCAACAGTAGATGAAGTTTGGCAGGTTCATCTTTTCCTAGTTCTTTAAAAACCCCTACCTGCTTCACTCCGAGACGATTGAGCGCTGGAATGAGGGCGTTTTGGAGATAGGTTTCTAATCGAGGCATTCCTCCCATTTTTAGCTCAAATGAGCGCAGTTCATAGATTTCTTTTTCTTTTTTAGGAGAATGAGCTAACACAGGCAAGGCAGCCCCAAGTCCCAAAAGAGAGGATGTAGCAATAAACTTTCTTCTTTTCATGATGATTGTAGGTTATCTTAATCCAAAGTTTGGACTAGGCCGTCTTTACCTACCCAATGCCAAAATCTATGAGATGAAGTTTATTTTTCTATGGCTTGGCGTATCAATTCTCTGATTTGAAGACTCGTAGCATTGCTTTGGCGGGGTTCGGTTTTGGTAAAAATAATTCCTGCGACTTTGTTTTTAGAATCTTGCCAAGGATGAGTTCCAAAAAGTCCGGGACTACTTGTTTCAAGACCATTTCCCGAAGCATCCACTACGTCGCGCCAATTGCCGATACCATATCGCACCACGGAAGTAGGATGAAGCGAATACAGATTAGAAGGATAAGGTGTACCTTCTATGATTGCCCCTCGGGTTTGGTCTTTGAGCATTTCTTCGACGGCGCTTTCGCTCAAAACGCGCTTGCCATTGTAAGTGCCTTTGTTGACAATCATCTCTAAAAATTTGAGATAGTCGCCTGCTGATGTCCAAACTCCACCTGCTATGAGGGGATTTTTGAGACTGCTAAGGATATAAGAGGCTTTCATGTCGCAGGGAGTAGCGATTTTTTCATTGAATAGTGTCTGCCACGTTTTGCCTGTCACAACTTCGGCGATGCGCCCGGCAATGTGCATACTTGCACTTCCATAATTGAAAGTAGTACCAGGCGCATGAATCAGCGGTGTATAGACGGCGATAGAATCTACGGCTTCGGCAAAAGTAAGATCCGTTCGGTATTCATACTTTTGGGGAGAGTCACCTGCAAAGCCGGCAGTGTGCGAAAACAACTGTCGGATGTTGATATGCCCTTTACCATACCGACTAAAAATGGGTAAAAACTTACCGACTGTATCATCCAGACTTATTTTTTTATCATCTACCAATGACATCATCACTGCACCCGAAAGCCATTTGGAAGCAGAAGCTATCAGACGGCTATCGGTGGGAGTGAGATTAATGCCTTTTTGATAAATGAGTTTTCCATTTTTAGAAACCAGCACGACCACATTGTTCTCATAAGCTTCTACGCTTTTTTCAATCAGGGCATCTACTGCCGAAAAATCGTAGGTGTCGGGTTGGACAGTATCCGTTGTTTTACAAGAAAAAATGGAAGTAAGGAAAGCATAAATCAATAACTTTTTCATGGTTGTATCTAAGCGTTAATAGAAAATTGAGTCAAGGCTTGGATACAAACACCAGAATAAAGTTTAATAGATGATATGTTTTTTGCGAAAATTAACGATTTACTGTTCTAAGCGGCATCTATTGAAGGAGGGCAATCAGAAATCAGTCTATGGTCTTGTAAGTCTTTGAATGTCATTTGTTTTATGATTTTTATGACAAAGTTAATACCCACTAGTTCAAGAAAGTTGATGACTATATTATCAGGGGTATTACCATCCCAAATAAGCTTAATACGGTCGGCAAGCATACCTTCATAGCTATCAATTTGCTCTTGAATGTTTTCGCTTATATCGGCAGGCCATTCGGGAAAAGGTTCGGGCTTTTGTTTTTGGCCAGTGGCAGGGTCTATATCGGGAATGATGGGCAGAAATTCGTCGTCTATAAGAAAGTTGCTCTTAGCGTCTTGACTATAAGCTCCTTCAAAACAGGGGTTTTGGGTATCGTGAGGGATTTTAAAATGATTTTGTAAAAATCGCTGGCAGTTGAGCCTTCCCAATTGAAAATCATGGGTTCGGTATTTTAGTCTTAAAAATCCACTAAATCCTCCCAAAGCTCCGCTTGATACTGCTTTGGCACCTACGATTTTTTCGTGTATTTCGTCTTGTATATACCTTACTGGCGCGATTAAAAAACGGCTAAAATCATTGTTTGCTTCGGCGGCTATGAGGTCTTCTTCTTTGAAAAGTGGCTGCATTCTGAGGGCTTCATACAATCCTCCAATGATTTCTCTGAGCAGAAGTTTATTTTTAGGTGTTAGGATTTTGTTGCGTTCTGTACTTGGAAAAGGATCTATCATCAATACCGTTCCTGTCATATCTTGGTGATTGCTATTAATGTGGATATTACGGTCGGTTAGGAGTTTTTTTGTGACGTCAAAAGGTTCATTGTTAAGCATCCCACCATCGGTATTTACAGTTTCAATGATTGCTTCATCGTCAAAAGTTTTTTTGTTGGGCGGGCCTATGAGCGGATTCTGATTAAGAAAAACCCCTTTTCTGCTCACCTTGCGCCAACGTAAGCCAATCGGAAATGCCCCCGTAGCCATTGCGGAGTCGCGCAGCGTTTTGAGATGCGGTGCATTAGGGTTGTTTTTGTTAAAACTTACCGGGATGCGTCCGTCGTTTTTGTAAGCGTTGTCGGTGATTCTAAACAGCGCATAATCGCGGTGATTGTAAGAAATATAAGCACTGTCGTTTTCTAAAAGTTTATTTTTGTTTACAAAATTCAATGGAATGTTTTTGGCTTCATTATCAGCTCCTTGAAAGAAAATTTTGCTTATCATTCCGGTCAAATTACTGAGCGTGAGACATACTTCTGGCTCAGGAGCGATATACGGTTTTTTGGAGAGTGGCTGATAGTGTTTCGAGGATATATTGATAATCTTGTGGGCTATTTGGTCGATAAAATCCGAATTAAAAATCGACGTGGCACCATGCTCTGCAAAGTCAGTATCTGAAAGCATAATGCGGAGCATATCGTCGGCAATGAGTTTGACCCAAGCTTCGTAAAGTTTATTTTCTGCCGTAAAATTTTGATAGCCTCCCGTTGTTTTATTGACATGCACGGTTCGTTGGTCAGACAATGCCGCTAGGGCAATAGGAGCGGTCATTCCCCCAGCAGATGTACCTGCCAATACATCAATGACCACTGTATGCTGTGGAATATCGGGTAGGTTAGAGTTTTTGGCTTCTTCCCAACGGTCAAGCGCTTCTAGCAAATAATCCATAACGCCAGCGGTGTAGGCTCCCGCCGAAATAGCACCCGCCATACAAAGACCAATATGGAAAGTTTTGTCTTGGGTTTTCATGAGATTTTAGGAAAAGGAGAAGATTAAAAATCAAAAAAGTTTTCTAATCAAATTTGCACAAAAAAATACCACTTGATAAGGAATATTTATCAAGTGGTAGGAATAAAAATCATTGCCTTAGGTGGTAATGAGTATTTGATTTTCATTTGTTTTGCTCAATAATTTTTTGAGCATTTTTGTTCTTAGGATTTAAGGCTAGAGATTTTTTATATGCTTTTATTCCTTCTTCTTTTCGATGCAGCAGAAGCAAACATTCGCCAAGGCTATCGAAAGTATTGTATGCATCGGGATAAAATTGGGTGTTGAGTTCAAAAATTAGGAGTGCCTCTTTAGGTTGGTTAGTTTTAAGGAGTTCGTAGCCAAAATTGTTAATGCCATTCTCATCTACTTTATAATCACTTAGCAAGCCTTTTTTATGTTCTTCTTTTATAAAATCAAGGGTTTGCTCAATAGATTTGGATTGCTGATAGAAACTGAGTATGCTCTTTAAATTCATTTCTCGTTCTTTGATTTTTTGCTCAGCAAGGGTTTCTACTCCGTAATAATCCCGGTCTTTATCAGTGACTTGGCTAGAGTCTATTTTATATCTTTCCCATTTAGCATCAGGCCCCATTTTTATGTATTGAGTTCCATAAATTTGGGGTTTGTTGCGACTCATTAGCTCTCGGTCAATGGCGGCTGCCAAAAGCCACCGATTGATAGTGGTATCAAGGTCAATAGCTGTACGCATGTGCTTAACAGCCATACCATAGGCTACAGAATCTTCCCCATGTTGAAAAATCATAGCAGAGTGATAATAGTCTTTGCCAGTCTTAATACTTCCAGCTTCAATCAATTGATATACTCTTTTTTCGCGCATACGGTCTTTCTTTACTAATTCATCCCAATTGATATTAGAGACCGTTCGTGCTTTTTGGTCTTCTTCATACATTTTTTTTAGCTCTTCATTATCACGAGTTTGGGCTTGGATATGAAGCACTGAAAAACAAAATAAAATGAAATAATAGCCAATAATTTTCATGCTGGTTAATTTAGTTGATGACTTTAGAATAGCCCCTAAAATACAAAGACCATTCAATAAATGGCCTTTGTGTAAAATAATTTATAGCTGTGAAATTAAATATCTACATCCCTTTCAACTCATTGACTACCTTGGTGATAGAATCTTTGGCGTCTCCAAAAAGCATGAGGCAGTTTGGATAATAGAAAAGCTCATTGTCAATCCCTGCATAGCCAGCCGCCATTGAGCGCTTGCTTACAATCACGGTACGGGCTTTGTCTGCGTTTAGGATAGGCATACCGTAGATAGGACTGGCGGGATTGCTACGAGCGGCAGGGTTGACGACGTCGTTGGCACCTACTACAAATACCACGTCGGTAGTAGCAAATTGGTCGTTGATTTCTTCCATTTCTACCAGTTTGTCGTAGGCTACATTCGACTCGGCCAAGAGGACATTCATGTGGCCGGGCATCCTACCTGCTACGGGGTGAATGGCGTATTTGACTTCTACTCCACGGCCTTCAAGCAGGGCTTCGAGTTCATGAATGACGTGTTGGGCTTGTGCTACAGCCAATCCATAGCCGGGCACTACGATTACTTTTTGGGCATAATTCATCAAAATGGCCACGTCGGAAGGTGTACTACTTTTAACAGCTCCTCCTACAAAGCTGCTTGCGTCGCCACCGCCCTGACTACTACCTCCGCCAAATGAACCAAAAATAACATTGGTAAGCGAACGATTCATGGCGTTACACATCAAAATCGTAAGCAGTGTCCCAGCCGAACCTACCAAAATTCCGCCTGTAAGCATGACTTGATTATCGTACAAAAAGCCCCCAAATGCCGCAGCTACTCCAGTGAAAGAGTTAAGCAGAGAAATCACAACAGGCATATCGGCTCCGCCGATGGGAAGTACAAACAAAATACCGTAAAGTAGAGACAATACAAATACGGTATAAAATAAAGCTGCTGAAGGATGCCCTATCGCAATATAAATGCTTAATCCTAAGATACTTAATAGCAGTACAATCGTCAATATGTTTTGGGCAGGAAGTTTGAAGGTTTTCTTCATGATTTCTTGCAGCTTGGCATATGCAATGATACTGCCCGAAAATGAAATGCTTCCAATCACTAAACCTGCGACAATCGTGAGAATGGTAGCGGGAGAGGCATCATGATGCATATGACCAAATTCCACCAATGAAATCAGAGCCGCACAAGCTCCTCCCATACCGTTGAAGAGGCTCACCATTTGGGGCATGGCGGTCATTTTTACTTTCTTGGCCGAAATCCAGCCAACCACAGTACCTATGGCAATGCCGCCAAAAATCCAACCATAATTGCCAATGGATTCGCCGTCTTCGTTTTTATGCATAAAAATAGTCCCCAAAATAGCGATTGTCATCCCTGCGGCTGCTAGAAAATTGCCATTACGGGCTGTTTTGGGGCCAGAAAGCATTTTTAATCCGACGATGAAAAAGACCGAACCTAAAAGGTAAATAAGATATAACCAATATTGTTGTAGCATTTCAGTTGTAGATTTGGCCACTATTGCCCTTTCTTCGATATGTTTGAAAAAGAAGTAAAAAGTGGTTAGGTTTTAGGTTGATTTTGTGGAGAGAGGCAAAAAATTATTTCTTTTTCTTAAACATTTCCAACATCCTATCGGTGACTACGAAGCCACCAACTACATTAAGTGTACCAAGAATAACGGCCAAGAAACCTAAAATGAGCGCAGGCCAATTGCCCTCTTCGGCATGACCCATGACTATAATAGCTCCAATGATAACCACCCCGTGAATCGCATTCGCGCCTGACATGAGAGGCGTATGGAGAGCAGAGGGAACTTTTGAAATAACCTCAATTCCGACAAAAATGGAAAGAATAAGGATATAAATCAGTTGGATATTTTCTCCAATAAAAGTGATGATAGAATCCATATGTTTGTGGCACGGGCATCCTGCCCGTTTTTAGGAATGATTGAATAACTACTGAAATAAGATGAGAAACTTCATGTATTAGTGGCACAGGCATCCTGCCCGTTTTTAGGAATGATTGAATAACTACTGAAATAAGATGAAAAACTTCATGTATTTGTGGCACAGGCATCCTGCCCGTTTTTAAAAATGATTTGATGACTAATAAAATTGGCAGTCTGGTAGTTTGATTAGTTTTTTATTTGGTGACGACGGACAGGATGTCCGTTCCACATTAGCCCAAAATGCTTTTGGTGAAAGTGTGTATTAGCTCCCCTTTATGAGTGATGAGGCTTCCTTTGGTGATTTCTTCGTCAAGCTCCCATTTCAAACCGTCTTTGCTTGCCAAATGCAACAAAAGAGTGCTGATGTTTTTGGCATATAAATCACTTGCGTTGGTAGCGAGTAAAGCCGGTAGATTGGATTCACCAATGATTGTAACGCCATTTTTAACGACAGTTTGGTTAGGCTCACTCAAGGCACAGTTACCGCCCGATTCTACTGCCATATCCACGATTACACTTCCTGTTTTCATGGATTTTACCATTTCTTCCGTCACCAAAATAGGCGCCTTTTTTCCCATTACTAGTGCCGTGGTAATGACCAAGTCAGCATCTTTGATGCGTTGTTTGATGAGGTCTTGTTGTTTCTGTAAAAATTCCGCCGAAACTTCCTTCGCATAGCCTCCTTCCGATTTGTTGGCTTCCATTCCTTCTACACTCAAGAATTTTCCTCCCAGCGATTCCACTTGTTCTTTTGTTTCGGGGCGAACGTCTGTTACTTCTACCACAGCCCCCAGGCGCTTGGCTGTTGCAATAGCTTGTAAACCAGCTACGCCTGCTCCAAAAATCAAAACCTTAGAGGGCTTGATAGTACCAGCGGCGGTCATCATCAACGGGAAAATTTTACCGAGGGCATTGGCCCCTAGTAGTACCGCCTTGTAGCCTGCAAGATTGGCTTGGGAGCTAAGGGCGTCCATACTTTGGGCCTTTGTAGTACGAGGAACTGCATCCATGCTAAAAGCCGAAATCTTTTTTTGATTAAAAGCTTTCACTAAATCTGGCTGCGTATAAGCATACAAAAACGAAATAGCTACCGCACCTTCGCGCATTTGTGCCACTTCTTCTAGGGTAGGAGCATTGACTTTGAGAACCACATCAGCATCGCCTAACAGTTTGGAGACATCTACCATAACGGTAGCTCCTGCATTTTCATAATCAATGTCTAAAAGAGAAGATTTTTCGCCAGCGCCGCTTTGAACGGAGCATGTAAAGCCAGCTTTGAGAAGAGACTTAACAACATCAGGTGTGACCGAAACCCGCCTTTCAAAGGCTTTTGTTTCTTTTAAAATCGCTATTTTCAAAATCAGGATGGTTTTTAGGAATAAAATGCCAAAATATAGGACTTTATCCACTTAAACAACATCTGTACGGGGTTTTTTGCAAATTAATGTAGTATTTTTTTTGCGTACTAAGCTTTAATTTTCAGTTGAGAAAGCGTTTGGCGTTCTTGATGTTTTTAAAACTAAATTAACAAATAATGGTGCGAGGCACTTTGTAAATATGGCATTAGAACAAACATGGCGATGGTTTGGCCCCAATGACCCCGTGAGCTTGTTGGATGTAAAACAAGCAGGTGCGACAGGAATCGTGACGGCCCTTCATCACATCCCCAACGGACAGGTATGGACAACCGCCGAAATCCAAAAACGTAAAACCGAAATTGAAGAAGCAGGCCTGACGTGGTCGGTGGTAGAGAGCGTACCAGTTCATGAAGACATCAAAAAGGCATCAGGTAATTTCAAAGAGTACATCAATAATTATAAAGAGTCTTTGACCAATTTGGCGGCAAGTGGTATTGATACTGTTTGTTATAACTTCATGCCTATCTTGGATTGGACACGTACCGACTTGGAGGCTCCTATGTCGGATGGTTCTACGGGTTTGCGCTTTGATTTCAATGAATTTGCGGCTTTTGAATTATACATTTTGCAGCGGCAAGGAGCAGAAAAGCATTATACCGAAACCCAAAAGCAAAAAGCTAAAAAATGGATAGATAATGCCGACGAAACTGACATACAGCGTCTTGTTCGTAACATTATAGCTGGCTTACCAGGTTCGGAAGAGAGCTATACCGTCGAGCAGTTTAGAGATGTATTGGATACTTATAAAAACGTAGGCGATAAAGAATTGCGTACCAATCTGTATGCTTTCTTGCGAGAGATAGTACCCGTAGCTCAAAATCTGGGAATGAGGCTCTCGATTCATCCTGATGACCCTCCATATCCTATTTTGGGTCTACCACGCGTGGTAAGTACCGAAGCCGATGCTAAACTTCTTTTGGCCGCCGCCGATATGCCTGCCAATGGCCTTTGCTTTTGCACAGGGAGCTATGGCGTACGGGCCGACAACGATTTAGTTGGCATGGTAGAACGGATGGGTGACCGCATCCATTTTATCCATTTGAGAGCTACGCAACGCGACGACGAAGGCAACTTCCACGAAGCCAATCACTTGGAAGGAAATGTGGATATGTATGGAGTCATGAAGGCGTTGGTGCTTGAACAAAGACGAAGAAAAGAAGTAGGACGCAAAGATTTAAGGATGCCTTTCCGCCCTGACCACGGACATAGAATGCTCGATGATCTCAATGCCTCTAAAAAAACAAATCCCGGATACACGGCAATTGGGCGTTTACGTGGCTTGGCCGAATTGCGTGGCTTAGAGTTTGGAATAGAGCGCAGTTTGTAATTGAATCCCCCTGTGAAAGAACTTACTTCAACTGACACAGGGGGTACTTCCTAATTTATTTTAGTTGGGTAGTCTCCAATAATTTTGGACAAATTTGATCCAGTCTTTTTCATTGTCAGGAATGCGTACATCTGGCTGAAAGCCCACGTTGTCGATAGGGGCATAATCCACCCATCCTGTGCGGGTAGTAGGAAGCCGCAATTCAAAAAGAGAACACGGAAGCGGCATATTTCTTACATTCCCATAATCCATCATCCCGCCCGTATTTTTACCAAAAAGCGTTACTTTTTTACTCTGTTTGGCAAAATAAACGAAGTATTCGGCACTACTGTAGCAGTGTTCGTTCATAAGGACAGCTACTTTTTTAGGGTTGGGGAGTACCTCTTTAAATTTTATATTTTCGGGGGCGTACTTCACCATTTTTCCTATTTGTTTTTGATTTTTAGCCAATGTCTCTTGCCAAGGTTTTGCTTCTTTTTCCGAAATCCACTCCTCCCTAATTGCCCTATCGATGATTGCCTTTTCGGCCAATAGATTGTCGGCTGTACTTCTAAAGTAAGAATGAATATCTTTAAAATTATGGGTGTTGAGGTATTTCAAAATTGCCGGGAAACTGCTGTTCATCCCTCCCCCATTTTCGCGAATATCTATAATAAGATAGGGGCTGCGACGAATGGTCAAATCATGAATTTTTAGTAGACTATCTACCGTAGCATAAGAAACACCAAAGGAAGGTATACGGATGTAAAAAGTTTGATTATCAATAGGTTTTAGAGAGAAATCTTCTTCGGCTGCTTGGGATTTAGCAATCTCCAAAGGAGTAGCTTCTTGTGGATAGCGGCGTATCCAATAACCCGAGTTGGGGATGTTTAGTAGGTTGTTTTCCAAGAAAAAGGTACGTTCTGAGGATGACAAATCACCTGCCCAATAGATACCTTTATAAGGGCTGTTGCCTTGGGCTTGCGCTTCAAACTTAATCATGCCAAGTTGCCACTGTTTGTTTTGACTTGAGAGAACAACGGCCACGATTTTGGTAGGGTGCTGTGTATGTCGCATTAGGGCCACTCGATAGCTCCCATCTGTGATTTCCCAAATTCCTTCAAGAGGGTGAAGTTGGGAGGTGTTTTTATCCAAATAAATCTTTGCAGTGCTTTCGTCGATGTCGATTTTTTGGACCGCAATATTCACTTCTGGAGCATTGAAATAGAGCTGAAAGTGGCCATCACCAAAAAACTTCTTGTACTTTTTGAGGAGTTGAAAACAATTTTTGTCTCCTTCTAAGCCAGCCGCTGCTGCACGAAGGCTGTCTACTAGAGATTCATATCGAGGACGAGTTTTGGAAGTTACTTTATCGTAAAAGCCAGCGTAGTTGTCTTCCGTTTTTTTGATAATTACATTTAAAGTAGAAGCACATTCGCAGGAGTTTTGGGCAAAAATAGCTAATGAATAAAAAAAGAATAATCCAAAGGATAGAATAGGAGAAGAAGCTTTCATAGACAAAGAGATATTTAAAGTTTGGGTGGACAAAACTGCTTTATGGGTTTGTAGCGACCAACTTTTTTATATAAACTCCCTTATTAACCCGATGAAATAGCGGGTTTTATCCTAAGAGAAAACCCGCTTGGAAATATGTGTATATCGAAATAGACTTCCCAAGAACATCTGTAAGAGCTTGTTAAGTCTATTTTTTAGCCTACAAAATATACTGACTCAAATCTCGATTTTTGACTAAACCAGAGAGGCGCTCTTGGACGAGTTCTTTGGTAACTACTACGTGGGCATTAGCTCCAATAACATCTGGTATATCAAACATAAAGTCGTTAAGCAAAGTACTCATTACGGTTTGTAAACGACGCGCTCCGATGTTTTCGACGTCTGAGTTAATCGTAAAGGCCAACTTAGCAATTTCGCGCAGGGCTTCGTCTTGGAAAGAAAGCTCTACACCTTCTGCCTCCATAAGGGCGTGATATTGACGCGTAAGAGAGTTGCGAGGTTCTTTCAGAATAAGATAAAAATCGTCTTCGGTGAGGCTTTGTAACTCTACCCGAATCGGAAAACGGCCTTGTAGTTCAGGTATCAGGTCAGAAGGCTTGGAGACATGAAAGGCTCCCGCTGCTACAAACAAAATGTGGTCGGTTTTGATAGGGCCGTATTTGGTATTGACAGTGGAACCTTCCACAATCGGCAACAAATCCCGCTGTACCCCTTCACGGCTTACGTCAGGCCCGCCACCTTTACCGCCTGAATTGGCGATTTTATCGATTTCATCAATAAAAATAATTCCCAAATCTTCTGCCTTGCGAATAGCCTCTTCTTTTACTTCGTCCATATCGATGAGCTTGGCGGCTTCTTCTTCAAGCAATATTTTGCGAGCATCGGCGATGGTTAGTTTACGCTTTTTGCTTCGTTTGGGCATCATGTTGCCAAGCATTTCTTGAAGATTCATCATCGACACATCGTCAATCGGGCCACCCATTACGCCAATGTTTGGCGAGGAAGAAGACTGCATATCGATTTCGATTTTTCGGTTTTCTAGCTCCCCTGCTTTTAATTTTTCACGAAAACGATTGCGAGTGCGTTCGTTGAGTTCATGGTCGGGCATGGAGGTCACCGGCGGCGGCGGTTGTACGACGTCGTTGTCATCTTTGATTTCAAAGCCCACATTGGCACGGGGAGTATTCTGGAATGAGGTATTGGGATACATGGGTGGAATCAGTACATCCAAAATCATATCTTCCACAATCTCTTGGGCTTTTTGCTTTACTTCCTCTTTTTTGGCGCTTTTTACCATATTGACAGCCTGCTCTACCAAGTCTCTCACCATGCTTTCGACGTCGCGGCCTACATAGCCTACTTCGGTAAATTTAGAGGCTTCTACTTTTACAAAAGGCGCATTGGCGATTTTGGCCAAACGGCGAGCTATTTCGGTTTTACCCACGCCTGTAGCCCCAATCATCAGGATATTATTCGGAATGATTTCTTTTTGCATTTCGGGAATGCTATTCATACGGCGCCAACGATTTCGAAGAGCAATAGCTACATTGCGCTTCGCATCATGTTGCCCGATGATATATTTGTCAAGTTCGGCGACTATCTCGCGGGGGGTCAGTTTGTCTAGTTGTGAGGACATAAATGCAATGAAATTTTTACAAAACAAACGTAGAAACGTTGGCAATTTCAAATTTGACCTCTATTTTTGTACAAATTTGATAAACGAATCTTGAAGATGAAACGTAACTTTCTGAAAATAAGTGCTTTGATGTTGGCTGTTTCTTTAGCCTCGTGTAAGTATCAAAAGAACAATACCATCGACCAACCTGATGTGCGCGCTGGCGATGAGTATGTTTATGGCGTGCACCCTGATTCGGCCGCTCGTCAGACTAAGATTAAATACACTGCAAAGCCTGAATTAGAGCAGCGTACCAATGCCATCCGTGAGAAATTGTTTGGCGGAGCTACCCCAGAAACTAGCGCTCCTGTGGCTGCTGTTGCTGACTCTGCGGCTAAAACCAACTAAGCATTTCCGATTTTAATATAATCTAAGAAGCGACGTTCATTAAAGCGTCGCTTCTTTTGTTTCTGCCTCCAACAAACTTTTAATCTCATGAAAAAAAAGCTACTTTTTAGTATGGTAT